>Ga0256833_1000071_pt1 | contig 74740 bp, 69 predicted proteins | sample 356284metaG_FD_190535 | JGI IMG/M metagenome (GOLD analysis project Ga0256833, IMG submission 190535) | Hydrothermal vent microbial communities from Mid Atlantic Ridge, Atlantic Ocean - 356-284 | ecosystem: Environmental > Aquatic > Marine > Hydrothermal vents | place: Atlantic Ocean: Mid... | reverse complement strand
CTCAAGAACCTTTTGAACCAAGATGCGCACGGTTGATGCCGCCAGCTCAAAATCGGGAGTCGGCTTCGTATAGTCCATGACCTGAGAGACGGCAATAGAAGGTATGCCGTGTATCACCCCCTCCATCGCTGCAGCTGCCGTACCCGAGTAGGTAATATCTTCGCCCATGTTTGAACCGTGGTTAATACCGCTGACAATCAAATCGGGTTTGTCCTGTTCAAACAACGAATGCAGTGCCAAATAGATACAGTCGCTCGGCGTGCCGTTGTCAAGCTTGTAAAAATCATCGTCGACACTGACAAAACTAAGCGGATGGTTCAACGTCAGCGAATGGCCGCATGCCGATTTTTCGGTTGCGGGTGCCACCACCGTAATATGCGCCAGATCTTTAAGTGCCGCAACAAGCTTTAAAAGTCCTACAGACTCATAGCCGTCATCATTGCTAATCAATATATGTTTCATGGAGTTCCTCTAGTGTTTGGGTACAAAAATAAAACGGTTGATATGCTGCACGTTGTCATGCTCATACGCTAAAATCATATTGTGTGATTTTAAAATAGCATCAACCAAATACAATCCCAGACCAAAACTGCTTTTTGCCGGCTGTTCTTTAGTAAAAGGCTCCACGTAAAAGGAAAGCGGATGACTCAATGCTTTTCCTCTGTTTTCAAATACAATCTCTTTGTTCTTTGTATAGACGGTGACTTTATGATCGGGTGAATATTTCAATCCGTTGTCAATCATATTTTTAATTGCCGTAGAAAACAGACGAAAATCGGTAAGAATTTTATAATTGGCATCAACATCAATACCAACATTGTCATGGTCAATCATGGCCATGTCAATGCCTCCGTCAATAAGATCAATCAGACGGTACTCCTGTTTTTTTAGATGCGCAAAGCCCGAAGTTACCTCTTCTATTAACGCAAACTCATTAATAAGACTCTCTAAACGTTCAAATATTTTGTTATAGCGCTCTTGCTGTTTGGGGACATTGAGCATCTGTGTAACAATGCGCCCTTTGGCAATCGGGGTTTTTAGCTCATGCATAATATTGCGTAAAAAGAGTGTTCGTGACTCCATCAAAGCATTAATCTGACACTGGGCATGATCGAGTTCATTGGAAATGAGTGCAATTTCATCATCGCCTTTGACCTTAAATGAGACGGTCATATCTCCGGCACCGAAACGGGCAATCTTTTTACGTAACTCCCGTAACGGACGAAGCCGATATAGAATGAGTAAAAAAGCAAAAATAATAATGCCGATGGTTGTTGCATAACGGGTCAGCAGTTTCCATGGGGAATAGGGATGATTCTCTTTGTCCAACAGCATCACCGAATAGCGCGGTGATTCAATATAAAAATAGATCTCTTCGTTATACTCCAGCATTGAAGCACGCATATCTTGAATGAATTTTTGCCGGTAAATGTACATTTTATCGTAAAACAACGCTTCGTTCACGGCGCGAAATCCTTCACGTTTGAGTACTTTTGCCTCTTTTAAAATGGTGCGTACCATCTCTTTATCGGGAATATTGTAAAGTTGTGAAATGGCAAGATTGGCTTCGAGTATGGTCCGAGAACTCTGCGTTTGCTTATGTTGGCGAAAAATATTCATAATAACAGTATATTTTTTAAAAATATTTTCCGTATGCTTCTCTTTGTTGATGCCGTACATTTTATAAAACGTATAGCTTAAACTCCCGACACTCACAAAGAGCGCAAAAAGTACCGTTAACAGTACCGCATTTTTTCGCAAACTCAAACGGCGGCTACTTTAAAAGTTTGTATCCGATGCCTCGGATGGATTCAATTAGGGACTTATCACCTAATTTGTTACGAATACGTCCGACCATCACATCAATACTTTTATTCGAAGAGTCCTCATTAATGGCACTCACATTGTGAATAAGATCTTCACGAGAGACCACCATACCATGTTTTTTAATCATGTAGGCCAAAATACCGTATTCGGCATTGGTCAGATCCAGTGCCCGCCCTTTATAGCTGATTTGCATGGCCGACTCATTAAGCTTAAAGTCGGTATGCTCTTCTGCTTCCGTATGGCTCAATGCTTCATAACGACGCAAAACAGAGTGAATACGCGCTTCTAACTCTCGAGGATCATAAGGCTTGGGAAGGTAGTCATCAGCACCCAATTCCAAAGCATGCACTTTATCGGTTACATCCGAACGCGCCGATGAGATAATAATAGGTATGTTTTGACGCTGACGAATGGCTTCGCACACTTCCAGTCCATCCATACCCGGAAGGGTAAGGTCTAAAATAACCAAATCGAATGACTCAAGCTTTAAAATACTCAACGCTTTAAACGGGTCATCTTCTGTAATCACCTCAAAGTCGAACTGTTCCAAATACTCGGTTAAGATCTCGGCAAGTTCCAGATCATCTTCAATCATCAATATTTTTATCATAAAGAAATTGTAACCTATTTCACCTAATTAAAAGGTAATGCCGCCTGCAATGACACTTTATATACTCAACTGCTCTAAAAGTTTTTGAAAATTTTTAATATGAATTTTTTTTCGAGATATGTCAATAATACCGTCTTTTTTAAGACGCTGCAAACTCCGGTTCAGTACTTTTCTGACGGTGCCTATCATTGAAGCAAGATCTTCGTGATTGAGACTGTCAATAACTTTCAGTTGTGCTTTGCCGTCAACCACCTCGGTAAATCGTGAAAAAAGATGCAACACCCGCTGATACACATCATAAAACGAGAGACTTACTGCCAGCTCCTCCATAGACTTGAGCTGCTGTGCCAAATAGTGATAAAAATAGTGACGAAATCGGGCATCTTCTGCAATCATTGTCTCAACATCACGTAACGGTACTTGAATAATATGGGTATCTTCAAGCACCTCGGAAAGATACGCGTTGGGCTGTTTATCTAACAACGAGACCACATCAAACATATCACCGTATGAGAGCATGTAGAGTGTCTGCTCTTTAGCGCTGTACAGGTCAACCTGATAAATTTTTATTTTACCGCTCATAATAAAATAAAAATAGTTCAATGTATCGGCATACGAGAGCGGATCATCACCTTTTTTAAAATAGAGATCTTTTCGATTGCTGACGATGAGCGCAGAATCTTCAAGCTGCTTTAAAACTAACTGTTGTGACCCGTTACTAATATCTACTTGTGAATCCATAAGGGTCATCTTACGCTAAAGTGACTTAAAATTTACATGTAAATTATGCCAAGAGTGTGGCAATCCATTTTGTATTGGGCTGAACATCCAAGGCAATCTTCACCATAATGGTCAGCGGAATGGAGAGCAGCATACCGATAGGACCGAGCAACCATCCCCAAAAAATAAGCGATAAAAAAACTACCAATGTCGAAAGTCCCAACCCTTTCCCCATGATTTTGGGTTCAATAATGGAGCCAAAAACAATATTGATGACCACATACCCTAATGCAATTAATGCAGCTGTTCCGGCACCAAACTGTACCAGCGCCAATAACACTGCAGGAATGGCTGCAATAATGGAGCCGATATTGGGAATGAAGTTCAGTAAAAAAGCAACCAGTCCCCAAAGAATGTAGTAATCCACACCTACAGCCATTAACATTAAAGAGACAATAATTCCCGTGACCATGGAAATGCCCGTTTTTAAGACCATGTAGTGTTTGATTTTATCGGCAATTTCTTGCATGTGTAACATACTTTCACGGTCGGTAATGCGAAACTTGTCTTGAAAATGTGACATCTCCAGCAGCATAAAAATCACCATTAAAATGATCATAAAACTGTTCGTAATAATGGAGCCGAAGTTTTTAAGAGTACCGGCAATATATTTCATGGTCGTTTTCGGGTCAAATGCTTGAAAGAGTTCGTCATTGGGCAAATCAACGCCAAACCCCTCTAAAAATACAATGGTCTCCTTCATACTTTGTGAAAGTTTTGCCTCATAAATCGGCAGATTATTGTTAAAATCCTGTACCGAATTGCCGACCAATACACTGATCATACCCAGCACCCCGACAAATACCAACATAACGGTAAAAATGGACAGTGCATCGGGCAGTCCGCGTGCTTTAAGCCACTCAAACAGCGGTGCTAAAATGATGGAAAGAAATACCGACAGCAAAAACGGTACAATAATGACGGCAGCAAGTTTAATACCTGCAAGCACAATAACAACCGATGCCATCACAATAAACATGTATCCGACACTTTTTTTGCTGTTGCTCATCGCCTACTCCTGTACCTGCTTTTGATTGGTAATGCTCTGCAGATAATTCGAAATATTTATTAATGCGAATGTTACTAAAAAAATCATTAATCCCGGGAAAAAGCTGACCCACCATGCAATATCCATGACCTCTTTACCGCCGCTGATAATCGTGCCCCAGCTCATTTGCGGTGCTACAATGCCTAAACCTAAAAAGCTCAAACCCGATTCGGAGAGAATCGCACCGCCGACACCAAACGTAAAACTGACAAAGAAAATCGGTGCCAAGAGCGGCGCATAATATTTTAACAAAATCTTATAGGTCGGCACCTTGGCGATCCGTAAAATCTTAATGAAAGGCTTTTGGGTAATGGCAAAACTCTCCGAACGAATCAAGCGTGCCGTAGTCATCCATCCGGTTATAGAGATGATCACTATCAGCACCCATACCGAGGCATTCACATAACTTACCAGCGCTAAGAGTAAAAAAAATGTCGGAAAGGTTAAGAAGAGATCGACAAGAACGACAAAGCCTTTGTCGACCAAGCCTCTAAAATATCCTGCCGTCGCGCCAATCATCAACCCTAAAAACGATGCAATCAGAGCACTGCCTACCCCAATGCTTAACGAAACTTTGCCGCCTTCAATAATACGTGCGGCAATATCACGTCCCAGTCGATCGGTACCAAAAACATGTTCCCACGACGGTGCAAGAAGAATGGCATCTTTGTCAAGCATATAGGGGCTGACCTGATACAGCCAGTGACCACAAAAAGAGAACAAAAAAAGCAGTGCAAGTATAGCCATACTTACGACGGGAAGCTTCATTACTGCTTAATGCCTAAAAGGGTATTGAGCATCTGATCGACTGTAGTAATCACCTTCGATGCCGCTCCGTAAGCTGTCTGGTATTTAATGAGATTGGTCAACTCCTCATCAATACTCACTTTGGAAATTGACTGATACTCCAACTCAATAGCATTAAACTGTGCGGTATAGGTGTCATCAAGATGAATCATAGAGTTGGTAAAACTGCCCACGTCGGTTACCAGTGTATCGTAATAGCCGTAAAGTGTGTCATCAACATGCTTTCCGTTTGATTCAAAAGAAAAACTCTCAAATTGCAACTGCACCATGTTAAGAGCCACGCTATTGTTACCGGCGACATTCTCCTGATACGGTGTTATCTTGCTGGGATCTGCTTTTAATGCCGAATGCAAAGAGATGTTTTTAGCGCTGTCACCATCAAAAAAACGGCTTAAGCCCGTAGCACCGGCAAAATTGGTACCGCTATTGGCACTTCCGGTCGTATTGTCCTGAAGTGAAAAGCTGTATCCCTCTTTTTCGAACCGTGCATCGGTAAAACCAAAACGTGCTTTTCCCGAAACATTGTCGTACGTAAACAGCAGAAAATCATCAATATCGTTGGTGGCATTATTATCGCCGTTATCATCACTGTTGGCGGCTACCTGTGCCGTAATATCATCCATGGAAGTCGTACTGTCAATCACAATCTCTTTGCGAGAGACCTCATTACCCTCGGCATCGTAAACCACCAGATTAAAACTTCCCTCATTGACACCCAACTCCGGATAATTTCGTAACGCCGTAGCACTATCGAGACTGAGCGTATTGGATTCCATATGCGTCGTTGAAGCCGATGCATATATATTGTTAACGCTTTGAATGAGTCCTGTGGCAAACGCATCTAAATTGTTAATACTCTCTTGCAGTACTCCATGTAACGGTTCTCCCGATTCCACATTAAGATCAGATCCCCGAAGCTCCATTAACGCCGCGAGCTTACCGCCTTGTATAGCCGATTCGAAAGGCATTTTAACACCGTCTTGACGTTCATAATAGAGATCATAATACCCCAAGGCATTGGTTTCGTTACTACTGCCGATAGGATGGTACGTAGCACCGTCTACAATATTAAATCCGCCCACCTGAACGGTATAGGTACTGCTTTTTTCCGTTGCTTGAGAGTGAATGGCCATATTCGCCTCTATGCCGTTTTCGTAAATATTGGCGCCAATCAGCTTGACAAGTGAGCGTTCCAAAAGATTACGCTGGTCTCGCAAGTCGTTTGCATTGGCAATTCCATCAGATTCAGCCATGTCAATGGCACCGTTAAGTTTCGCAATATCAGCGGCAATATTGTTGACCTCGTCAATATAGGTTTTCACCTGATCATTCATGGTGCTTTGCAAATTGTCAATACGGTCACGTGTGTAATTAATATTTTGTGTTAGTGTTTTGGTCTCTTCGGCCAATGCGACTTGAATTGCGCTGCTATCGGGGTTGTCTGCCAAGGTTTGCCACATATTAAAATAGTTGGTCAAATCCGTTTTAACCCCAACTCCCTCAATATCCGGAAAATAGGTAGAGAGCTCTTCCATTGTAGAACGCATCATTGTTGAGTACGCTTTATCTTCAGAAGCACTCAAATACCGGTCATACGTATAGGCATCAAATACGCGCGAGACCTCCGTGATAGAGACACCGTTTCCGTACGATCCGGGTGAATGTTCAAGCGGTGTTGATGCGGCAGTGACAATACGTTGCCGCGTATACCCCTCAGTTTCGGCATTGGCAATATTGTGACTGGTAGTTTTAACATTGGCTTGCGAAGCATTGAGCCCGCTATACCCAATATTTAATGTATTAAACAGTGACATGCTATACCCTTACTTTTAAAAACGATGCATCTTTAGAGGTGACACGGTCATATCCTTCCATTTCGGTAGGAATGACACGTTCTAAAAGAGCATTATAAAAAGTTCCGACACTCAGCACCATTTTGGCATATTTTTTATTGACATCGCTAAGCTCTGCCAATTTGCTTTTTAACTGCTGCAGCGATGCTTGCTGTTCATCGTCTAAGAGTGTTGCCATGTCACTCTCAGGATGCCGACGCATCAATTTGGAAATTTCATGGTCAATCATCAACTTACGATGTTCAAAACTTTTGATTACATCTTCTTTCAGACCGATGCGTTCGAACTGAGCGTCATGGCGTGCCTGTTTGATATCTTCAATATCCTGTTGCGACATGGCAATAAGATCATTCAGATCTTTCAGAGCACTTTCTAAATGAAAAGCAAGCATCATAAACTCCTTGACTACTACATGAACATCATTCCAGATGTTATAAAAAATATTTAAATTAACTCGTCGGCTATCTTATTGGCAACCGCATCCAGGTCAATTTTATAATCACCTTTTTCAATAGACGCTTTAAGCGCCTCGACTTTATCAATCTCTTTTGGCTGTGAAATGGGTGCTGTCTCCTCTTGTACGCGAGGCTTCATATCACTGCTTTGGTACGCATTTCGTACCGAAATATTGCTTACATTATTCGAAACCATCTAATTTTCCTTTGACTGAACTCTCTACTATTTATGATGTTCTACATGCTACATCGACACTATAGCAAAAAACTTAAATTTTTTCACTCAAATGGTCAAACAGCATTTCAGAAAAACCAAAACTACCAGCACTTGCTTTGGAAAGTTCATCACGATACATCGATTTGTAAATCTTGTTTCCGGGATCACTTTGAGCGGAAAAAATGTCTTTGTCGTCCTTCATGGCATTGTCAAGTAACATTTTCACAATAATAGCTTCAAAAGCATCCGTCTTCTCTTGAAGAGCCCCTCTGTCCATATTTTCTTGAAATGTCGGAATCTTTTGCTGATTCGTTAATGCTGCATTTACATGTAAATTTTCCATTAGATAATCTCCAGATCGGCTGCAATGGCTCCGGCACTTTTCATGGCCTGCAAAATGGCAATAATATCTTTGGGTGTCGCACCGAGCTTTTGCAACGAACGGGTTACGTTAGCAACCGTTGTTGTTCCTTCTTTGGTGTAAAGTTCATTCTCGTTCATCCCTACAACCAAATCGGCATCAATACCGACACCGCCTTTGGGCGTGCGCATTTGAGAAAGCTCTTTAATTTTAATGGTAATATCGCCATGGGTAATCACAATGGGCTTAATACCGATATCCACTCCGGAGACTACCGTACCCGTACGTTCATTGATAATAATTTTTTGTTGCTGCTCATAGACAATAGACATTGACTGCACCTGTGCCAAAAACTCTACCATGGAGACCTGTTCCGGGCGTTTCAGTTTAACGGTTCGTGAGTCGGTTGCCGTGGCAACGTTAGTGTTATAAAAATCATTGAGTACGTTTTGAATGGCCACCGCATTGGCAAAACTGGACTCTTTTAAAGAGAGTGTTACCGCATTGCGCGCGTACAGATTCTGGCTAATTTCACGTTCTACCAAAGCACCGTTATAGACTACGCCTGCAGTCGGATGTGACTCTGAACCGGCACCGCGTATATTTTTTCCGCCAATACTCACGGGACCTTGTGCCAATGCATAGATTTTACCGTCCACTCCCTTAAGCGGAGTCATAAGCAGCGTACCGCCCTCTAACGATTTTGCATCGCCAATAGAAGAAACGACTACATGAATCTTATCGCCTTGATGTGCAAAAGGCTTCAATTTGGCGGTAACCACCACGGCAGCAACATTTTTAGACTTAATGTCAACCGGATTCATATCAATATTCATAGCTTTAAGCATGTTTGAAATTGACTGTAACGTAAACTTCGACGTGGTGCCGTCCCCTGTTTTTTTCAACCCGACGACAAGCGAATAGCCGATAAGTTGATTGTCACGAACGCCGACAATATTAGCAACTTCGCCCACTTTGGTTGCTTCTGCATTTAAACCGAACATCAAAACAAGAAACAGTATCCACTTCATGATATCACCTTTATAAGGCTGTCAAAGCAAACAGCGTTCCAAATTTACATGTAGTAGCTTAAACTGGTTTTTCCAAAGCGCTTGACCTTCTGTTTCGTATACGGACCAATGGTCATCTCCAAAGTCAGCTTTGTCATATGTTCCACAATAATCATTTGTGTCTGCTCTTGAGGCAGGGTCGCTATGAGCGTCACCGTCTTCTCATAAATATGCTCCATCCCCTCCCGATACGAAAATGGCGGGTCAATGTAGAAGTAGGCTTTTTCATTGGAATGGCACAAACGAGAGATAACCTGAGCAATTGTCGTAAAACTGTCGCCGCGAAATACCTCGCATCTGCCAGGATCCGTTTGGTTAATATTGTGTTGCAATATCCGCAACGCTTCAGGATCTTGCTCCATAAACAGCAGATGCGATGCACCGCGACTTAACGCCTCCAGACCCACCGAACCGCTACCGCTAAAAACCTCCACAAAAGTAGCATTGACAATATCAAACTGTAACGTATTAAAAAGCGACTCGAGCACAATACTTTTGGAACTGCGTGTCGTCGTTTTTGAAGGGAGTGCAAGATGCCTGCCTTTAAATCTTCCGGCAATAATTTTTTTACTAATAGTTTTTGGTGTCATAAAATGCTTTGACTGCTTTTAAGATATTGTTTTGATACTCTTGTGTCAATGCCTCTATATGTGCTTCTAACTGCTTGTAAGCGTGCCGCATATCATTACTAGAGCGTGTCGTAACAGCTTCTGCCAAACCGGCATCTTTACGTGTACGCTGCTCGTCATGTTGCAGTGCTTGATGCAATACGCGTTTAAGCTCTGCCTCGGAAAAAGGCTTTTTAATATCGGCATCATCACTTGAAGCAACATAAAGACTACAGTATTTGTCGTCGCGTACTTTATAGTCACGAAGTACGACATCACACTGCTTAATGGAACTCAGGTAAGGTTTCAAGAAGATCTCTAACGACTTCTGAAGTAGCGGCGACGTACACTCAACGGCAACCTTCATTTTTCATCCTCATTTTTAATATAGTGTATTGCCATAGCCGGATAGGCAAAACTCAAATGATGCTGTTGCAAAATTGTAGCAATCTTATACATAACATCTTCTTTAACGGCCAACCACTCATTCCAGACCACTGACTTGCTAAAACAGTAGACTAAAATATCGATGCTCGAATCGGAAAAACGGTCCATATAGACTAAAATATTGCGTTTAATGCCTTTGTAGTCTTCTTTGGAAACCAACTTGGCATACCGCTCTGCATGCGATATCTCTTCATTGGTATTGGAGATGCCTTCATGGTCAATAAGCATCTGACGAATGTCATGCACTGCTTTTTTAATATCTTCGAAATCGGACTCGTACGTCACGCCGATATGCATCTTAATGCGGCGTCCCAGTTGGCGTTTACTCCAGTTTTTCAGTCCGTTGTCTGCAAGTTTAAAGTTTGGAATGGCAATCATGGCGTTATCAAACGTTCGAATGGTCGTGGCGCGCAGACCAATTTCCACGACCGTACCTTCATAGCCGTCGACTTCGATCCAATCGCCCTGCTCAAACAGATCACCCATTAAAATAGAGACCGAACCAAAAAAGTTGGCAATCGTATCTTTTGCTGCAAAGGCAACGGCAAATCCCCCAATACCCAAACCGGAAAGAATAGCACTTAAATCGACATCAAAAAGTTTTAAAATAACAATAAAACCAATAAAATAGATAATAACGTTAGTAACGCGAAGCGCTAAATTAATCACTTCATGACGCAGATACTGTGAACGTCGAAAGTGCTCCATTTTAACACTGGCTACCGCGTTTAACAGACGATAGACCAGATAGGTAATAAGTACCGTATACAGAACGCTAAAAGCTCTCTGCAACCAAAGTACTTCGGAAAATCCGGCATAAATCTCAACAATAATGTCAAGCGTAATCACAAGCATCAACAAACTCAACACTCCGGAGAGACGTTGCACAATATAGGCAATATCGGTAGAACGGTAAAAAAATCGTTTTAACACGGCTCTACTCAGTATAACAATGATTTTTCTAAGTAAATACGCTGTCAGCAATATGACTACAATAAACACCAACTTGGCGCTGTTAAGCCCACTCCATGCAATATAATCGTTCACCAGCTCTGCGAAAGCACTGCTATTAATCTGATACCCCAACGAGATCAGACCAAAGGATGAAAGTCTAAGAGCATCATACATGGTTTTTTTGTAACGTACCAATTCGGAACTCAACGTATTGTTCACATTCAATACTGCTTCATACTCAACAAGATTATCACGAATTTTTTTGATAATCTCACTTGAAGAAGCGTTTTGTTGCAGCTTTTTGTAGGCTTGCATATCAAGAAGGTTTTCATTATGGTGCCGGCGGGCGATGATGGTATCTATGGCATCATAAAATGTTTTTTCATCTTCATACTGCGTCGCTTTGACGACCTCATAAATTGTTTTACGAATATTACTTAAAAGCCTGTAAGTAGCCACTTTAATAGCATCTCTTTGGTATGCTCGGGTATTGTTGCGTTGTTGATTAATGAGCATACGCCGTTGCAGTACGGCTATCTTATCGGCATACGTGTCAGTGTAACCGCCCGCTGCCTCTTTGTTAGAGATTAGCGCTAAAAAGAAATTTTTATAGGCATGATGCTGATTGTCAATAAGTTTCTCAATGACATCATTACTTAAATTTTGATCTAAAAATTTCTTTTCGGTCGCAATCTGTTTGACAATAAAGTCATCAACAAGATCATTGGCAAACAGCGGTGTTAGCGTGAGGCACAACAGAAACAGTAAGCACAATCCTTGTCGTTTCGGCATAATGACCCGTCTCCTTAAAAAAATCTTCTGCATTATACTACAATAGCGACAGATAATAACCGATACTGTAGTGCAGATCCTCATCATTCGTATCCAGCTGCTGCAAGAGCCACTCTAAATACCCTCTGTCGTGCATTGCAATCTCTTCAATATAACGTCCCTTGTATTTTCCAAAATGGAATTTTTGTATTAAAGCAGGCGTATTGGAGAGGGTAAGTAGCGTAGCATCATCAGCCAGATCTTTTAAATATGTATAGAGCATCGCCACATGTAACGCATCACTTAAAGCGCTGTGCGGTCGAATGGCAACTCCTAAAGATTCCGCCAATGCGCTCTCATGCTTATACAACTGTAGTTCATACCGTAGAAACTGCAATGAGAACTGCTCGCATTCGGGAATAAGATGACGAACGCATTTGAGCGTATCAATGACATCGCCTTGCCATACAAACCCCTCTTTTTGCAGCATCTCCATCTCAAAACGGCTATTATGTACAACCATAATATGGCGTTTCTGATTACGCTCCTGCAACCATGTCCATGCAAAAGAGGCTCTAAAAAAAGGTTTTTCTGTGACCGCTTCGTTAGTAATATGGTGGATCATCATCGCGTCGGGTCGAATTTTTTGCTGCGGATGAATCAGTTCATTGCACACGGATACGGTCGTATCGGTTCGTGCAATAGCACCCAGTGCACAAATACGATCGGTATCGGCAAGACCCGTTGTCTCAACATCTAAAAAAACTAACATTGTTCCAAGACCATCGAAGGGCATCGTCGCACCATTAAAGAGAGTGTCGCCCATGACGAGAACATCACGAAACCATACAGCGTATCGCTGTGAAACCACAACGTTATGTCTATCTGCCCCTGCACTGCCATTTGTAACGCCGTAACCACCAAGACACAGACGGCAACGCCCCAAACGGTAAAAAAGAGCCATTTACGCCATGCTTTAACAAGATGATTATAGTGTACCTTTTCAACACGTTCCAAATTACATGTAAAAAGCTGTAACCTGTACCCTGAGTAACATCGGGCAAACAGCTGTTTCATACCTAAAAAAGTACCTAAAGGCAAAGTGATACTCCAACTCACACTAAACCAAAACCGTGCAATACTGCTTAACGCATCAAGCACTTCACCCTCTAGCGGCACCGCTCCTTTAACAAGATAGAGTACTAACGTCATACCAAAAGCTATCAACATGGCGCCACTGATACTAAAGAGAGTTACCCACACCGCCCAGCGCAACCATATTAAAAAAAGCGCACGTTTCATTCGGTTACGCTTTGAGCGTATTGATCATATCATGGTAATGTTCCAGCGTCATAAAACTTTTTTCAAAACGCCACCGCAGAACAAAAGCGACAATCTCGTTTTTTAGCGTTACATCAATTTTCTCGGAACGTCCAAAATAGCCTAACGAGCTGTTTTTGTTTTTTACTTTACTGGTATTATCGTAAGTAATGGCAATAATTTGAACATATTTTTTCTCTTTAATGGCACCCAGATTCTCACTCTGAAGCGAGAGGCCCGAAAGATTCATCGCCTTAAAGGCGAAAAGGTCTTGAAAAGTAGCTACTTTTTCATTAATATGCAGTTTTTCATATAACGCTTCTAAGGCTTTTAAATTCTCTTTGCGAGCAAGCTCATAACTCGTTATTTTAGCCGTAAGATGTTTCAGTCGATCCAGCGCAGAACTCAACAACTCCCCTTTACATAATTTACATGTATTATAGCAGTTTTCCGTTATCTCTTAGAAAGGAGTACTCCTGATATTTTTAGTAAAGAATTTTATATCACCTTAATTTCTTTTAGTATATAATCGTCTTCAATCACAAATAAAGGTATTTTTAGTGACGTTTGAAGAGGTATTGCACAATTATAAAGAGGTCTATTACAGTTTTCCGCAATCTCTAAAAACCTTTTTAGGTTCCCTGTACGGCAATATTCCCCTTTCGGTTCGCTTTGGAAAACACTATACTGTACATGAAACACTCTTACGCCGATTTGAAGAGGCCGACACACAGTTTCAGTTGGATTTTCTATATAACAAAACACAAGAGACCCTGCTTTTTGCCCAAGAGCATATTCCCTATTACCGTCATCTGTTTCTCGAACACGGCATCGATGCGACAGCATTTAAATCACTTGACGATATTGCGCGTTTTCCCGCTTTAAACAAACAGACCATTAAGACCCATCTTGAGCGTCTTTATACCGACAGCATTGAAAAACCGGTTGCCTACTATTCGGGCGGATCACTTTCTACCCCTACAAAATATCTGCTTCCAAGCTCCAGCAGAGCCAAAGAGAAGGCTTACAACAACTATATTTTTTCACAAATCGGCTACAACTATCGCGATCGTTCGCTACTCTCACGGGGTCGTGAAGTATTCAAGCCTCACAAAAACATCTTTTGGGAATATGAACCGGTCGACAACTATTTTTTTCTGTGCGGCAGCTATATGAATTCCGATGTGTTCCCCCGTATCTATAAAAAAGCCAAAAAGTTTAAACCCAAATTTTTTTTCGGTTACCCCAGTGCCGTTTTGAGTTTTGTCAAACAGTCAGTAAAATATGGCTTACCCCCGCTTAAACTCCAAGGTATCATAGTAGCATCAGAGACACTCTACCCCCATGAACTCCAAATGATTCAAGATCATTTCAAGGCGGATGTACTCACCCACTACGGTCACACCGAACGCAATGCCATTGCTTTTAAGATCAATGACGGCCTCTACCGCTTTTTATCATCTTACGGCATGGCGCGTATTATTGATGAAGAGATCGTGACCACCAGCTTTGATAATTTCGTGATGCCCTTTATCAACTATCAGACCTCGGACCGTGCAACCGGTGATATTGAGTACTACCCCAATTGTGACATTGTCAACACTGTTGAAAATATTGAAGGGCGTACACAAGACTTTTTAGTCACGCATGATCTTCGACTCATCTCCATTACTTCGATGACATCAGCTACTACAACCTCCGAAGGTGCGCAACTGGCTTCAGACAACATTCATGCCATTCAGTACATTCAAAGCGATCCGGGAAAAGTCACTGTCTTACTTGAAGGTCACCATATTGATGCGCACGCCATAGCTGCGGGCATGAATGCCCTACTGCAAGGCGCTATCGATTTTGATATTCAAATTGTAGAGCGTATTGACAAAACGTCACGTGGAAAACGTGTCATCTGCAAGCAGTCTCTCAATATTGATCATATTCGAAATGCAGCGTCAGCCTCGATGTGACGAGGTGTGAGGAGCATTGTAAAAATTAATCATTGCTAGATTATAATGTCACACTTTAACGATTAGGGGACTCATGGACTATTTGAAACTACACGGTCACGCACCGCTTCACGGAAGCGTTGCCATCTCCGGAGCTAAAAATGCTTCATTACCACTCATTGCAATGACACTGCTTTCAAAAAATACCGTTTCCATAGGCAACGTTCCTGAAGTTGTCGACATCAAAACACTCTTAAAATTACTGCAGAACCTAGGCGCCGAATGTAGCTTTAACGAGCATCGTATCACTATTAATACCGGCTCGCTAACCGACACCAAAGCCAACTATGATATTGTCAAAACCATGCGTGCCTCCATACTGGTTTTAGGACCGCTTCTGACACGTTTTGGGCACTGTGAAGTCTCGCTTCCGGGAGGGTGCGCCATTGGCCAACGTCCCATAGATTTACACTTAAAAGCCTTGGAAAAAATGGGAGCAATCATAACCATTAAGAGTGGTTATGTTCTGGCAGAAGCACCCGAAGGACTGAACGGTGCTTCCATTGTCTTTGACAAAATCACCGTTACGGGAACGGCCAATATTGTCATGGCAGCGGCACTGGCACGCGGTACAACAACCATTACCAATGCCGCACGTGAACCGGAAGTGGTACAATTGTGTGAAGTCCTGCAACACAGCGGTATTGCTATTGAAGGAATCGGCAGTGCTGACTTAACCATTCACGGCAATAACGGAACCCTCATCGATATTGCTCCGTTTGATGTGATTCCCGATCGAATAGAAGCGGGAACTTACCTGTGCGCCGGAGCCATTACAAACTCCACAATTACGCTGACTCATGTAGAACCCAAACATTTAGAGACCGTTATTGCCAAGCTTGAAGAGATGGGGTTTCATTGTGATATTAACGAACACTCCATTACCATTCACCCGGCACAACAAGTAAAAGCCGTCAATATCGTTACGCAAGAGTACCCGGGATTTCCTACCGACATGCAAGCACAATTTATGGCACTGTGTACCCAGGCTGAGGGGACCTCAACTATCGAAGAGCGATTATTTGAAAACCGTTTTATGCATGTCAGTGAGCTCCAGCGTTTGGGTGCAGATATTAAACTTAGCGGACATATTGCAACCATTACCGGTCCTTCAAAAATTTCAGGAAGCGATGTTATGGCCACTGATTTAAGAGCATCAAGCGCCCTCGTTTTAGCGGCGCTTATAGCTGACGGTGAAACCGATATTCACCGTATCTATCATCTCGACAGGGGTTATGAAAAACTTGAGAGCAAACTGAAGGCGTTAGGTGCCGTCATTCAACGCTCCAAGGAGTAATTACTCATCCTCAAAAATAATCATCTCATAAACGCTGCGTTTCGTCACCAATGACTTTTCCGGAGGTACACTGCTGCCGTTTTGCATTCTGGCAATGGTATGGCGCAACTCGGCAATCTCTTGCTCCATCACCTCAATTTGCTCTTTAAGCCGAATAGCAATATCAACACCCGCAAGATTAACACCCAACTCCCGTGTCAACCGCAAAATCATCTTGATTTTGTCAATATCGCGTTGCGAATAGAGACGGATTCTCCCATTGGAACGTGACGGAGTAATAAGATTCTCCCGTTCATACTGGCGCAGCGTCTGCGGATGAATATCGAGAATCTTAGCGACAATACTAATAAGATAAACCGGTTCATCATAATGGTGCATGCCCTACTCCTTTGGAAGTTTCTTTTTCATCATATCGACAAGATCGTCATCTAAATCACTAACTTTAGGCAAAACAACGTTAGCCTGCAAATAGAGGTCCCCCCGTTGAGCACTTTTACGATTTTTTACTCCCATCCCTTTCACACGAAAACGTTGTCCGTTCTTTGTATTTTCAGGAATCTTCAGTTTAATCTCTTTTTCCAACGTGTCAATGGCGACTTTACCGCCAAAAAGCGCATCATGAAGAGAGACGTCAAAGTTTTTAATAAGGTCATCACCTTCACGTTCGTACTCACTGCTTGGAGCTACATGTATTTTAAGATAAAGATCACCGCTTTGCGAACCTGCAGATTTGCCTTTTCCGCGAACACGAAGCTTTTCACCGGCTTTAATACCGGCGGGAATTTTAATGTCGAAACTCTCTCCTTGCAGCGAAACCGAATGTTTACCGCCCAATGCTGCTACATGAAACGGAATGGTTACATTGGCCTCGACATCAAGATTCATACTCTGTTGAGATGAAAAACCGCCGCCGCCAAAGCTGCCGCTGAAGCCTCCCGAACTGCTAAAACCGCCACTGCTAAAACCGCCGCCGCCAAAAATATTGCGTAATATCTCATCCAAGTCAACACCGGCACCTTGACCTTGTGCAAAATCATGAAAATTCTGACCGCCAAACATTGCATCGCCGTATTGATCGTACTTTGCCCGTTTCTCTTTGTCGCTTAATACTTCATAAGCGGCATTAACCTCTTTAAATTTTTCTTCGGCACCGGCTTCTTTATTGACATCAGGATGATATTGCCGTGCTAATTTACGATATGCTTTTTTTATCTCTGCTTCACTGGCATTCGAGCTGATGCCCAGTGTCTCATATAAACTGTTGCTCATAATGTTGTTTCCTAATAATTGTTTGATATTTAATGCAGATTATAGCATAAAAGTTGAGTGTATGTCAATCAACCTGTTCATGCCTCGTGAAGCAGTTATTAAATCTGGGGCGAGCCCAGATTTAGGAGTTTTATGTTTTTCTCTCGCAAGAACTATTTAGTCAAGAAGATTCTCATTGGTTACTTCTGTAACGGAAAGATCTTCAATAGAACCTGTAAACGAACGTCCCCATGTCGTGAAATTCAACTCGGTTAAGTCAAAGTCATTCGGAAACATAAATCCGTATTGCTTCGTTACTTTAACGTCAGTCGTCATGTACTGTCCGTCATCACCGCTCATTCGCGGCATAAAGAGCCCTTCTTCAATAGTTGCCGTAAAGGTTAACATTGATGGAAAATCAACAACATCATCCAATGCAAATGTTGCAAGACCTACCTCTTTTTCATTATAGTCATTGAAGTAGACAATATCATCATATACTTCGACTACCGATGTTCCGACCGGATTGATCAGGTTCAGACAATTAATGTAGTTTCTTGCATCGGAATCCATGAGCTTTTTGACAGGATCCAAAGGTGGACACGTGTGTCCATTGTCATTGTCATCGTTGTCATCTTCATTGTAACCACACCAGCGGTTATGTCGATGCGAACATGTTCCGTATCCGCCGTTATGACCGCACCAACGATTATGTCGATGGGAGCATGCCGTACGATCATCATCACGGTCGCTGACACATTTTCCATGTCCGCCATGACCTTTACCACATTTTCCGTAGCCATGTCCAGCACTGCGACATGTACTTCCATGACCGCGCTTACCACACGATCCGTTGTCATGACCATTGCTTATACCACCACAGCGTCTATTGTGTTTATGACCACATGTTCCGTATCCGCCGTTGTGACCGCACCAACGGTTATGTCGATGGGAGCATGCCGTACGATCATCATCACGGTCGCTGCCACATTTTCCATGTCCACCGTGACCGCCATGTCCTTTGCCACATTTTCCATGTCCGCCATGTCTACAGTTTCCGCCATGATGACCATGTCCGCCATGTCCACAAGAGCCGTCGCTGTCATCATTGTCGTCATCATCATCGCTATTGCATTCATCACATACAACTACTTCACCTTCAACCGTAGCACAGGCTACCGGCGTTGATGTCGTACTGACTTGTACATCCGTCTCAAAATCACCGTCAGACGTTGTCGGTTTAAATGTTACACCAACTGTACAAAACTGATATCCGCGCATTGAAAACTCATCACTACCGCATGGAACTGCACCAAAATCAAGATCGAGCTCAAAGTTTTCCGAATCACTTAGTGAAATATCGGTAATGGTTGACAGACAATAGTCCGGATTATGAATCACTACCTCCACCGTTTCGCTTTCAGAAGCGCTGTAACTTTGCAGTGTCTCTTGAACTGCCATGACTTCAATTTCTGAACAAGCCTCGGTTGCATGAAGCATGCCAAAACTTAGCCCAAGAGCCATAAATACTACAAGTATTTTTTCTCTCATCAAAATACCCCCTCATTAAGAAAGATACTTACTAAAAAACCAAACGACCTTTTGCCTGTTTGCTCAGCTTTTTAATAGCTTTAAACTATAACATTATTATGCTTTAACACTTCCTTAATAAACCGAAAAATATTACACAAAATTAATTTTGTAATATTTTGTAACATGCTTACAGTAGATACTCTACCGTTGCCTTTATAATCAGGTCCTCACCGAAAAGTTGGTGTATTTTCTCTTTTAACTGCTTTAAATCATGGCGGTCCAACGATTCTCGCACCCGTAGTTTCAGCTCAATTTCCCGAACCGTTCCATGAATCTGAGCCGTTGCATTGCCGATAACAATCTCTTTACCGTGAATTTGAAAATGCCGTGCTTTCAACTGCTGTGTTATTTGATGTTTTTGTAACATTTTATCGTAGGAGAAGTAGAGCGGTATACTGATAGCCAACAATAAAACAAAAACAAACATTACACTTTTTTTACTTTTAACCACATTGGAAAATCCTAAAAGCTGAAACGTCACTACCGCGGCAATTGTAATGCCGACCAGATTGGTAAAAAAAAGTAAAAAGGCACCGTTGAACATTGCCATATTCCCTTGCCCCAATCCAATACCGGCTGTTGCCAGAGGCGGTACCAAAGCAACGGCAATCGCCACACCCGCCAAGCTCTGCATAATCTCTTTAAATGATTTGGAATAGGCTGCGGCAACACCGGAGACAATAGCAACACTCAAGTCCAGCAGTGTCGGATCAATACGGGCTTTCATCTCAGAAGTCAGCTCCGAATAGGGTATGAGTATGCCCACTAACGATGACGCTCCCAATGCCAAAACAATACCTACAGCAATTTTAATGAGAGAGTTTTGAATCATATCGGACTCAGCCCGCAACAGTCCCATGGAAAGCGATACAATCGGTGTCATCAGCGGGGCAATAAGCATGGCCCCAATAATAACCGCAGCACTCGAGGCAAACAGTCCGATTGATGCTAACAACGTACTTAATATCATTAAATAAAGGTAGCTTTGATTCACTTTTGCATCGACGCGCAACATCTGAAACAGGTCGCGAAAACGCTCTTCTGATGCATACGTAAAAAAAGGAATGTGTTTACCCACATATTTTTGCACTTCATTTTTATCGGGAAGATTGTCAATTTTAACGGTCTCTTTAACACTGTTCTTCTTCTCGTTATGACGCCAAAACTCCTCGCTGGCATTAAAGAGCAGTGCATCGGGAAGAATTTTACATGTAATAGGCAACTCCATACTTTTGCCGTTATCAAAATAGAGTCGGGTGCTGCGGCTGGCCGTAATATTCAGACTTTTTGTTTTAATGTATCCAATGGCATGCGGCAATACCCGATCGTTTTTAGAGCTGTAAAAAATGGACAGCAACAGCCGTATATACTCCATAATAGAAAATGGTGAAATGATCACTGCCGTAATCTCTCCGTCACGCACCGACTGATCAAAATTAAAGATCCGTGACAACAATCCGCTGCGCGTATGGTTTAAAATCACTACCCCGCTTCCGGCCGTTGTAACCACTCGCCCGTTTTCCGTAATAATCTCAAACTCCTGCAGCTCAATCGTGAAAAACTCTTTAACGGCATAGACCATACTCTGCCACAAAGAGTGCCGTGTCCGTGTCGATGCTCTGCCGATCAGCGGTGCCCTGCCGATAATACCCTGTGAGTAGATGAATTCTCCGTTGATCTCCACTGCATCAATAGCAATGCTCTCTTCACGAAGTGCCAGCTCAATATTTTTGGCAACATCACTGTCGCAATAAAGATTTTTAATGAGTACTTTTTGCGAAGGCATCGGTACAATGCCCACAGAGAAGCCGTAACGATATGCTACAGCCAGCAGTTCGCTAATTCTTTCAGATGCGACACTGAGCACAAGATGCTTTATATCGACGGCGAGTGTATCAACATGTTCTAAAAAATAGTTGACATGCAAGGCACTAATGCGTGTGCCGTACGCATTGTTTTCTATCTGTTCCGTTATGCTTCGAGAGTTTTCATCAAAAATAAAATAGGCATGCTCTTTGTACTGCATCTATGAACCCTTCCAAACGGTACAATGTACCAATAATATTTAGTGTAAAAAGTGACGTACACCAGAAAAATAGAGTGCCATACCATGCTCATTGGCTGCTGCAATCACCTCATCGTCACGCATGGAACCTCCCGGCTCAATCACCGTTGTCACACCGGCAGCAGCCGCCGCGTCAATAGAGTCGCGAAACGGAAAAAAAGCTTCCGATGCCAGTGCCGAACCGCTGACGTCGAGTCCCATCTCTTCTGCTTTTTTTAACGCACATCGGGCCGCATCTACACGAGATGTCATCCCCATGCCCACAGCCACCATAGCACCCTCTTTCACATAGACGACACAGTTGGATTTTGTCAGTGCCGCCACCTTATAGGCAATTTCGGCATCACTGCGCTCTCGATCCGATGCACGGTGATGACTCACCAATGTGGCATTGGCAACTTCTTGCTCACCGATACAATCGGCATCTTGAAAAACAAAGCCGCCGTCAATATGTTTAAAATCTTTAGTATCATGCGACAAAACAATATGATCGCTGCCATATTCAAAGAGTTTCAGACGTTTTTTCGTAGCAAAAATCTCCTGTGCTTCTGTCGTAATACGTCCGGCAATAACAACCTCTAAGAACATCTCATTCATCTTCACCGCCAATGCGGCATCAACCGTACCGTTAAGCGCCACTACCCCGCCAAATGCTGAAACAGGGTCACATTTCAACGCCTCGGTATAAGCATCAAGCAAATTGTCACGAATGGCAAAACCGCAAGGGTTCCCGTGTTTGACAATGCAGACGGCACGACTGTCACCAAAAGCTGCCGCAATTTTTACCGCTCCGTTGATGTCGCCCAAATTGTTAAAACTCGCCTCACCTTTGAGCGTTTTAAAATGTCTGCTAAAGAAATTGTCAAACTCATACAACGCTCCTTTTTGATGCGGATTTTCACCATACCGCGTATCCATCACCTTGTGACCGACAATAAACTGTGTTTTTCCCATTCCTTCATTGAAACGACGGTTCATATAGTTGGCAATCATACTGTCGTAGGCAGCTGTGTGTTCATATGCTTTAATCATTAAATCACGTCGAAATTCGAACGAATCCTGACGATTTTCAATTGCCTGAATCACACGATCGTAATCATCGGTATCGGTAACAATAAGCACATCTTGAAAATTCTTAGCAGCCGATCGTACCATCGCCGGACCGCCGATATCGATATTTTCAATAATTTCGTCAAAATCCTCCGTACGCGCAATTGTTGCTTGGAAAGGGTAAAGATTGACACAAACCAGATCAATACCGACGATACCGTGTTCACTTACCGTATCGCAATGTGTCTGGAGATCACGACGGTACAAAATACCGCCATGAACATAGGGATTCAATGTTTTTACCCGACCGTCGAGTATTTCAGGAAACTGCGTTACCTCATTCATCTCTATAGCCGCAATACCGGCATTACAAACTGTTGTATAGGTGCCTCCGGTTGAGACAATCTCAAATCCGTTGCGAACCAGAGCCGAAGCAAACTCTACAATATTACTTTTATCACTCACACTTAAAAGGGCGCGTTTCATTCCGTTCCTTAACACAATTTTAGAGAAGATTTTACCGAAAAAGAGTTTAGCTGCCTATGAAACATTTACATAGCAGTAACTTTATAGTGTAGAATATCGTAAACGCTTTAAAGGACAACCGTGAGTCACGACACTAATGAACCGCTCGATATCGACACACTCTACACCTTGGCCGACAAATTTATTGATCTTGCCAACACACTTGCACAACATGAGGAGTACTCTACCGAAAAAGTAGGCACTGCCTTTCGTTATGCCGCAACACGTTTTAGTGCCTTTGAAGCCTCTATTGCCGCCAGTGATCTTTCTCGCGACAAAGAGATTGTCAAAAATGCGCTTTTAAAAGATTACGAACATATGCTCGAAGAGAATCTTCAAGTCTATATTCAGCATCTCCAAAAACAGTAACGCCACTAGTGCAACAAACCTTTTAACAGTGCCTTTGCTTCCGGTGACAGCGCATCGTCAAGCTTGGTGTCAATCAGCTCTTTAAGTCTCTCTTTGCCCTCATCTTGAAACATTTTATTGGCATCAATGCCAATATGCGGTGCATCGATATCTCCATGAACCGTTACGGGAATCCGATAGTGCTCTAGTATCATATCGAGTGTAGCATCAATACGATTACGTCGTAAATTGAGTACGGCATCACGCGCTTTAATAGTAGTCAATCGACTGTGCATCGAGAGATTCGACGTCACCACCTGATTGTCGATGGTACTATTGAGTTCCGTCATCTCATACACCTCTTGGGTAAGATCAAAGCGTGTTGCCCGCTGCAGCATCCGTGTCAATACATTCGGCTGAATTTTTCCCTCTGCAAGCCGTGCCGCCAGTCTCCCTTTGTTACTCAATAGATTATAATCCAGCGTTGCGTTTATTGTTGATGCAAATACATTCGGCAACATCAACATGTTACTCAATGCCGTAGTGCGCCCCTCTTGAAGTGTTGCCGAGAGTTTGTTATGGCGAAGAAGCGCATCGATATTACCGCCTAAAATATCACTGTGTGCCGTAACTTCAAGATCGGTGCGGTAGGTCACTTCACCCGTCACTGTTGCTCCACCTCTTAAAGGGCGTTGTGTCACAAACTGCAACGCATTCAAATCATCGACAATGACTTTATAATCACTGTGAAACGTACCGTCTTTCATACTAAAAAGTGTCTCTTGTGTCTGCAACGACGCAATGGTACTGATCATATCGATGGAAGATGAAGCGACAGAGTCTACAATTTGTGTGGTTGCTTCCGCTTTAAAGGTAGTTAGCGGTACGGAGAGATTAAAATCTCGTTGCAGCAATACGCTATTGAGCGTCCCACTGTTCACCTGAGTTTTCACCACACCCGTAAGCGCCTCTTTCTCCAGATTACTCATGGCGACTAAAAGATTGATATCAGCTCTGGCATAGATAGGCTGTGCCGCCAAATAGAGCAGTTCATGCAGGGCTACATCACCGTTGAGTTTTAGCCGCTTGGCTTCAAACTTTTCTAAAAAAAGGCTGTATTGCACCTGTGTAGATACGATACCGCCATCACCTTCAATCGTTGTCTGTTTGTGATTACCTTTAACGGTACCGTTGGTATGAAACGGCCCGTGCAACGGTATTCCCGCTATTGCAGACAATAGCGACAGGTCTTTAATGTCAATACGATACATTCCATCAACACTCTGTGTTGCTGCATGAAATGTTGTATCACATGCTATTTTCGAATCCTCGGCAATACGTACATCCATAACAATATCTGCCTCGCTTTGTGCCATGGTAAGATTTATATCAACCGCAAAAGGGGTATCTGCAAGAGTCATATTGTACTCTTGTCGGACCGCCTTCGTATTGATACGTCCTTCATTAACTTTTATGAACGCCTCTCCTGTAGAACGTTCAAGTCTGTTAAGGTCGAGCCGTTGTATATCGGCATGAAGCGCAATATCGGCATCGGCAACGGGTGTGAACATGGTTGCATGCAGTATCTCTTGCAGTTTCAGGTCTCCTTGAATATTCAGACCTTTTGGTTCAAAGTCTTGCAGACTCACGATATAGTCAAAACGGCTTTGTATCAAACTTCCACGACCTTGAACTGCCATAGAATCTCGCTCTCCGACAATGGTGCCGCTTGTCTGTAACGGCCCTTGCAGTGGGCGCGGCATCAGTGCATTGAAGAGCGAAAGGTCATGTACATCAACAGCATAGGTCATATCGACACTCTGATCGAAAATGGAATACGCTCCGTGCAGTACAATACGATCCGCTTTAGCAATATGCAGCGTCATATTCAAATGAAACAGCCCTAATGAGAACTGCTCAAGACGTGCCGGTGCAGCGATTCTCTCTTGAAGTTGCGACTCGATCAACGGCTTAAGCGCAGCATTGCCAAACGGAGTAAACAGCAGACCCATCAGCAGTGTCACGGTAAGCAATATGACTCCTGTCAACCAACGCATGGCATACTCCGCAATAATTTTTTGTGTATTATACGCTTTATTTGATTAGACACACGCTCTATGGCTCTTAATTTAATTATATTGAGTATGATATGATACCAATGCATACATTTACATGTAAAAATATCTTGAGGAGTCACCGGTGTTTCAATGGGTTGTACTGATAATCTCTTTGTCTGTATCGCTCACGGCACAGGAGTACAGTTCACGATCTCAAGTCCATATGGGAACGGTTGTTACCATCTCGCTGCCGGCACATCACTTTGACTGGATAGAAGCAGGGTTTGAACGCTTTAAAGCTGTAGAAAACGCACTCTCAAGTTACCGTAGCAGTGCCGATATCTATCGGCTTAACCGTGAGCATAATATCTCTATTGGTTCTGACACCTACAATGCACTGCGACTCTCTGAGCGTTATTGGATGCAAACAGAAGGGTATTTTGACATTACGGTCGGCGCCATTACCAAAAAACGCTACCGTTTCGGAGCAGACGAACAGATTCCGACTTCGGCATCACTTCAGAGTGCTACGCTCAACTTCAGTGCCGTACACATAACACCGCATCGTGCCGTCACACCTTCTGATATAACCTTAGATTTAGGCGGTATGGGAAAAGGGTTCGGAGTCGATGCCGTTGCCGCGCTGTACCGCGACCACAGTATCACTTCAGGAGTCATTGCCGCCGGAGGCGACATCCGTTGTCTCGACCAATGCGATGTTGCCATACAAAACCCTTTTGATCCGACACGTACAACACGTTACCGCACGCGCCATCGCCAAAGTGCACTCTCAACAAGCGGTAACTACAACCGCTATGTCGGTACGGTAGCACACAACCATCTTATTGACCCCAAACGTAAACGCGCACAACAAACGTTTGCCTCGATTACCCTTGTCTCCACATCATTGAGCAACAGCGACCTTGACGCCTATGCAACGGCCGCTTCGGTCATGCCCACAGAGCGGGCTATTCGTTTTTTAAACAATCTCGATCTTGCGTATGTCATCATAACGACACAAAAAGAACGCCTACAGAGCGCTCAGCTTTCAACCTACCTTATTCCATACCCCAAAGGAGATTATGATGAGTAAACAATTCACCCCGACATACCGCATCTGGCACGGCTTGATGGCACTGTCAGTTTTAGGACTGCTGGCTACGGTACTGCTTCGTAAGACCTTTTTAAGCTGGCGCAGCAATGCCGAAATCATTCAGACCCAGCTGGCACAACTGGGTACCGACATTACGGCAGAGAGTGCTAAAGTTGTTGCCAAAGCCATCCGCGCACCCATGTGGGAGTGGCACTATACTTTTGCCGTTATTTTAGGTATTTCCATAGCACTTCGCATCTATATGGTGGTAACCAAACAATCAGAACTCCCTATCATCACCGTCATGAAAACTACCGGTATGCAAAAGCTTAAAGCCGGAACCTATCTGCTGCTTTGCGCCACGATTCTCATCATGGCACTAAGTGGAACCGTACTCTATTTTCATGAGTTTTTAGGTATTTCAAAAACGTTCGCCGAGAGCCTGAAAGATTTTCACGAATGGATGATGCAGCCACTCATTCTCTTTGTAGTGGTGCACATTGCCGGTGTATTGCGTCATGAATTTACGACCAAAGAGGGCATTATCTCTAAAATGATTCACGGCGATCCGTAAATGCGGCCTGGAACACTCTCCATAACAGATAAAAACCGAGTATCTGAAACACTACGAGTGCCACCAGTTTGGCTTCTGTCAACCCACTCCAACCGTAAACAATGCCAAAGGGTGCGGTAATGCTTACCAAGGCGCTGATAAACCACACTGCAATGAGCTGTATGATCTGTCTGCGGTGTCGTTGCGGCACAAAAAGCATAAAATGGGCAGTGACCATCATAAAAAGTCCCATACCCAGAGCATGCGGCAGTGCCACTTCCAATACTCCTTGAGTACTTTTTGCCTGCATAAAGAGCAGATCGTTTCCACAATAGTACTGCTGCAGCTGTTCAACCGTAAATCCCGCTTTCATACCCCAAAGCCATATACCGCTTCCAAGAAGGAGTACGCCAAAAAGTGTAAAATAGACAATAGCATGGCAATAAATAGTTTTCATTAACGTCGCAACTGCCACAGTATCTCCAATGACATACCGGCTGCACCAAGATGCCACAGCCAAAAGCCGACCATCCACAGTCCGATAAAATATTCGCTGATGTATCGTGCCGCCAATAGCGATATGATGGCAACAAATGCCGCAATCATCACCGTATGTACTGCATACAACGCACGCCTCTTTGAGGAACAGATACGTGCATACACGCTTCCTAAAGTGAGTAATACCATCATAATGAAAAAGGTGTCGGCATGAAGCATCTCCAACAGCGCTTTTAATACAACGGCGTCTATAAACAGTGCTTCACTGCCAAACAGATAGGTAGTGACATCTTCATACGAAAAACCGATCTGTTCGGATTTATACACAACATCAAACAATAAAAAAAGCAGTACAAACACCTGAAGTCCCGCCAACAACAGACGCATCAAAGGTCTGCTATGAAGATCGTTATGTATTAAAAATTTCACGGCTTACCTCGTAATACGATCTCGTAAATTGCCAGTGCCAACCGTGCCCCGTCGGTCAACGTCCGTGCCGACATGGTTGCACCCGTAATGGTGGGAATGTTCGTACCCACACGTAACACGTCTCCTGATTTTTTTCCGTCAAATTGCTGCAACCATCTTTTCGAGGGAATATATTCCGAAGGTTCGTTAAACGCAACAATTTCAATACTTTTAAGCATTCCCGTGTCATGCTCAATCAGATAGAGTACGGCAGCATTTTTACTGCGTACTTTTTTGGTAATTAATACACCAAACGCATGAATGCCGTTCGCATCACTCACTTTAAAAATACGGTAAATTTTACTCGTCATTCTTACCTTGGCCAGCGCTGACACTGCCAAAGCTTCCTTATTGGTTAACAGAAGATTCTTTTTGCTAATGTGTACGCCATTATGTCCATAACTCTGCTTGATTGCATCAAACGGCGAGATCAGAGGCATCGCATGGAGCCATCCTGCCGCCATCAGTACTCCAATAAATAGATGTCCCATCCGTGCTCCTCTAAAAGACAAAACCCAAACCCAAAGCAAAGGTATTGGCATCTGTTTTGAGCGTATTATCGTAACGGGTCATCATATAGTCCATTTTCAAAACCACCTGCTCATGCGGAAAAAAATTGATGCCGACATTAATATGACGCACCTCGCTATTGGGATTTTGCGGCGAAAGGGTTTTCTGGGTCGGATCATACGCCTCATACTGAATAAAAACCGGCAGACGCATTGAGGTTGAAAGTGGTGCAAACGCATTGTATTCGACATTGACATAATAGCCTTGCGCTTTGGTAGCCGCTTCAGGATTATTCCACACTTCAGCATCACTGACCGATGTGGCCGTATAGACCCCTTTTGCCTTAAAAGCACCCGACTCATAACTTGCATGCAAGGCATAGATAAATGCTCGTGAACCGCTTACCGCACCTTGTGCGGCATCGCCATAATATGCCGAAGCACCGATAAGAAGCCCGTTGTAGCCGCGATAGTCCAAACGTCCGACAACGGCCACGCGATTCATGACTCCTTTGTTTCGTGAACCGATGCGCCCTTTGCGTATCCATTGGGTCTGCGATGCTTCATTGCCCGATTTCAGATCCAGTGCATTGACCAGTCCCAATGTATACTCAACATCACTTTCACCGACACTGCCATACACCAACACACCATTTTCATTCCATGTTGAAGGAATCAAATTCCGCTCCAGTTCAGGACGCTGTACCGTATTGAAAAGTGTCGGTTCATGTCGCAAGTTGATCAAGCCCATAGGAACCAACAGGTTTCCCAGACGAATATTCACGTTTGTATTGAGCAGAAAATCCAAATAGAGAAATTCAACCACTACCTTATCGCCGCCGTGTTCAAACTCTATTTCGGTATTTAAAATAATCTGATCGCTGAAACGGTAGCCAATATAGGGAATAAACCGATACACATCGGCAAAATTATCACCATTATCGGGATTGGCCCAGTACATCTCACCATACCCGCCAATGGAAAGCGGCGACTTTGAATAGTAGACTTTTGACGCGGCATTTCCCATACCGTAATGTGCCTGCGTCGTATCAACCACGGCATAGTTAAACCCTGATTTTACATCAGAAACCTCATCAATCAAGCTCTGTGTCATCTCTTTATAATGTTCCAGTTCTGTTTGTAACTGCGCAATATCCTCTTCGACACTCGCAGAAGCACTTAGGGTGATCATACCACCTACTACTAAAGAGCGGGTTAATCGGGTCATTGAAGTTCCTTTTTAATAATGATTATTAGAATAATAATATATTTTAGCTTAATAGATTCTTTTAATAAGAATCATTATCATTTAAATAGTTTGAAAGTCATAGCGCGCTACTGTATAATCCCAATATACATGTAAATTTCAAAGGAATCTTATGCGCTCTATTGCCATCGTATGTTCCGGTGGGGATGCATCAGGAATGAATCCCGCTTTAAAACGTTTTGTTGAGTATGCTATTGCTAACGCGTGTACGCCATATTTTGTCTATGACGGCTATGAGGGACTCATTGACGACCGTATCGGCAAAGCACACTACCGTGATGTCTCAGGTATTCTCAATAAAGGCGGTACTGTGATCGGCTCAAGCCGCTCGGAACGTTTTATGCTACCGAAATACCGTACACAGGCAGCACTCAATCTCAAAAAACGCCACATTCATATGTTGGTTGTTCTAGGCGGAGACGGCTCGTTTCGCGGTATGGATACCTTTTACAAAGAGCATCGCATTGCCTGTTGCGGCATTCCCGCAACTATCGATAATGATATTTTTGGAACAGCCTACACACTGGGGGTCGATACGGCATTGGGCATGATACGCACTGCCATCGATGCCATCCGCGATACCGCAGCGTCTCTCAATCGAGCTTTTGTTATTGAAACCATGGGGCGTGAATGCGGCTATTTGGCACTGGTGTCGGCACTGACATCAGGAGCCGAACTCTGCCTTGTTCCCGAAATACCTTACGACTTACAGCGCATAACGCCACGTTTAAAACAGCAGCTTCAAGAGGGGCGTCACTATTTTATTATCATTATCTCCGAAGGCATTGCACATGATCGCGAGGCTATCGCTACATGGCTCAGCAACGATGTCGGTATTGAGACCCGTCTGAACGTACTCGGCCATCTGCAACGCGGCGGTAATCCGAGCGTATACGACCGACTGATGGCATACCGATTTGTCACTTACGCTATAGACGCCCTCCTTAACGGGAACAACAACAGCGTCGTCTGTTATAACGACCACACCTTTAGCTATCGTAATGTTCATGACGTTGCAACGACACCGGCAACTGTTGAAGCGGAACTTTTAAGACTGGCAACACCCCTGTGCACCCTTGAACATTGAATGCTCATGGTAGCTTTCATCACCAACTCAACAAATACTTAAGCAAAGAGAGGGTATAAATAGTATTTAGCTCTGAAGGAGGAGCCCATGCAATGGATATTACTCGTGATGATGCTGTTTATCGGCGCAACAGCCGATCAGACACTTAGAGAAAAAGCTCTTGAAAAAGGGTTGCGTTCCATACCCACAACCTTTGAAGCCCTCAAGGCAGAGGTAGATGACCCGACAAACCCACTCAATATTCCCAAAATACTTTTAGGAAAAAAACTTTTTTTCGACGCCAACCTCTCTAAAGACCGTAGCCTTTCTTGCGCCTCGTGTCATGATATTACCAAAGGCGGTGATGACGGAAAACCGACGGCAATAGGTTACCGCAATCTTGAAAACCCACGTCATCTGAACAGCCCTACCGTCTTAAATACCGCCTTCTCCAAACACTTTTTCTGGGACGGTCGGGCCGCTTCCCTCCAAGAGCAGGCACAAGGACCCATGCAGGCCCCCTTTGAAATGGCATCAACTCCCGAACTGGTCGAAGCGCGCGTAAAGAACAATCCAATCTATGCACCCCTTTTCTATGATGCCTTCAAAACGCAAACCATTACATTCGATACGATTACCAAAGCCATTGCCGCTTATGAAAAAACTTTGGTAACTCGCAGCCGTTACGACGACTTTTTAGACGGCAACGAAACGGCACTGACATCACAAGAGCAACGCGGATTGAATCTCTTTATTGATATGGGGTGCAAAGGGTGTCATTTTGGATCAAGTATCGGCGGGCAACGCATTCAAAAATTTCCTTTACGCGACTATAACAGTATCATTAACCTCACGACAAGCTTTAACGAAATTACCAAAGGACGTCATATTAGTCACATTGGTCTCAATTTTAAAATGTACCACCCTTTTCCCTTTGAAAACAAAGGCGGTTTTATGGGTAAAAACGGTGAACGTACCTTTCGCGTTCCAATTCTACGCAATATTGCCGATACGGCACCCTATTTTCACAACGGTGCCGTTACAGAACTCCGCGAAGCCGTTAAAATTATGAGCAAGCACCAGATCGGCGTGGAACTCTCCAAAGAGCAGCTCGATGCCCTTGAGGCATTTTTAAAATCATTAAGCGGAACATTAGTCAATTTCCAGCTTCAGTAGTATTGCTTTTTACATGTAAATTTATACAAAACATTAACAATGGCAGCACTTCTGCCCTAAATATCTTGTTCAATAATCTTCTGAAATGTTGTAAAATAGATCTCTTGCACCCTGCTTAGCTCCAGAGTCACATCATTACATGTAAATACCGCTCCGCCGACCGTACCAATCTGCTGACATGCCAAAGCACCCGTCATTGCTTCAAATGCCGCCGCATTTTCAGGAGCTACTTCGACAATGGCACGCGACATACTTTCAGCAAAAATATCGCGTACATCATCACATCTTACGGAAACATTACACCCGAGCGAACCGATTGCCGCCATTTTTGCCAAGGCAACGGCAAGTCCGCCGCTACTGCAGTCTTTGGCAGCCGCCAAGAGTCCTTTTTTGTTGGCATCAATGACCAGATCCCATAAAGCAAGCTCTTTGTCATAATCAATAGCAGGCAACACTCCCGCTACCGTGTTATAGAGCGTTTTCATGTAGAGTGAACCGCCGAATTCGCTGCGACTCTCTCCAATGAGATAGAGTAAATTTCCCTCTGCTTGAAAGCATGACATCAACACCTTGTTCTGATCATCATTAACCCCTACCGTGGCAATAGACGGTGTGGGAAAGACCGAAACCCCGTCGGTTTCGTTGTAGAGTGACACATTGCCACCGATCACCGGTGTTGTAAGTGCCGCACAGGCCTCTTTAATACCCAAACATCCTTGTGCGAACTGCCACATCACTTCAGGGTTTTCCGGATTACCGTAGTTGAGACAATCCGTCACTGCCAGCGGACGCGCACCGCTCATCGCTACATTACGGCCACTCTCCATAACCGCTGCAGCCGCACCCCCTTTGGGATCAATGTAGCAATAGCGAACATTACAGTCACTGCTCATCGCCAGCGCTTTGCCATTCTCTTTAACGCGAATAACCGAAGCGTCAAGCTCTCCACCTTTTTTAACGGTATTGGTCTGTACCATAGAGTCATACTGCCGATATACCCAGGCTTTGTCAACAACTTCCATAGTGCTAAAGAGCATCTCAAAGGCTTCCTGATTGGAGACGGCCGAAAAATCATCAATACGAACATGAGCAATGGTATCCAGATAAGCGGGACGTGCTGTCGGGCGATCCAGTACGGGTGCCTCTTCACTGACCGGATCTACCGGAATATCGGCACATTTTTCGCCGTGCCAAAAGAGTTCCATGTGTCCCGTATCGGTTACTTCTCCGACGACGGCGGCATCAAGTTCCCATTTCTTGAAAATCTCAATAATTGCCTGCTCGCTCCCTTTTTTGGCACAAATAAGCATACGCTCTTGTGATTCGGAGAGCATAAATTCATACGGCGTCATTCCCTCTTCTCGTGCGGGGACTTTGTCCAAATGCATGATCATACCGCTTCCCGAGCGTCCCGCCATCTCAAACGAACTTGAGGTAAGGCCTGCGGCACCCATATCTTGAATACCGATGACATAATCCGTCTTGAAAAGCTCCAGACATGCTTCTAGGAGCAGTTTTTCCGTAAACGGATCACCCACTTGCACCGTCGGGCGCAGTGACTTTGATGCTTCGGTAAACGAATCCGAGCTCATCACGGCACCGCCGAGTCCGTCACGTCCGGTTTTTGAGCCCACATAGATTACCGGATTGCCGACGCCTTCGGCTTTACCGTAAAAGATCTCATCGCTCTTGGCAATACCGAGATTAAAGGCGTTGACTAAAATATTACCGTTGTAACACTCGTCAAAGCTCATCTCGCCACCAACAGTCGGCACACCCATACAGTTGCCGTACCCGCCGATGCCTTCAACCACACCGCGTACCAAATAACGTTGATGCGCACTCACGGCATCACGATTATGTACATTGCCAAAACGCAGCGAATTCAGACTCGCAACCGGTCGCGCTCCCATCGTAAAAATGTCACGCATAATACCGCCGACACCCGTTGCCGCACCCTGATAGGGTTCAATAAAGCTCGGATGGTTGTGGCTCTCCATTTTAAAGACTGCCGCATAACCGTCACCGATATCAATAACACCGGCATTTTCGCCGGGTCCTTGAATAACCCACGGCGCCGTCGTCGGAAACCCGCTCAGGTGTTTTTTAGATGACTTGTAGCTGCAGTGTTCACTCCACATGGCAGAGAAAATACCTACTTCTACCAAATTAGGTTCACGACCCAAAATTGTCTTAATATGCTTATAGTCGTCATGGGACAGCTTGTGCTGTGAAAGTATCTCGTCGATGTTCTCTAATGGCGTGCTCAATGGAGTTCCTTGCATTTACATGTAAATCGAAAAATTAAAGAGCGATTATAGCTAAAAGCGCATTACGCCAAACTAAACTTTTTAAAATCTTATGGTAGAATTGCTCGATATGACTCCACTCAAACAAAGGAATGCTACGATGCTAAAACTTATGTTCAAGCTGTTGCTCGTCACGGGTACTCTCGTAACACTGCTGCAAGCCGACTCTACAGTCGAGCAAGCACTGCAGCAACAGACAAACTATACCATCTCAGGAAGTTTCTCTCCCTACGACTTTGCGCCTAAAGGCGACAACAACCCTTTTGACTGGGCCTATACCAGTGCATCGGGCACCGTGTATCAACTCCGCGGGGTTGCACCGACACCAAAAAGTGTATTTGGATGGAAAGTAGTAAATACCCAATCGTCTGCACCGCGACCAGCGGCACCGACGTGGTATATGTTCCAGCTCAACGGCGATGTTGACGGAGACGGCTCGCTACGCTTTGACTGGGTACTGGTCTTAGCTTCGGGCAACAAGGCTGCCTATAAGCTCGTCGGTGTCAGAGAGAACGGTACTTTTAAATATTCTGAGAAACTCAATATTGACTACAAAATTGTCGGTAACACCGTTCAAACAGCACCCTCAGGTACATTTAGTACTGCCGATACACAGCCCGAAAATAACGACAGCGTTGAAGAGAACGCTACCGATGCAGTGTGCATTACGCTACCTCAAGAACCTGTAGGACAAAAATTGCTACTGCGTGATACCAAGTATTATACCGGAGGCAGCAGCCGTTATTTTGATATTGTTCATACCCTAACCTCCCGAGATGCCGGTACGACCGTTACCACAGAGTACCGCTCCGGCGAAAGCAACAAAGTCGAAACGGTCGTTACCAATTTTACTACAAACGGCAACTACAAAGATATTACCAAACGTATTTTGGAACGTACGGGACTGAGCTCAAAAACCACCACCTATTCACCCTATTGGCGCGAACCGTTTCATGAGGTCTGTGAAAATCAGACATGGAATTTTCGTGTCGATATGACTACCTCAGGCGAGACGACATCCGAAAACGTCGCCTACAGCATTGTCGCACTGCATGAAACCAAAACGGTTGCCGGTGGAACCTTTGACACCATTCACATCAAATACGTCAGCGACAGTGTCACCCGACATCAATGGATTGATACAACCAACGGAATACTGATTGCTGAAGAGATCTACAGACCCGACAACAGCCTGCAACGCAGCCTTGAGTTTCTCTCACAGATCTAAACGCTTAAAATACATGTAATGTTACATGTATTTTCTCCCGACTACATTCTTTATACACCATTACCCGCTACGATGTCACCGAGGCACACATATTTCACCACAGGAGTTACCCCATGACAACCTTACCGACATTAGGAGCCCTCTTTGCAGTTGTTGCAATACTGATATTGAGCGGCTGTAACCACAGCGATAATTCTAAAAATACCACAGAATATTATGAAGAATCCATTCCGACGGACCCCAAAGTTATGGTAGTTGATTCACAACGACTGTTGCACGCAACACTCACCGACAACAGCGGTCAAGTTGCCACGCTTCAAGATAACGGAACGTACCGTTTCGAGCATAACATTACCTTTCCAGTTACCGCCGTCAATGGCTATATTGATGCCAATAACGACGGTACGGTCAATTCCAATGAAGTGATCAATAACATTGCGTTTAACGCTGCCGAAGGCCATGCCGTAACACTGGCGAGCACACTCGCATCCAATCATGTGATGCGCACCGTTTTAGAAGAAGATTTTGGGTTGACATCACGACAAATCACCTCAAAAACACCCAATGACGACCAAGATTTGGACGCATTTTCTACCGTCCTGTTTGACTACATGCGCACAAACGGCTATACCAGTGTCGACCCCATATCTGAAGCAGCGCTGCAATCATTAACTACTGCATTTACAAGCCTGAGAAATGAACTCGAAGGAGAGACGCTCACGGTTGATGATGTTCCTGTCGATAATGATACCAATGAGAGCATATTGCCTTCTTCTCCGGAACGCGACATCACAACATAGTGACAATGCGGTATGTTCACATACAATTCACCTTAATGGCGTATGATATCATTATCTAAACCATTAAGGCATACCACTAATGCGACCCTCTCTCTTGCTTCTTGAAGACGATCTACAGCTCAGCGATACACTGAAGCAGTTTCTTGTGCTTAAAGGCTATGCTGTCTATTGTGCCTATGACGGTATTCAAGCGCAAGAGCTTCTCTTTGAACATCCTGTTGATCTGATGCTGATTGACGTTAACGTACCGCTTCTTAACGGTTTTGAACTGTTACGACAGTTACGCACAGATGGTAACGAGACACCTGCTATTTTCATTACGTCGCTAAACAGCGTCGATGATGTCGCCAGAGGATTTCATGCAGGATGCGACGACTATATCCGCAAACCTTTTGCCCTGAAAGAACTGCTTGTCCGCATCGAATCCCTGCTGAAACGATCTTTTGGAACGCACAATCATATCATTCCGGTGGGCAAAGAACTTTTTTTTGATACCAAAGAGCTCACGCTAACAAAGAATCGCCGACGTGTTGCACTCAAAACCAAAGAACTGACCCTCCTTGCCCTCTTATTGCGCCACCCCAACGAATTACTGGAGTATGACACTATTTTCAATGCACTGTGGCATTATGACGAAACACCCAACAGCGGCTCGTTACGTACCTATATTAAGACCTTGCGTGCCGCCATAGGAAAAGAAAAAATCGAAACTGTCAAAAATATCGGGTACCGTTTTGTTACCGAGTGAACAACGGAGTCTTGTCCGCTTTTTGGTCATCTATCTTCTCTCCACACTGCTCTTGTTTGCTCTGGCATCATGGATCTTTTACACCGCTTCCAAACATGATATCATCGCCCGACAAAAAGAGAGCCTTGCGTACGAAGCCGACCGTATTGTCTCACAGATCAGAGCACTGCACCGCTCCACAGCCGATACGCTGTTCTATCCGCAAAGCAGTATCGTTAAGTCTGCCATATACGATCTTGACGGCAACTATATTTTCGGTACACTGCCTCAAAAACAGACCCTGAAAAACAGCCGAAAAAACCTCATGATCTACTACACTACCGCTATAGAACCCTACTATTTGGGCGCTGCTTATCTGCTTGTAGCCGCGCCGGTTCAGACCGCTCCTATTGCAACCTTAAAAACGTATACATGGTGGTTTATGGCAGCGGCAGCTGCTGTTTTTTCTGTGTTGGGTTACGTTCTGGGACGACTCTTTACTGCACCCATGCGTAACTCTATTGAGACCATGAACCGTTTTATTCAAGATACGACGCATGAGCTTAATACGCCCATAAGTACCATCTTAACCAACATCGAGATGATTGAAACTTTTGGGAAACATCACGAAAACAGTGCCGAACTGCAACGCATTGCCATTGCCTCTGAAACACTCAGCCGTATTTATGATGATTTGACCTATCTTAACCTTAATCACCGGTATCATCGTTATATACTCCCTCTTGATATCAGCAAACTTGTTCAAGAACGCCTCATCTACTTTGAAGCGATGATTCATGCCAAAGGCTTAAACGTAACAACTCACATCGCATCTCACGTCATTCTGGAAATGGATAAAAATGATGCCATTCGTCTAATAGACAATCTCATTTCCAATGCCATCAAATACAATCGTCCCCAAGGCGTATTGCGCATCGTTTTACACAACAAATATTTCTCGGTCAGTGACACTGGAAGCGGCATTGCAAAAAAGGATATTCACACCGTAATGCAACGTTTTAAGCAGATTGAAAACCGTGAAGGCGGATTTGGCATCGGACTGGATATTGTCCTGCAGGTCGTGCATCATTACAATTTTGACTTTAGCATACAATCACAAGAATATCATGGAACGGAGGTGAGCATACGATGGCAAAAATAGCGCTATGCATCAGCATGATGATTTATTGCCTGCAGGCAGAAATACTACATGATGTAAATCGCGACATCTTACAACGGCACTGTTTAACATGCCATCAAGAACAAAAAATTCCCAGCAACCTCATCTATAAACGCTATCTGCTCAAATACAGTACGCAAGCACGCATTAAAGCCGCCATTTTCTCATACCTCAAACACCCCGAGCAACAGCACTCTATTATGCCCTCCGCTTTTTTTCTAAAATTTCCAATGAAAGCAGCTCTTTCATTGGACGATGCAACACTTAAACGCGCTATCAAAGCATATGTTGCCGAATTTTCTTTACAAAAGCGATTGCGGCTTAAAAAGCAGTAGCATGCAGACCGATCTTATGACGCGCCGATGCTGTGTGCCGCTGTATTCGGTAGTCCCAGCCGATGAAGATGATTCAAATATGTAGCCGCATAATGTTCTTTTTGCAGCAGAAGATTTTTACGCTCTGCTTCCAGGAGTGCAATCTCATCCAATAGAGGCTGCAATACACTCTCTTCATTGAGTCGCTGCAGTTCTACTTGAAGAACGTCCAACTCTATTTGAGAAATTTCACTTAATAATACATCTATACTCTGCTTTTTTTGATTATAGAGTTTTTGGTATTCAGTAGCATCAATAAGTTTTTTGTACTCCACTTGCAACTCCTCGAACATTGCCAGTTTACTGGCGCACGCCCGATCCTCTTTTTCCAACGTATTCATTATCATGTCGACTTCAATCTGGAGTGCTTGACATTTTTCTTGAAGCGGTTCACTTTTTTTTTGAAGCAACTCAATTTGTGTAGTCAGTGCTTCAATACGAACAATATATTCTCGAATGCGCATCTCATGCATCCGACCCTCTTCAAGCACTTCCTGATTTCGTGAAGAGACAGCAGGCTGTTGTTCCAAAGAATCCGTTGGAACCAAGAGCGTATTGGGAATTCCTTCAGACATACTTACTCCTACGTTTCCGAAAGTCCCGCTCGCCTAAGCATCTGTTCACGCTTATGCTGCAGGGATTCTATTTTTAATACAACTTGATTTTTTGTACCGTTTTTGAGCGTATGTTCTAATGTATCCACGGTATGTTTTAGCGCCAGCATCTCTTTTTCAAACGCATGTTCCTTGGTACTGAAACGATGTTCGTTGGTAGCATTGAGCTTACGTAAAAAAGCAATCTTCTCATCTTTTTCCGCAAGCATTTCTGCCTGTTTTTTCGATTTTTTATAGTAATAGATCAATACAAAAAATATTACCACTAACAATAGGACTATCATAAAAAAAATAAGCATGACATTTTGTTCAAACAGTATCATATCGCCAAGATACCTCCAAAGACTTTTTATAGAAAAGCATTATATCACATGAGTAAGAAAAAAAGAGGAAAGAGTCGCATCGACTAACGATAAATAGACGCCGCTTTACGCGGCGCTACAGTTAGGACACTGTTGTCCTTTAAGATGGCATTTAGTCACAGGCCGTGCCGTTATGGCACTTCTAAAATGTTGCTTCACGATAGGTCTATACCCTAATAATTGCTGTCCTGTCGACAGTATACTCAATATCTGAGAGAGGCTTCACTCATATCATGCTTCATAATAACTTAATTCAATACTACTGTGTATAAAAAGCATCTTACCCAAACGGTGTGCCGTGTTGAACGTCAACATTCACTGTATTTTTAAAGTATTATAAAGAACACCTTACTGTACAACCCGATTTGAATCCGCTACGCGCTGCTGTCCTAGACGTTTTCAAACCCAAAGCCAAGAAAAAATCTGTTTTAACCATCGGCTTCCTTTGAAGTAATTTAGTACGTACTTAAAAATAGTATCACTATTATTGTTAAATGATTCTTAATTTTTTTTTATAAAGAGAGACTCAGTAATGCATACGATGCACTACTGAATTAGTTTTTGTCCAAATCAACAATTTTATTTTTTGCTATCCACGGCATCATTGCACGCAGTTCCACACCGGTACGCTCAATCAAAGAGGCACGCGCATTTGCACGTTCAGCACTCATACGGGGATATCCTGCCTGTCCTTCAAGAATGAAGTCTTTGGCAAACTGACCGTCTTGAATCTCTTTTAAAATAGTACGCATTGCCGCTTTTGATTCATCATTAATAACACGTTTTCCAGAGACATAGTCTCCGTATTCAGCGGTATTGGAAATAGAATATCGCATATCTGCGATACCGCCTTCAAACATCAAGTCAACAATCAGTTTGAGTTCATGCAAGCATTCAAAATATGCCAACTCCGGAGCATATCCGGCCTCGGTCAAGGTTTCAAAACCGGCTTGTACCAGTGAAGTGACACCACCGCACAATACTGCCTGCTCACCAAACAGATCGGTTTCGGTCTCGTCTTTAAATGTCGTCTCAATAATTGCCGTACGACCGCCGCCGATGGCAGAAGCATACGACAGTGCCAATGCTTTCGTTGTTCCGCTTGGGTCTTGACCGACTGCAATCAAATCAGGGATACCCCCACCACGAACAAATTCTGAACGTACGGTATGTCCCGGAGCTTTTGGAGCAATCATGGTAACATTAATGTCAGCCCGTGGATGGATCCGTCCATAATGGATATTAAAGCCATGACCAAAAGCGATGGTCGCACCCTCTTTTAAATTGGGCTCAATCTCATTGGCATAAATCTCGGCCTGATTCTCATCCGGAAGCAAGATCATGATCACATCAGCAATTTTTGATGCTTCGGATACACTCATTACAGAAAAGTTTTTTGCCTTGGCTTTGGCCCATGATGAGCCCCCTTCGCGCAAGCCGACGACCACTTCAACACCGCTGTCGCGTAAGTTTTCAGCGTGAGCGTGACCTTGTGATCCAAATCCGATCATTGCAACTTTTTTAGATTGAATGAGTTCTAAATTACAGTCTTTATCATAATAAACATTTAATGCCATTACCTGTGCCTTTAATACCGTCTTCTAAGACGAAAATTTTGCGACATTATACAAAATAAAAGCAAAAAAAAGGTTTAACTCAAAGGGTTAAAGCACCATCTTTGAAGTTTTTTTTGTTTAACGTGATAGAATTCAACAAAAAATCGGGACGTATCATGAAAAAATTCAATCTATTTAACGAAATTATTGTTGTCGAACGATCGGCACTGCTTAGTGCTATTAACAGCACTAAAGAGTTTGCCATTACCTATGAAGGCGCACTCATTATGAGTGATTTTGAATCCTATCCGCTGATCTACCGAGGTCGTGTCTTACCCGCTCCCGTGTCACCGTTGGCACCGCAACAATCCCGTTCACTTAATGATATACTCGGACACCATTACGCCATCGTAGAAGATGATGAACGTATTTTAATTAAAGCTGCCGCCGCATGGAAAGAGATTTTAAATCTTAATATCCGTCACTGTGATTACGATGACTCATCGGGAGACGGCATCTCCATTTTTGCCGATAAAGCACTCGAAGATATGGGCTGGCATGCTACCGAATTTAATATTGAATATCGTGATATGGTAAACATTATTGAGTCTTCTTGCGATGGTATTTTACTCTGTATTGAGCAGACTGACCCGTATCAATTCAGTGGGCTGGGTTTTATTTTCGACAAAGAGTGCGCACGAACACATGTCCGTGCATTCTGTAAACAACAGATTCTGGAAAAATTAACCAATGATCCACTTTTTACTAAAGAAAATTTAACCGATGATGAGCTGGAGGCAGCCGATTTTTTTGGTCTTTAGTCCTTGCCGGTATGCGACAAAAGCCAGCGGTCTAAAATAATTTTTGCCGCCAACGAGTCGATTCTGCCATCACGCTTTTGCTTCATGACACCACGCATCAGTGCTTGAGCTTCCAACGAGCTCTCACTCTCATCTTGGTAATACACAGGAGCGTCAAAATCGACAAGATGCATAAAGTGTGCCACGCGTCGTCGCATCTCCTCTTCACTGCTGCCCCCCATAGGAATACCGACAACGACGGCCTGAGCATCCCACTCTGTCAGTATTTTTTTAACCTCCGAAGCAGCTTGGTTACGATTGCGCCGTTCAACAGCAGAAAGCGGCGTGACCATCTTGCCATCAGCGCTGTAAGCCAATCCTATACGTTTAAGTCCCAAATCAATAGCTACTGTTCTCATTATTTTCCCAAACAGAAACTTCCAAACATCTTATCGAGCATCTCCTCATTCTCAAAAGGACGCGTTATCGAAGCAATCGCATGAAGGGCTTCATTGAGGTGAAACGAAAAAATTTCCAGTTCCTGTTCATGTAACGGTTCATACGATGCTTCAATAGCACACAATGTTTTGGAAACAGCCTCTGTTTGACGGGTGGAAATCAGCATGACTTCATCAGAGCTGTTTGTCGCATCCATGATGTTTTGAAGGGCTGCAACCAATTCACGGCTGCTCTCTTTACAGCTTAGTTGCAACGGAGAATACTCGGCTAACACTTCGGCATCAAACTGTTGCTCTAAATCGTGTTTATTGATGACAACAATCATCTCTTTACTCTCTTGAAAACGATGTATCAATTCTATAATCGCCACATCTTCTGCGTCACACGGACGACTGCCGTCAAAAAGAGCAACCACAATGTCACTCTCATGCACCGACTCTAACGTACGCTCCATACCGATACGTTCTATCTCACTGTCTGCTTCACGTATGCCTGCGGTATCAACAATTTTAATGAGATGCGAACCGATTTTTATCTGCTCTTCAATAGTATCGCGCGTGGTGCCGGCAATGGGACTCACAATGGCACGTGAATAGTTAAGCAGTGCATTTAAAAGTGAACTTTTCCCGACATTGGGCTTACCGATAATACTCACTCTAAAACCCTGCATTAAGCCGGCTCGACGCTGTGATGCTTCTAAAGTCTCCTGAAGTTTTACATGTAAATGCTCGAGCTTTTGAGCTATCTGATCAACAAGGTCTTGGGGCAGGTCTTCCTCTGCATAGTCAATACTCACCTCTGAATAGGCTAAAATATGAAGCAGTTCATCGCGCACATTTTCAATATAGTGGCGCAATGAACCTTTCATCTGTTTGGCTAAAATAGCAGCGGCATCTTCACTTTTTGCCTCAATAAGCTGTGCAATAGCCTCAGCTTCACTCAAATCAATACGTCCGTTTAAAAAAGCCCGCTTAGAAAATTCTCCCGGAGTTGCCAGCACGGCTCCGGCATCGAGTGCGGCTTGCAGTACCTGTTGTGCGACAATCGAACCGCCATGACACTGAAACTCTATCACATCTTCTGCCGTAAAACTCTTAGGTGCTTTAAAATACAGCACAATGGCTTCATCGAGCAATTCACGACGGGCATTATAAAGAGCAGACAAGGTGGCATGACGCGGTATCAATCGGTCTCGGTCTGTTAAGGTTTTGGCAATAGAAAGTGCCTGCGTACCACTGAGTCGTACAATGGCAATGGAGCCTGTGCCATGTGCTGTGGCAATTGCTGCAATGGTACTGCTCACACGCTGCCTTTAATGATTGTTGTAGTCGTTAATAATAATGAATTTCAAACCGTCACGTGTCGATCGAATAGCAACGTATTTTTCCGGATACGTATCACGTAGCTGTTTCAGGGCAATTTGTACCAATACCCCGTCAAGTACTTTAGTCTGTGCCCGTCCGTCACGATCAACACTTTCAGTGACACTCACCAAATAACGTGAAATTGACTCTTCTTGATTTTTTAAAAACTCGGCAATTTCAAGACGTAACTGCAGATTGTACTCGGAGTTGATCCAGTTAAAGATCATATATGAGAGTGCTTTATACCGGTACCCCTCTTTGCCAATAAGCAGTGCGGCATCTTTCCCCGTAAATTCTACCAAAATGGTCTCGCTGTCATATACCGATACCTTAATGACATCAATATCAAAACAGATTTTCTCAAACAGCGCATTGATTTTTTCATGAATCTCTTGAGCAATCTCTTCGGGATCACGCTTCTCTTCAAAAAAATTGCTGTCAATACTGTTGTGGCTGCGCAGTGTATGATTGTGTTCCTGGGCTTCTGACTCAAAATATGCATCTTCTTGATCGGTCACAAAACTCTCTGGCATAATAGTATCTTTGTAAACTACCTGTTCGACAGTTTCTGAGACAAACACATCATCAGAAGCAATCACCGTACGCTCTTCAGTCATCCTAACCCTCTCTTGGCTATGCACTGTTTCAGGCTCTTTCTTGGGTGCTTCCACGGTACTGCACCGCGCTACAATAATGGCATTTTTTTGAAAGATGCCTAAAAATCCTTTCGAAGGGTATTGCACAATTTCAACTTGCAGTTGTGTAACCGAACAGCTTAGCTGTGTTGCAGCACTGGCATAGGCATCTTCAAGGGAGGGGGCTTCAATCTTTATCATCTTGCTTCTCCACAACCTGATTGTCTTGACGTTTCACTTTTGCGGTTTCAAACTGCTTGTTTACCATATACTGCTGTGCAATGGAGAACAGGTTGTTAACAAGCCAGTACAGCACCAATCCTGCCGGAAATGTCAAAAAGAAAAAGGTAAAGATTACCGGTAGCCATTTAAAAAGCTTCGCCTGCATCGGATCCGTAAACGTATTGGGGGTAATATGCTGCTGGTACCACATGGTTGCTCCCATTAAAATAGGAAGAACAAACCATGGATCCATACGAGAGAGGTCCGACCATACCAACCATGAAGCACCCTGAAGTTCTACGGCATTAAGCAGAACACGATAAATAGCAAAGAAAATAGGAATTTGCAGCAGCATCGGCAAACAACCGCCAAGCGGATTGGCGCCATGTTTTTTGTAGGCTTCCATCACTGCCGCATTCATCCGTTGCGGATCTCCTTTGTATTTCGCTTGAATCTCTTTAATTTTGGGTGCAATCTCTTTCATCTTCTGCATGGAGACCATCCCTTTGTAGGTTAACGGGAACATCAAGAGCCGAATAATAATAGTCAATGCAATAATAGCCCATCCCCAGTTGCCAAAAATTCCATGCAACCAAAATAATATACTAAACATTGGAGCAGCAATAAAGGTAAAGAATCCATACTCGATGGCATGCACTAAAACCGGATCAATAGACCGTAGGGTTTCATACGTTTTCGGACCGATATATCCATGAAACGACATGCTGGGCTTTGCATCAAAATAGAGCACCGGATCACTGTTTCGGTCACGATCGACAATGACATTGATATCGCGATCCAAACCATAAAACATACTGGCAAAATACTGCCCGAATGCAGACATGATTTTGACATTACTAAACGTTGTTCTTCCCTCAACATCGCCATCTTCAAATACTGTCGTTAAATCTTCACCGTCATAAATCAGTGCCCCGTGTACCGTCATAATCTGCTCATTGGCATTTTTGGCACGCTGCCCTAAATAGACAAAGTAACGTTTCTCTTTCGAGAGGTTTATCGTAATATCGTAATGACCGTCGGCATACACTGTAATCTCTTTGGTCACCGTAAGATCAGGCAATGTTTGCGTTAACGTCACCGTAGCCTTGTTGCTATGCATCAGATCAATTGTCGGAACCGAAGCTACATAGGGTGTTTTAAGCGCTATGGCATCTAAAGCGGCATCTGAAAAACGAATATGCAATGATTTGGCACCTTCACGCGAAATCAGTTCGGTATGATGATTTTTCTCTATATTGTATTTGTCTTTTTTTAATACCATGGAAGCAATACGCCCCAATGTATCAATATCCATGGTAAAATCCTGAGCTTCAATGTGGACAAGTTTGGTTGAGCTCTGCAAGGATGAAGGAGCTTCGGGAGTATCTGAAACCTTTGAGGCGGTCGACGCATCATGGTACCCCTTTTCAATACTCTCTACAATAGAAGCATTTTGAACTTTCTGTGTTCCGTTTTGATCGGTAAGAGCCTGTTGTTCAGGCGGAAAAATGGCGGTGTATCCTACGAAGAAAACAAATGACAGCACTACGGCAACCATTAAACGCTGGTTTGAAGACATATTTTCTAACACAATTACCCTTTGAAAGTAAAATTTTTAATAATGTAAAAGCGATGATGACTTTTTGGAATAAGCCAGTATTTTATCGTATCTAAAGTTAAATTTGAGGGCTGTTGCAATAAATTTTGCAATATTGGATAGTCGATGCCACCTTTACAGAATTGATTGCAGCGTAAAATACGATAAAGTGTACTAAAAAAAGCATAAAACAATGAATTTTGTTCAAATTGCCATCTGGCATATTCGGAACATGAGGGGTAAAAGCGACAACTTCCAAAACTTAACAACGAAAAAAATTTCTGATACACGGCAAGCAGCGAGAGTAATGTCTTTCGAATCATCGGCATAACCCGCCGCTACGTTTTAACAGCTTTTTAAGATCAGATTTGAGCTGTTCATATGAGAGAGAATGGATGGAGTTTTTAGCAACCAGGACGTATCGTCCTTCTTGCAACTCCGGTGCAAACTCCAGAAACAACGCACGCAACCGCCGCTTAGAACGATTGCGTTTTACGGCATTACCGACTTTTTTTCCGGCGGTAAAACCGATACGTCGATCTCCTTGTTTTTTCAAATAAAAAAGAACACAAGAGCGGGAGTGCTCACTCTTGCCTCTTTTGTAAATAAGCTGAAACTCATTATTGTGTTTCAGCAGGTCAAAATCGGCTAAACGCTCAATTTTTTTCTACCCTTGGCGCGGCGAGCATTAATCACTCTGCGGCCATTTTTAGTAGCCATACGGGTTCTAAAACCGTGCGTACGTTTTCGTGGTGTATTATGCGGTTGGTAGGTTCGTTTCATTACCATTCCTTCAATCAATATTTTAGCACGCAATTTTAGTTAAAACATGCTTAAATACCGTTTAAGATTCAATTAAACTGCCGCACTTGCTCCGGTGTGGTGTTTTGATTTTTATGATACAATGCACTCTAATTTGGCAAAAGGATACAACCATGACCGCACACGAAGACTATTCTCAAGAGATTGCTTCACACCTGATGAATCCTCAAAACTATGGCGTACTTGAAGATGCCGACGGTATCGGTGTCGGTGTTGACAATGCCACACAGGCTTATGTCATTATCTACCTTAAGCACAACGGTACCATTATTGAAGATGTCCGCTTTGCTACCAACAGTTCTCAAGATACCATTACATTAGGCTCCATGTTGACCGAAATGATTAGAGAAGACACTCTCAGCAATGCCCTTGCGGAAGTCGAAAAACTCGAACGTGACCTGCAAGCCTCCTATGCCGCCATTGAAACACCCGCAATCGACATGAGTAAACCTGAAGAAGAACGGGTGCAACGTATCTCTACCGAACATCAAGACAGTGCCAACATGGTTTTGACCGCTTTTCGGGCAGCCATGCGCCATATTGAACGCAAAAAAGAGGGTATTATTGAAGAGAAATTTTCGATGAATATAGCCAAACACTGCCCCTACTCCAATAGCGACTGTCATTTTACTCAGGAATAATTTTACTATTTTTTATTTAAAAATATTTTTTTCGGTCGATATAGAAGTCAAGCCACTGCTATAAGGAGTTTGTATTATGATAAGTTCATCTCTTCAAGCCTATCATTCTAGTGCGTTACGTATTCAAATGTATACAAGCAGTGGCGACACCATTTCCCTTGACTTCTCCAAGGAACAGCGTCTCTCTATGCAACAAGAGCGCAGTGAACAAGGACGCAACACCCGCTTCTCTTTTAGTTCCATGCAATCGTTTCAATTTCATGTCGAAAGCAACGGGATCGATACCCAAGACCGAAAAGAGATTGATGCTTTAATATCCATAGCACAACCTTTTATTGATACTTTTATGAGTGAACTCGCAGATGCGAAACAAACGACCCCTCTATTCTCCCTCACTCAAACTTTGGACAATCTCTTTTCTCCGGTAAAGACTCAAAGCCAAAATCATCAAAATTATACAAAACGTGAAATTGTCAACGCCTTTGACACTGCTCTCTCATCCATTGAATCTTTTGAAAACATTTTGCAAGAGGCGCAACGGTTCCTTGAAGAAGTACTCCAGATATTCGATACCGAAACAACACTGCTTTACGCTTAATTTCCATCAAACAGAAAATCTTTTAACGGCGGCTGTGCACGAGACTGCCCCGACGGCGACACCAAATCCAGAAGCTCTTGTTTCATCTTCATGTGACAGTCACGGCACTGCTGAATAACATCATGCTCTCGAATATTGGGTTTATTGATTTTTTCCATGGGATGGCATCCGAAACAGTCACTGCCGCACTCTGCCATCGAGCTGGGATTGGCACTGTGACAGTTAATGCATGTCAGCATCGGCTTATGCCGTAAATCCTCGTTAATGGTCGGCAACAGTGCCGGATGACAGGTTAGACAATCTCCGGTACACGCTAACAAAGAGATCGTAAACAATAAAAAAGTATACAGTGCTTTCATACCCCGGATTATACATGTAAATATTAAATGGAATACTACTTGCTACCGTGTCCCTATACAAGATGCTATACTATGAAGTTATAGATTAGCATCAATATTGCCGGTACGAGAAAAATGGGGGGCTGTCTTGCAATTATTTATCGTTGTTTTTGTTGTTGTCTTCTCTACATCTCTGTGTGCCGCACTGCGTGATCATTTCGTGACCACATGGAAAACAGACAATCCCGGAATATCTAACAATACCTCAATTACCATTCCGACTGCGGGCTTGGGCTATGCCTATCAGGTTGACTGGAATAATGACGGCGATTTTCTCGACAGCGAAGAAAATACCGTTCATCACGGAAGCATCACGCATGATTTTGGCATTGCGGGAACCTATACGATTCGTATTAAGGGAGCCTTTCCGCGAATCTATTTCAACAACAGCGGCGACAAAGAGAAAATTCTTTCGGTTGATCAGTGGGGAAGCATTCAGTGGAAAAGTATGGGACGTGCTTTTTACGGTGCCAAAAACCTGAATGTGCCCGCTACGGACACACCGGACTTTTCTGCCGTCACCGATATGCAGTATATGTTTTACAGAGCAACACATGCCGACCCCGATACAACCTATTGGGACACCTCTTCCGTCACCAACATGCGCTATATGTTTGCACGAACCGATAATGCCAAACCCAATACAACACACTGGAATACGGCATCAGTCACCAATATGTCCTATATGTTTTATCTTGCCAAATCAGCGAATCCCGATACTGCAAACTGGAATACCGGTAACGTCACCACTATGCGTTCCATGTTTCGCGGTGCACTACTGGCTGCACCCGATACGCACAACTGGAACACTGCTGCCGTGACCGACATGGCATTAATGTTTCGTGATGCGCCACTGGCCAATCCCGACACTGCCCGCTGGAATCTCTCAAATGTCCGTGATCTTTCCTACATGTTCTACAAAGCACTTTTAGCGGCACCTGATACCCGCAACTGGAACACTGCTGCCGTAAGCGATATGCGTTATCTCTTTGCATGGGCGACTGCTGCAAATCCCGATACCGCAAGCTGGGATACCTCAAACGTCACACGTATGCAGTATATGTTTTACAAAGCAACCGCATCCCACCCCGATGCCACGGCATGGAATATTGCCAATGTTACCAATATGACCTCAATGTTGACCGATGTCACGCTGACCACACCTCGTTATGATGCGATGCTTCATGCATTCAGCATCCAAAATGTTCAACACGGTGTCGTATTTCACGGCGGTAACGCTACCTATTGCAGCGGTGAGACGGCACGCAGCACACTCATTGACACCTACGGATGGCAAATTACCGACGGGGGCAGAGATTGCCGCCCTATCACGCCGGATCTCGCTCCCGACCTGCAGGCAGTATCTGATTTAGGCATTGCAAACAACGATGATAACACGAGTGACCGAAGACCGATCTTTAATCTTGAGTGTATGCGTACGGGTAACAGACTGACTCTTTACAGCAACCGTCCGTTCGACAATACGCAAATTGCCACCCACGTCTGCGATACGCCCGCCACCGTTGCAGTACAGGCCGACCTTCTGCCTTTAGGCATGCATCATATTACCTATACCGATGCCAACACAACTCATGAATCACTGCATTCGCCGATTCTTCATCTCAATATCTACAACAATCCGCCTATGGCTACTGACAATAATTATACCGTCGCAGAAGATGCGCTGCTACAAGGAAATGTCATTAGCGACGCCCTTGCAGACAGTGATGCAGACGGTGACTTTTTACATGTAAATTCATGGTCTTCTCCGCTTCACGGCACACTGAACACAACAAATAGCGACGGCGCATTTTCCTACACTCCTGATGCAAATTTCAACGGTACCGATCGTTTTTCCTATACAGTGGCCGATGCCAACGGAGCAGAAGCCACCGCTACGATCACCATCACCGTTACCGCAGAAAATGATGCACCGGCAGTTACTCAAGGTACGCTTATTGACGTCGTCATGAGTGAAGATGCCGTTCCCTTGCCTTTTTCAACCCTGCTCAGTGCTACCGATGTTGACGGCGATACCTTGTATTGGTCCATCAGCACTGCTGCCAGACACGGTAATGCATTTATTGAGAGTACCGGAAATACGCCGGAAGTCACCTATGTACCGCACCGCAATTATGTTGGTACCGACACGTTTCAAATTGCACTGAGTGACGGCACGCTCACCCAATATATTACCGTCTCCCTTACCATAGAAGCTGTAAACGACCTGCCCGTTGCCCATGACGATACAGCATCGACGTACGACAATACCGCCATCACCCTAAACGTCTTAAATAACGACAGTGATGACGACAACGACACTCTGGTGCTCAGCAGCCTGAGTACGCCGCGCTATGGTCAGGCAGATATTGTCGGCGATGTTATTCTCTATACGGCTCCACAAAATATGAACGTTACCGATACCTTTGAGTACCGCATTGACGATATGCAAGGCGGCCATGCCACAGCGACCGTCACCGTGATCGTCAGCACAGGTGACGACGACGGTGTGGATGAAGCCGAAGGTATAGACAACAATCACAACGGTGAAGACGATCGTTTTGAGAGCCATGTGGCAACTATGCCGTTGCACGAGACCTATGTCACGCTGACGGCACAGGATTTTACAACATTTAAAAATGTCGATATAAACACTACCCCCGTCACGGTAACACTCAAAGAGGCTCAAACCATTGTACTTCCGTTCGGTATGGTCTCTTTTACACTGACGGACGTCGGTACTAGTAACGATGCGCTCCTAACGTTCTATTATCCCAAAGATGAACGCATTGAAGGGTATGCCAAACGCCTTAACGACGGTTCATGGCATCTGTTGGAATCGACTGTCACGCATACCGATACGCAAAGCATTGTCCGTTTTAAGATTACCGAAGGCGGTATCTTTGATCTCGACACGATTGCCGCACAAATTACCGATCCCGGCGGTGCCTACTACCGCGTGAACACTCATGTTGCCGTACCGATGTCACCACTGGCTCATCTGCTCTTGGTACTGCTGCTTGCACTGAGCAGTCTTACTGTTTTACACGCTACTCAAAAAAGGCTGCGCTAACATATCCGACGACCCGTGAAGTATCACCGCCGGCATCGGCGCTGGTGCGGTAGTCTAACAGTTTGACATAATAATCCCGCTCTTTCGCTACCTCAAGCATCGCTTTAACACCGATAATACCGCATGCCTCACACCCCTGTTCAATAAGCGTATTATCACGGTTTTCAATAGCATTGAGGCAGATATTATCGAGTTTTAAAGCTTCATTTTGTGTATAGAAATGGCTCAGGTCGGTACTGACAACAACAACATTGTCACGGTCACCGAGTATCTCGTGAAAGAGTGCCGCAAGCGATGCATATCCCTCATGTCCGTAAATAAACTCAATCACCCGACTCTGAGGCAGATAGTGATAAATAAAAGGCATTTGTGTCTCCGTACTGTGCTCTTTCTCATGAGCCTGCGGTACGTACCCGATGGCAAATTTTTCTCTGAGCTGTTGCAGATAGTCGCGATCGTATGCCAGCATCCCGCACGGTGTTTCAAACGCATCTGCGGCAATGGCGCTGATCCCCTCAATGCCGACATAATGGCTCGGACCAATAACAACAACCCGCTTGGCACGGGAATTTTGTAGCAATCGGTACGCAATATTGGCGGTAAAACCGCTGTAAACATAACCGGCATGCGGTACAATCACCGCACGCGGTATTCGATTCAGCATTGCGCTTCCTTCACGATGATGGTCTAACGCCGCATTAAATGCCGCTATCATCGCCTCAATCTCATTGCACTCCTGCGGATAAAAAGTACCTCTGACGGCGCATTGTCGTATCATAACCAGCTCCTGTTACATAATTTTTTCTACCTGATAAATATAAATTTCAGGATGAAATTCAAGGCAGTTCGCCTGCATGCCCGACTTTTGACACAAGGAAGCAAAAAACTCCTTTGGATCTGCCAGCTGTTCCCATACTTGCGGCAGATAGGTCGCCTGATGCACGCCATATTTTAAAATAACCCCGTCAATACCGGGACGAATGCGCGCATAAAGTTCGGCAACATTTTCATAATGAAGCGATCGGGGTTCACTTAAAAGCGAGATCTCAATGCGCAACGCACCCGAATCAAATTCCGCCTTGCTTAGCGGTTCAAATCGCGGGTCTTCAAACGCCGCCGCTTTGGCATTGGAGACAATATCTTCTAAAAGCGAACGGCGTGCAATTAACGAACCGATACATCCGCGTAAACGGCCGTTAAGTTCCAGCGTTACAAATGTTGCTGTCTCGTTGCCTAACTCGGGATGGTGTTGCAACAATGATGCGGCATCGATAATGCGACGATGCTCCAACACCTCGGCAATCGCATCTTTGGCTATGTTAATTAAATAGGTTTTTTCCATTGTCATCACCTCGTTACCATTATATGATATTGTTACTTATAAATAACACTAAAGGTCTGCGTTATGGATGTCACACTCTGTCTCTCCGGCGGTGCCGCACGAGGTGCTTTTCATCTGGGCGTACTGCAAGCCGCAGATGATTTACATATTACTATTCGGGCCATCAGCGGCAGCAGTATCGGTGCTGCCGTCGGTGCCGCCTATGCCGCCGGCGTTACCCCCAAAGAGCAGTTAGAACACTTTAAAAGCCACGATTTTAAGCGGAGTATTCACTTTAACTATTTTAAAAACAGTCTTTTTAGAATCGATGCCGACGCCGCCATCTATGATGCTCTGCTACCCAAAACAACTTTTGAAGAGCTTGACATTGCCCTCTATATTACTGCGGTGGATCTTAACAGCGGTACACTGCAGACGCTTCAAAGCGGCAGTCTCAAAACCGCCGTGATGGCATCAACCGCATTGACACCGCTTTTTAAGCCGATTGCCTATCGGGAGATGCTTCTTGTTGACGGAGGATTTTTAGACAATTTTCCACTCCATCCGCTTCAACGCTATCAGCTTCCCACTGTGGGTGTCAATACCATGCCCGTAACCCCAAAGCAACCACGGGGTATCTGGAAGATCTCCAAGCGTGCACTCTTTATGTTGAGCCAGTCTGCTGTTCTTGAGAAAATCGACCGGTGCCACTGCTATATCACCTCGGCACAACTCTCACGCTATCGGCTCTTTAGTCTCCAAGATCTCGATGCCTTGTTTGAACTCGGCTACCGATGCGGTCATGAAGAGCTCTCACTGTTTATAGCTTCCGTAACAATGCATCAAGAACCCGAGTAGGCAAAAGCCGTTTCAACATGCCTAAGAGATACGTCGCCCCGGTAATATAATATCGTGGTGCGGGACGTTTGCTCTCTAATGCTTGAACAACCTTCTTGATGACGACATCTGATTTACATGTAAATACACTCTGCGTCTTCTCTTCTTTGGAATTGAGAAGTTCACGCTCATACTCCAAGCGAAATACCGAACATTTCGGATCAATATTTTTGGCAAACATATTCAACGCATTATGGCGAAATTGCGATGTTACCGGACCGGTATTTAATGTGATCACCTCAATACCGCTGCCCTCTAGTTCAAGCCTTAACGTATCGCACAAGCCTTCTACCGCATATTTTGAAGCATTATACGCCCCTCGAAACCGTAACGATACAAGTCCCAACACCGAGCTGTGTTGAATAATACGCCCGTACCCTTGAGCACGCATCACCGGAATAATACGACGCGTCAGCTCATGCAGACCGAACACATTGGTTTGGAACTGCTCTCTTAAGACCTCAGTCGTAATATCTTCAAGAGCTCCGGGCTGACCGTAACCGGCATTGTTAAAGAGGGCATCTAACGTTCCGCCGGTCTGATGCAACACCGCATCAAGCGTACGCTCAATGGTTGATACCGAAGTAACATCCAGCAAATAGGCATTCAACCCTTCAGAACGAAGTGTTTCAACATCACCGGCAGATCGTGCCGTAGCAAAAACACGGTAGCCGTTACGATGCAGATAATGTGCCGTATCATACCCGATACCGCTGGAGCATCCGGTGATAAGAATGGTGCGTGTCATCATGGTTTATTCCGATCCTCACACTCCAAACGCAACGCCATTATTGCAACAACAAGACCAAAAGCAAAAGAGCCAAACAAGACACTCAGCGATCGGTAGTAGTTTCCTGCTACCGACGACATAATAAAGAGAAAAAGAACAAAGACACCTAAAAGAACTTTTTCTTTTCTTTTTAACTGGCAACCAAACATAAATTCACTTTATTTAATTTAAGATATTTATTGTAAAATACATGTAAAATTATATACTATCTCTTTAAACGGTTAAGGCAGACAATGAAACATTACCGAAGTAACGGCAAAAAACTTTTACATGTAGCATACGATGACCGTCCCGATGTAGGCGACAGTATTGACGGCATGAAGGTTATCTCCACACATACCCAGGCCTCCGATTATGCACTGTTTCTTCAAGAAGACAGCGGTCAGGTCGGTGTTTATGTACTTGATGACATCTATATTGTCGGCCGTGTTTTTGGTTTTGACACGCTCGTCGAAGCGGTCAGTGCTTGGATGAACGATGAGATCTAGTGTTTTTGTATCCATACGGTTACCGTTTTCTCTTGGTACTTCATAAATAATTCATATTCATTGAATACAATGCTCATCAAATATAATACTCTGCCTTAAAAATGTCTTGATTTTTGTGCCTTAATCCGACACTTTTAAGTCAATACTATGATTATTTGGGTAAAATATATTTTTAATTTTTTATTGTGTGGACTTTATATGAAACTAAGCCTTTTATTTCTTTTACTTATAGGGTTACCACTTCTTGCATCAACAGAGAGAAAAATTATTATCGGATCGTTTCCGACACAACAACAGGCCGACAACGCTTTGGAAGTTTTTGAGTCTAAACTGGACTCACGGTTTAAAGAGCAGCAGCGTCGTTCGCGCTTCAATGTCACTGCAAGACCGTCGGGAAACACCTATATTATTGCCATTGAGCCCATAGAAAATTACAAAACAGCCCGTCACATCAAAGCGCTGCTTCCGCGAGAATATTCCGATGCGTTTATTAACCGGTACACCCCGCCAAAAGTAGCGGCCGTTCCCACAATACCCGAAGAGACAAAAAGTGACACAACAGATGTAGTACCGATAACGGCACCAAAGCCCTTGCCGCAGACAGAAGCGTCAACAACTCACTCACAAAAACAGCCGGAGCCGCCACTGCCTGAACCGGTTGCTCCGGCAAAACAGCAACGAAGCATGCACGAGGCGCTCCCTACGCATGTACAGCTACAAGATGGACTTGCAGAGTCGAAACTCTTGGCTGAGCGATTCGTTCCGCTTGAGTATCTTTTAATCGGCGTCAGCCTGTTGGCACTCATTTTATTGCTCTGTTTGATCCGATACTATAAAAAATACCATCATCTCAAAAAACAACTTGCCTCCGGCGAATATCGTGATGAACACAACAGTACGGCAACATCTTCCAAATCTTCTGATATCTTTTTTGTGCGTCAACATTGAATTTAAATAGCTACAAGGTTTTCTATGTATTCTAAACCGACACCCTTCTCGTTAAAACCTTGCCTCATTACCTTACTCGTACTGGCATGGACAACCCTTCTGGCGGAAAAACTCAATTATGACTATGCGATTATGTGGGCACGCGAAGGAGAAATTAAACGTGCTTTACATGAGCTTGAAACACTACAGCGCAACAATCCGCAAAACCAACAACTTCTTTATGACTACATTACCGTATTGGGTTGGGACAATAATGACGACAAAGTGCTGGCGCTGCAGAACAAAATTTCTCTGACCAAAGCGCCGCATTACGTACTGCAACATGTTGCCAAAGCGGCACGCAATCGTAAAAAATTCGGCACAGCAACCGCTTTTTACCATATTGGTATCAAGCGTTTTCCCGACAACCCGCAGTTTTACATCGGGCTGGCAATGACTCTGTACGACAACAATAAGACCGCGCATGCCAACCAGACGCTTGCCCGTGCTGCAGAACACTTTAAACATGACGATGCCGTCTTGTACAATATTGCGCAAACCTATGAATACAAACGCATCTATTTTGAAGCGTTACGACTCTACCAGAATCTCATTACCCGTCCCCCGTTTAAAGAGAAAGCCATTGTCAATATGGTCGGCGTACTCAGGCGCTTAAAAATGCCTTTTCAGGCGCAATCCTATGTCGACGCCTACCCCCATCTTTTCGATTCTCAATCCGTGTCAGCGCTTCGGGCCGATGAAGCGGCTTACGAACTGCGCTGGGCTCTTAAAGGCTACTATGACACTCCGGACAACCGACCGTTACTGCTCAGTGCATTGGCAAAAATCAATGCCAATCTAGTAAGCTTTAACCTCAACGATCCGGAATCACTGAATATGAAGATCGTTCAAAACGGTATTTTTGATAAGACGACCATACTCAATGCACTGGGACGTACCAAAGCCGCTATTGCCCTCTACCGCTGTTATGCCGCAGAGGGTTTGAGCTTTCCTCCGTACGCCCTTACCGCCGTAGCCGATGCTTATTTGAGCAATAAAAACCCTCAAATGGCCGAAAAACTGTTGGAACAGGCATTAACGACAGACCCCAATAACTTTAAAGCCAAAATACTTCTTTTTTATGCCTACAGCGATGGCTACAAGATGCACAGAGCTCTCGATTTTGCCAAAGCGATGGATGCCAAAGAACTCCCCACCGTCTGGGATCGCCAACATCAGTACAAACAGACCAATCCGCGAAAGCTGGAGACAACAATTTTACAGATACTCTCGTTGGAATATGCCGGTTATATGAATGCTGCCCAAAAGCAACTTGAAGCACTCACAGCCAAAGCTCCTGCCAGCAGCTGGCTGCGTAATACACTGGCTCAGCTCTACTACTACCGCGGATGGTACGACAAAGCACTGCAAGAGTATACCATTGTACATCATTTCGATGCCACAGATTTTACCGCCAGAGCGGGGATAATCCGCTCCACACTGATGCAACGCCGCTATGCTCTAGCCGACACGCAAATGCAAACCCTTCAAGAGGCCTATCCTTTTCAGCAAAAAGCATTGCAGGAACTTCGTAAAACATATCATGCGCTCACTCAAGGCGGGTTTGATATACAAAGCCGTTTTGGGGACACCCCCACACAGTCAAGCGCGGGCAGCGCTTCGGGCTACGCGCTGAGCAGTCGGCTCTACTCGCCACTCATTAGTGAGCATTACCGTCTGTTTCTCGATGCCCGCCGCAGCTATGAAAAGCTCTACGGAAACCGTCTGCAAAACAACCGTTACGGCATGGGCTTTAGCTATACCAATGCAACAGTTGAGGCATCGCTGCTGCTAGGCTACAATGCGGACACTATCAAACGCTTTGCACCGTCGCTCACAGTATCGTATTTTTTTAACGACTATGTTCACCTGCAAAGCGGTTATGAGCTCTTTTCGCCACATACACCTTTGCGCGGCATTGTTCAGGGTATTCGTGCCGATCGCCTCTTTGCAACACTGACCTACCGACACAGTGATGCCCAAGAGAGCGCCTTAACGCTTGAGCAAGTCGACTTTACCGACGGCAATATGCGCTACGCCTTGTCGCTACGCCATTTTAATCGTCTTGTTGAAGGTCCCTACTACAATTTAGATGCCTATATTTACAGCGGTATCTCCGATAACTCCAAAGAGAATACGCCCTATTACAACCCCGATCAGGATGCCTACGGCAGTCTCGAGGCAAAAAACAGCTGGATGCTCTATAAGTTTTACGATTTTAGCATTAAACAGATTCTTGGTATTGAAGCGGGTATACACTGGGAAAACGCCTACGGTTCCAATATGACCGGCGTTTTCTCAGTGGCACAGGAGTGGCATCTTAACGAGCGTCTGGGTTTTGACGTAGGATATTTGCGAAAACGCTCTTCTTATGACGGTAATATCGAGTACAAAAATGAGTTTTATCTCACTATTAACGGGAGGTTTTAAATGCGATGGCTCTTACACGTTGTGCTGCTTGGTATCATAGTCTTCTCTGCAGACGCAGACAACAAGCCGCAACACAATACGTTTCAAGCACTCTGCTACCACAATGTCGTCGATGTCATTACCGATCCTGACATCTCCAATATCACAACCGATCAGCTCATCGCACACTTTAAATGGTTGAAACAAAACGGTTACAGCGTTGTGAGTATTGACGATATCATTCAAGCCAAAGCGGGCAAAAAAAACCTGCCGGAAAAGGCCGTTTTGCTCACATTCGATGACGGATACAGCAGTTTTTATACTCGTATCTATCCCCTGCTCAAACTCTATAACTACCCCGCAGTTTACGGAGTCGTCGGTAAATGGCTGGAGGCCCCACTTGACAAAAGTTTCCTCTACGGCAACACTACCAAATCACGAAATATATTACTCACCTGGGAGCAGATTAAAGAGATGACCGACTCCGGTCTTATAGAGATCGCCTCACACAGCTACAATGCGCACTACGGCACACTTGCCAATCCGCAAGGCAACACACGACCGTTTTATACCACCTTGATGTTCAATGACGACACTCAACGTTATGAGAGTGAACATGCTTACGTTCAGCGTGTAGAACGTGATATCAAACAGTCCAGCGACACACTGTTTAAGCATACCGGCACACGCCCTCGGGTGATGCTGTGGCCCTTTGGAGCCTACAATTATATTGTACAGGAGTTGGCGCAGAAATACGGCATGACTATTACCGCCACACTGGACAACGGTACGAATACGCCGGATAATCTCTCTGCTATTAAAAGAATCCTTATTGGAAATAATGCAGATTTTGATGATTTTATCTGGGGAGCCATACGCTCATATCAACCCGATCCGCAGCGCGCGCTCTATGTCACGCTTGACGAGATCTACAGTGATGATGCCAATATTACCGAACAGAATCTCGGAACACTCATTGAAAAAATTCGCACTTTCGGGGCAAACCATATCTTTGTCAAAGCCTTTGCCGATACTGACGGCGACGGACTCGCAGACATGCTCTATTTTCCCAACAACACCTTGCCCGTGCGTGCCGATCTTCTTGGACGCGCACTCTGGCAGATTAAACAACGCACCGGCGTAACATATGTGCATGCCTGGCTGCCTCTAAGTGCTTTTGAAATCAACAATCGACCCCTCTCGCTGCACCGTTTAGATGATAAAAATCAGATTCAAAATATCTATTATGCGATGGCAAAACAGAGTTTTTTTCAGGGTATTTTACTCGATAACAGCTATCCCAATCATTACCGATCTGATACTCTCATTGATTTTGCCGCCGCCATTAAAGAGAGCATGAAGTATTTTGCCCGAAACCATCAGACCTCCTTGCTGCTTCAAGCAGACAACCCTTTGCTGAATCAGCGTGATCAATTGGCAATGCTGTTAAACTCCTTTGATTATACCGTTGTTGACACCGGTGCGCAGCTAAGCTCTTCTAAGGCGTTGCTACAACGCCTCGATACGCTCAATATTACCGCCGATGCCTTAAAGCATATTGCATTGAAATTTCACGAAAAAGCGTATGCACAACATACCATTGCCCGGTACATGAAACATATGGAGCTCTACGGTGCCATGAATTTTGGTTACGAAAGCCGGCGCTATCTTAATAAGAAACATCTCGCCTCCGAAGTGATCCGTATCTTTTCACTCAAAAACAATCCTTATGAAAAGTGAGTCGTACCGATGATCGAACCCGTAACACAGAGTCTTCAAAATGTATTGATTGTCGTCGCCGATGCATTATCAGACTTCATCTATATCTATCCGGTGTTTGCCGCTTATGTCTGGATGACAGGGGCCTTGTACTATTACTTTAAATGGGAACACAAAGAGCTTAAAAGTGCGTCATTGCCTCAGTTTGAGAGCTACCCTCTGGTCTCCATTGTCATTCCTTGCTACAATGAGGCTGACCATATTCATGAAGTTATTCAGCATTTAAACAATCTGAACTATCCCAACTATGAGATTATTGCCGTCAACGACGGCAGTAAAGACAATACTTCTGAAATTCTTCTTGCACTGATGGAGACGCATGACAAACTCCGCGTGGTTGATTTTGTCGTTAACCAGGGCAAAGCTACCGGACTCAATATGGCAGCCATCGTTGCCAAAGGCGACTACCTCATCTGTATTGACGGCGACTCCATTTTAGAACCCGATGCCGTACTTTGGATGATGCGCCATTTTATTCAAAATCCTCGTGTCGGTGCCGTTACCGGCAAACCCAAAGTACGCAACCGCTCTACCATATTGGGAAAACTCCAAACCGGTGAATTTTCAGCCATTATCGGTCTGATTAAACGCGCCCAAAGCATTTACGGCAAAATCTTTGCGGTCTCGGGCGTTGTAACTGCCTTTCGAAAATCAGCCGTACACGACGTGGGGTACTGGAGTACCGACATGATTACCGAAGATATTGACATCTGCTGGCGTCTGCAGATTCGCCATTGGGATATTAAATTTGAACCCCATGCACTCTGCTGGATTCTCATGCCCGAGACGCTGGGCGGTCTTTGGAAACAGCGACTTCGCTGGGCACAAGGGGGTATGGAGGTTCTGCTGCGTTATCCCCAGATTTTTCACTACAAAGAGCAACGCCGTATGTGGCCAATCTATTTTGAATATCTGATCAGTATTTTATGGGCATTTTCCATTGTGCTGGTACTCTTGTTGTGGTTCGTCTCTCTTACTGCCAATTTTCCGTTAGGTTTTAGCAATACTTCGGTATACGGTGTCATGCTGGGGCTTACCTTCATGTTGCAGTTTTTCATTAGCTTTTATATCAGTTCACGCTATGAAAAAGGTCTCTATACCTACTATTTTTGGTTGGTGTGGTACCCCATTGCCTACTGGATCATTATTGCCGCCACCTCCGTTGTCGGTGCTATTAAAGCCATTCGGCGAAAAAAGGGAAAGCATGCAGTTTGGGAAAGTCCGGACAGGGGGGTCTAATGGCACTACAACGAGATAAAAGCGCCTATTATATTGTCAACCGTCGCAGCAACACGGTGCTGTACAGAGATCTGCTCATCACGCTTTTTTTGTGGGGCATATGGTTTTATATTATGTATCCGCTCTTTGGTATTGTCTTATGGAAAAATTTTAACATCAATATCTTTTTTTATTATGACACCACCGATGCGATCGAAGAGCTGTTTCACACACTGAGAAACTTTCTCATTTTCGGCGGTACCATCATTCTCTCCACCTCATCCCTGATTGTCATGTGGGGATATTACAATCAACATCGCTTCAAACAGCATAAAAACAAACGAAAAAAGCATCTCCTCTCCATTGGAAGCCAAACTATAGCCAAGTCTCTGGGTGTTGAGACTGCCTATATTGAAGCCTGCCACAATGCACGGTATATTCAGATCTATCATACGGACAAGCCGACCAATCGCGATGTCTTTAAAAAGTTTGATAAAAAAAACATTAAGAGCGTACAGCTCTATTTTAGCAATAACTGGAATCAGGTTCGAGAGGAGTCACAATTTGGCTACACCCATCAAAACACATAGTCTGCTTGCCGTCCTACTGCTCCTTGCTGCGCTTTTTACTCTGTCGGCGGCAGCAGAAAAAAACAGACGCTTTAGCAATGAAATTATTGTTCGTACCGTTACCAATCTGAAGACAACAGCCGATGTGGACCGGCTGGTTGCCTTATGTCACCAGTACCGTATTGCCACCATTACCGTCGCTTTTAAGCAAGATGAAGATGATGAAATCCCTTCCGGTTATCTCTTTTACCCCAGTAAGATTGCGCCGGTTGCCGCAGGATACGCCAAATTCGATCTGCTCCAATATCTCATTACCGCGGCGCATGCCAAAAAAATTCGTATCAAAGCATGGATTCCGCAATTTCATGATCAGGTCGCTTATAAGAAAAATGATTCGTGGCGCATGATGGTCTATCGTGAGGGGAAAATAGTTCCTTTTGCAAAAAACAGTTCCGAATATTTCGTCAATCCGCTCCACCCGGATCTGCAACGCTATGAACTTTCCATCATTAAAGAGATTGTAACCCGCTACAATGTTGACGGTGTGGTCTTGGACTGGATACGCTTTAACGACTACAATATGGATCTGAGTGACCGGACCCGTCAACACTACAGTAAAGCGTTCGGTTACGATCCCGTTACCATAGATTTTAGCACCGAAAATGCCAAACGCATTCAATGGAACCACTACCGAATGGATGCCCTTGCGTCATACATACAACGTGTCAAACAAACCATTCGCACCATTAGGCCTGCCGTCACGTTAGACGCTTTTATTCTCTCTCCGGCTTGGAAAGAGTTGGCGCAGGACCCGCGCCGGTTCGCCCGCAGTCTCGATAGTATCTCGCCCATGTGTTATTATGATGACTGGAACTATCCGGTTGATTGGATTTACGGTACACGTTCCGATGCCATCCTCCCGCTTGTCCGGCAAAAAGTTTCTGCCAAAACAATTATTCCCGTTTTTGATACCGACTGGGATCGTAACGTGTACCAAAAGATTTTTGCCCATTTAGACAATATTCATACGATCAGCTGGTTTCATTACGGCAAATGGACCTCTCGGGAAATCGGACGCATTTACGACTATAGCGCATTAGACAACTAATCGTTGCAAAAACCAATACGATGCCGTTATGCCTATGGCGTAAACAGCAACATGTTTAATACGCTCCACCTGCGCCGGAACGGTGCGTTTCAATAGTTCAAACAAGAGCAGTATGACGGCAATAAACCCGAGTTGTCCCAACTCGACCCCGACATTAAAAAAGAGCAAACTGCTCCAAATCCGTTCCGAATCCAGACCGATAGCCGACAATACACTGGCAAAACCAAAACCGTGAAGCAGACCAAAAAGAAAGGCTATTGCCCAAGGGTAAGAGCGCGCTAATGTTTTTACATGTAAATCGAGCAGCACTTCACGTGCTACAAACACAATACTGAGTGCAATCATCGCTTCGATATAAGAAACGGAAACATGTATCACACCCAACGTTGCCAATCCTAATGTAATGGAGTGCGCAACGGTAAACGCCGTTATCGTCTGAATAAGACGCGGCACACTGTGTACCAACAACAGCAAGACGAAGACAAACATCAGATGATCAAAGCCAATGAGAATATGCTCAACACCCAGCCACAGATAATCAAAAGCATTGCGCCAAAATGTTTGATTGTTTCCAATGAGAACATATGGGTTCTCTGCGGTAATCAGTCGGTTTTGGGCCGGGTATCCTTGCGTCTCGTAATGAAAAATAACCCCGACATCACTTGGAAGCAAATGGCGCACTCTAATGCTCGAGCCTACCAGTGTCGTATGATTACACTTCAGTGTCCGTTTCGTCACCAAATAACCCTTCGTTTCACGCTGTTGCTGCAGTGTCACATCATAACAGTGTCGTGAAAATTCAATCTTAAGATCGGTAACATCCCTGTCTTGCAGCGGCTTTTTAAAAACGACCCTAACCGTACCGTCGTCGTGTTCGTTCAATTCCAAATATGAAAATGCACTTTGGTGCGCACTTAATGCACTCGAAGCGATCATCCAGATGCAACATACAAATGCCTTCAGGCTCATTGACGCTCTTTGACAATACGATACCGCATGTTAAGTTCTTTGAGTTTTTCATCATAATAGCGGCGCTTTTGATCATTGATATAATCACCGAGCACCTTATCTTTAATAGTCTCGTACGGCAATACCGTACCGCCGTGTCGTGCATAAACCTTGACAAGATGAATGCCCGAATTCGAAATAACCGGTCCACGCCACACCCCTTTTTCAAATTGGGAAATCTGGGTCAAAAAACTTTTGCCAAATTGCATTTCAATCTGTTTGGGTGATGCTTCAATAACATCATGAGAAGCAAGATCGTCACCAAACTGACCCAGAGCACTGCCGGAAACATTACCCTCTTGAAGCAGTTTCAACAGAGCATTGGCCAATGTGAAAGGGTCGCGATGCTCAATAGAGACAAAGACATGAGAGAATGACGTGTTTCCCTGCCGTATATAGTTGTCTTGATGCGCTTGATAGTACGCATATAACAACGCATCTTCAATATTGCGAGACAAAGGCGGTGTTTGCAACAGCTGTTTGACACGCGTGACCAACATCTCATAAATAACACGCTCCTCTCGGTGTAACCCCAAACGTAAGGCCTCTTCAAATAACATGTTGTCGAGAAGCCTCTGGCTGAGGGCGGCATGAAGCTCGGCTTGACGCGGTTCTCGCTCCAGTTTCTCATGCCATATAGCTTTAACCTGTGCCGTCTCTTCGGCAGAGAGGGTTAGAGATTTCTTTTCTGTTGCTTCAGAACGTAAAAAACTTTGAAATCCGTAAATCACGAGCGCTATGGCTAAAAAATGAACCAAGGGCTCTTGTATAATGCGCTGAACCGTCATTCCTGCTCTTCTATTTTTTTTAAAATATCTGGGGGCAATCGCTTCGATGCGGAAGCTCCCAGATTTTTTAGTTTATGCAATTGCGATGTCAAACTGCCTCTGCCCTCATGAAGTTTACCGTACGCATTGGTGTAACTCTTCTGCACCAACTCCAGCTGGTCTGCAATCTTCTGCATATCGTGCACAAATCCTACAAATTTATCATACAGTATTCCGGCACGTTGCGCAATCTCCTGAGCATTTTTCTGACTGCGGTCATAACGCCAACTGTTCTCAATCGCGCGCAGTGCTATCATCAATGTCGAAGGTGTCACCAGTAAAATGTTTTTTTTGTAAGCACGCTCATACAACGACGCATCATGTTCCATCGCGGCAACCAACGCACTCTCAATCGGCACAAACATCAGTACAAAATCGACCGTATGAATGCCTTTGAGCTTGGTATAATCTTTTTGGCTTAGCTCTTTTACATGTAAATGAATCGCTTCGACATGCTGTTTGATATGGCGTGGTTTTTCTGCATCTTCTGCATTTACGTAACGCTCATAGGCACGTAGCGATGTTTTGGCATCTACAATCACCTCACGCTCATACGGCAGATACACCACAACATCAGGTCGATAGTGTGTTGCATCTAACGAACTGTGACAAAGTACCTCACGTTCATACTCATGACCACGTCTCAGCCCTGAAGCTTCCAGTACCTTTTCTAAAATCATCTCGCCCCAAATCCCCTGTTGTTTACTCTCACCCTTGAGTGCTTTGGTCAGTCCGTGGGCCTCTTGAGACAGGGTCTGATTGAGCTCTTTTAAATGATACAACTCTTGTTGCAACAGTGAACGCCCTTTTGCTTCATCGTTGTAGGTCTGATGCATCTGCTTTTGAAACTGCTCCATCTGCTCCTTGAACGGCCGTACAATACTCTGCAACTGTTCACTGTTTTGCAATACAAATTTTTGACTCTGCGTCTCACTAATTTGCTGCGAGAGTGTCTTAAACTCCAAGGTCATCTGCTCTTTAGCCTGCTGCAGCAGCGCCAGTTTCGCATCGGAATCCTCTCTTTCTTTCTCTAAAAGTGTCTGTAGCTGTACCGTCGTTCCGTGAGCATGCTGTAGCCGTTCCGCATATTGGCGTATCTCACTCTCTAACGCTGCCACACGTTGCTGGGCATCGGCATATTGCTGATGCAATTCATGAAACCGCTGCTGCACACTTTCAATGACATGTTGACGGGTACGCTCACACTGACGCATCTGCATCCCATAAACGATTGTACCGAAAATGACTGCGCCCACAAGCAGCCCTAACAGCAACGACGTTGGTTCCAGTGTCATCAAAAATGGCTGCATTACCCTACTTTTTTAGTCAAATTATAGCAATATTATAAAAACTGATACTTTTTTAGGCATCTTTCATAGATTTTTCTAAAATTTAATGGTAATATATGTTTTTTATTGTAGATTACAGGAGAATTTTAATGAAAAACATGACCATTCGTGGAAAACTAAGACTTTTGAGCATTATCGTACTGAGTGTGGTGCTGCTGTTTGCCGCTAAAATCTCATACAGTGCGTGGCATACCTATGTCAATGAAAACGAAGCCAAAAAAGTTGTCGAACTCTCCATTAAAATGAGCAATGTACTACACGAACTTCAAAAAGAGCGCGGTGCGAGCGCCGGGTTTTTAGGTTCCAAAGGGGAAAAATTTTCCGATATTCTTCCCAAACAGCACCAAAAGACCGATACAAAAATTGCCGAACTCTTAGCATACTGCAAGGAGTCTCCAAGCAGTTATACCGCAACCTTTCAACAACAGATCGATCTTGCAACCGTTCGTCCGATGCGCCAAAAAGTCAATGCACTGACGGTACCGGTAAAAGAGGCGGTCCGCTTTTACACCGCACTGAATAAAAGCATTATTGACCTCATAGCCGACTTTTCCAAAGTGCCGCACGACAATGAAATCCGTACTCCGTTCAACAGTTTTGTCGTCTTTATCAGTGCCAAAGAGCGCGCCGGCATCGAACGCGCGGTGCTCTCGGGTGTTTTTGCAAAAGATACCTTCACGCGGGAGTCGTACACCAAATTTGCCTCACTCGCCGCCGAGCAGAAAACCCTCTTAAACCTCTTTACCCATCTCGCCTCGCAAGAGACGCTAACGCTCTATAAACAAACACTCAAAGACCCCTCTTTTGCCGCAGTCGAAGCGATGCGTCAGGTTGCCTTCAGCAAAGAGAGCGGCTTTGGCATTGATGCGACGCACTGGTTTCAAACCATTACAAAAAAAATTAACAAACTCAAATGGTTTGAAGAGCAAATGTCACACAATATTTTAGTACTGTGCGAGTCAAAATCATCAGCGGCGCTCACAACCTTGCTCTTAACGCTGTTGGGCTCCTTGGCTATTTTTATCTTTATTCTCTACGTCACTCACAATGTCTCTAAAGGCATTACCAGCGCTATTGACCGTTTTCGAGGACTCATTGTCCGCGTCAATCAAGGCGATCTCGATGTCGTGGTCGATCGCCGCAAAGTTGCACGCAACGAAATGGATGAGATCACCGCCATGCTGCAGTCTTTGGTGACGGTCATGAAAACGCTGACCGAGCGCATTAATACCTCGGTGCATAAAGCCTCCGAGGGTGACTTCAGCTATCAGCTCAGTACCGAAGGTTTGGAGGGGGATTTTGCCGAAGCCATTAAAATGGTGCAAAGCGGTATTTCCGCCATGAAAGATGCCGACCAAAAACAAAAAATCATTACCTTCAATAGCAATGTCTTAAGTATCGGCAGCGTCGGTGAGGGGCTGAGTCTCATTCAAGAAGAGATTGCTTCGGTCATTGAGGAGCTCGGTACCATGCGCAGCAATACCCAAAAAACAAGTGAGCAGTCCACACAAAGCATGGTACAGGTCGATCACATTTTAAAGAAACTGCATACGCTTGTTGAGCATATTAACGACAGCAATATCTCCATTGAGGGGCTAAACGAAAAAACCAACGAGATCACCTCTGTCGTTGACCTCATTAAAGATATTGCCGAGCAGACCAATCTGCTTGCCCTCAATGCCGCCATAGAAGCCGCACGTGCCGGTGAACACGGACGCGGGTTTGCCGTGGTCGCCGACGAGGTACGAAAACTTGCCGAACGCACGCAAAAAGCTACCAGTGAAATTACCATCTCTATTAATTCCATGAAACAAGAAGCAAGCATTGTGCTCGATAAATCAGCCAGCATGACAGCATTGGCTGAAGAGTCTTCCAATGCGGTTGATGCCTTCAATGTGGCAATGGGTGAACTCAATACCAATGCCATGCAGATGACTAAGGTAGTCGAAGATATGGACAACCGTGTCTTTATCGTGTTGGCAAAAATTGATCATATAATTTTTAAATCTGAAGCATACGAAACCATCTCCAGCGGCGACGCTACAAAAAAATTCACCACGCACACCGAGTGCCGCTTAGGCAGTTGGTATGACAGCACCGGCAAAGAGCGTTTTGGACACACCCAGGCCTTTAAGGCACTCTCTGATCCACATAAAACAGTGCATAACAAAGTACATGAGAATATGCACTTTCTCACGCCTGCCGATGTACGTCTTAAGAATGAGACAAAAATTATTGAAAATTTTAAAGTTATGGAAGCATCCAGCAAACAACTCTTTGAGTTGCTTGACACGATGCGCGCGGAGCAGTAGTTGTTGGTTAACTGATATTTACCTGAATATCACCGTTACTGCTTGAGAAGGTAACCGTGTTGCCCTCTTCGATCGCGCCGCTTAAGATGAGATCCGCCAAGCGGTCTTCGACAATTTCATACAGTGCGCGTTTAAGCGGTCGTGCGCCGTAAACCGGATCAAAACCGGCCTGTGCAATCAAGGCTATAGCACTCTCTTCTAACACCAGCGTAATGTTGCGATCTTTGAGTTTATCTTGAATTTCACTGAAAAAGAGCGTCACAATTTTTTCAATCTCTTTTTCTCCGAGCGGGTTAAACATGACCACTTCATCCAAACGATTTAAAAATTCCGGTTTAAAGTTCTTTTTGAGCTCATCCATCACCAGACTCTCTAAAATCGGATCACCCGCCATCTCCATGATTTTATCACTGGCTATATTGGACGTCAAAATAATAATGGTGTTGGTAAAATCGACCGTTACCCCTTTATTGTCGGTTAAGCGTCCATCGTCAAGTACTTGCAACAGCATATTAAAGACATCCGGATGCGCCTTTTCCACCTCGTCAAAAAGTACCACACTGTAAGGCTTACGTCGTACCGCTTCGGTCAGCTGTCCGCCTTCGTCATACCCGACATACCCCGGAGGAGCACCGACTAAACGTGACACCGCATGCTTCTCCATGTATTCACTCATATCGAGACGAATCAACGCCTCTTGCGAATCAAACAAAAATTTTGCCAAGGTTTTTGCCGTCTGCGTTTTTCCGACACCCGTGGGACCTAAAAAGAGAAAACTGCCAATCGGTCGATCACTATCGGAGAGTCCGGCTTTATTACGCTTAATGGCACGGGCGATCGCATGGGTCGCTTTTTCCTGCCCGACCACATCACGGTTAAGCTCCTCTTCTACATGTAAAATTTTCTCTTTTTCACCCTGAAGCATTTTCGTCACGGGAATCTGCGTCCACCGACTGACAATACCGGCAATCGACTCTTCGTCAACACTGTTTTTAAGCAAAGTTCCCTCTTCTTGCATCCGTGCCCACTGCTCTTGCAGTGCCACTTCCTGTTCATGAAGCTTTGGAATTTCACCGTACTCAATTTCAGCGGCTTTATTAAAATCACCATTGTTTTTTGCCAACTCTGCTTCGCGGCGCTTGGCTTCTATTTCACTTTTAACGGCGGCAATATTGTCAAACACCTCTTTTTCATTGGCAAACTGTGCCTCCAAAGAACGCTGCTGCTCTTGTGCATCTGCCAGCTCTTTCTCAATCTCTTCAAGACGCTTTTCATTTGCAGGCGTCACCTCCATTTTTAAAGCCTCTTGTTCTACATGTAATTCTTGAACCAACCGTTTAATACGTGCAAGTTCATGCGGTTCAGACTCAATTTGCATTTTCAACTCTGCCGCTGCCTCATCAATTAAGTCAATTGCTTTATCGGGCAAAAAACGGTCACTAATGTAACGATCAGAGAGCCGTGCTGCCGCCACCAGTGCCGCATCGGTAATGGTGACATTGTGATGCGCTTCTAGACGCTCTTTAATGCCGCGTAAAATCTGTAACGACTGATTGACAGTGGGTTCATCTACCATGACCGGCTGAAAACGGCGTTGCAGTGCCGTATCTTTTTCAAAATATTTACGGTACTCTTTGAGTGTCGTCGCTCCAATGGTATGCAACTCACCCCGTGCCAGCGCCGGTTTTAAAATATTGGCGGCATCCATGCTTCCTTCACTTGCACCGGCACCGACAATGGTATGAATCTCATCAATAAAAAGAATAACATTCCCGCTTTGTTTCACCTCATCAATCACCGCTTTGAGTCGGTCTTCAAACTCACCACGATATTTGGCTCCGGCAATAAGCGCGCTCATGTCCAGTGCAACCACCCGTTTGTTTTGCAGACTCAAAGGCACCTCTTGGTTATAGATACGCTGTGCCAACCCTTCTGCCAGTGCCGTTTTTCCGACACCGGGCTCACCGATGAGAATCGGATTGTTCTTGGTTTTACGAATCAGAATCTGCATCATGCGGTTAATCTCTTCATCACGTCCAATCACCGGTGCCAGCTTGCCCTCTGCAGCTTCAAGCGTAAGATCGATTCCGTATTTCTCGAGACTCTCTAAGTTTTCATCGGCACTTTGCGATTCAATTTTCTGCCCGGCACGTGCCGACTCCAAACTCTTGTTTAAGTTGCTAATATCAATATATTTTTCCAAAATCTCTTTAAACGGCGTATGATTGCTGTTGGCAATAATGTAGCTGTCAACCGCCAAGAACGTATCGCCGTTTTTCGTCATCTCTCCAATACCGCGCTCCAACGACTGCACAAAATTTCGTGAGAGCCGTATGCTCTCTTTGGTCACGTTCGATGATTTCGGCAACTTGGCAGCACTGCTTTTGACATCAAGTTCCATTGCCGTTTTATCCACATTAATACGATTCAATGCCTGATTGAGCACTGAATTGGAGTTGGTCAACAATGCCCATAGAAAATGGATCGGCTCGACTTCGGCATTTTGGTTATGCAGCGCCAGCGACAGTGCCGATTCTATTGTTTCTGTCATCTGGTGGGTTAATTTTTCAAAAATATTATTCATCCATAAATCCTTTAAACTTTAGTTGGGTATATTATACTAAGTTGAGTGTACCTATGTCAAGCTATAGGCGTAAAAAATCTATGTGACGGTATTAAAAGGGGGACAAGAGCCGCCCTGCTCTTGCCTAAAAAGTTTATTGAAACGTTGCGTTAAGTTGTTGGAGCAGTTCGAAGTTTGGGCTTCTTGGATCGGGAATCCACTGGCGCAGACAATCAGCACTCTGCACACACGGGTCACTCAATGTTTCTAAAAACGCCACTAATTGATCCACTTGTTCATCGCTAAAATCAACATTCTGATGCGGAGAAATCCCTTTTTGTCGATTGATGTGAAGCTGTTCGAGCGCATGCGCCGTATTGACTTCAACATCATTACACTGCACTTCAATACCACGCTGTTTCAGCTCCGTATAAGGGTTGTAATTATGCACGCTCTCATCGGGATTAAGCATATGCTTCACCATCGCTTTGAGTGACGTAAATGCTCCGGAGTGCCCCCATGGACCGGTCTCGCTTATGTTTAACAGTGACATATTACGAAATTTATAGTTATCTTCACTCTTGAGTGTAATATTAGCACGTCCGTAATCTTCTGTCGATCCGTCATGGTTTTTACCTCGTCCGATCTGCGGTACTGCCATCACATACAAGGCTCCGTCACTAAAAAAGTCACCGCTATGGCACTGTACGCAGTTGGCGCCGCCCTCGTCATAGGCACTGTAAAACAGTAATGCTCCCTTTTTGGCCTGCTCGCTTATCGCCTCAGTATTACCCTCAACATAGGATTTCCACGGATTGTCAATAAACAGCTGTGACCGCTCGTACTCACCAATAGCGCTGGCAATAGTCTCTATGGTAATGAGCGTGGACGCATTGGCATCGGGCGCATTCAGTCCCTCCCGAAACGCTTCAAGCCATGCGGCTCGTGCCGCATCACTTAAATCCGTGTTGCCGTTGGCTCCGGAGAGACGATTCGCTAAATAGTGACGCACCGCATCACCGCTTTGAAGTTCGGCATGCCCGAAAGAGCGCATCTCTTCGGCACTGGTAATCGGAAACAGCGCTTGCGTTGCGGGCAAGTTACCTACCAAACTCTCAGTGCGCTCAGAATCGCTCGTTCCGGGCATTAAAATATCATCGGCACTGCCACCGTTGGCACCGGGTTCCCCCGTCTTACTCTCCACACGATTATCCCAAAACATACCAACGTCAAAAAGTGCCGCATTAAAGGTTGTCGGTGCATTGCGCGGTACCGTCGGACCGCCGTCAAAAAAGCTGTTTCCGGTGTTTTTGTGCAGACGTCCCGGTCCTAACAAGTTAGGATCCATCGCTTCAGCACCAATAGGAAACGAAAGCTTGTCACCCCCGCCGAGCAGTGGATGATGGCACGATACACAGGCAGCATCAAAGTCAAGTGAAAGCGCCTTGGTGTAAAACAGTTTCATACCCAACTGTGCTTTGGCATCGGTAATCGCGGGAATATCCCGATTTTTTGACGGATCGCCGCTCAGTCCAAAGCCGTCAATTTTGGCACGTAATTTATCATCTACACTGTTTGTTGCAGAACTTATGCTTCTGCTATCACCGCCACATCCACTTAAGATCAACAATGTCAGCACCACTGCGCTGTACATTACTATTTTCATCACTAAAACTCCCAATTGTCAATTTACAATAGTATTTCATAATAATTATAGCGTATTCAAAATAAATAGAAGATAAAATAGTAATACTAATTATTATTTCAAATTATAATAATTAGTAACTAGTAATTTTTGTAATTTATTTTTTCAGCTTTTTTTTATATGTAGCGCCGGCAGTGCATGACTGCACGGAGATCAGATCCCGTAGAACGTCCGTAAAAATTCACGCTCTTTGGGTGTTTCAATAAAAATTTTCGTAATACTTTGATTATGCTCACCCAAGACAACAACATGATTGTCTTTAACTTTAAGATGCTTGTTTCCCCACTGTTTGTCAAGTTCATCGTAGCGCAACAGCACTTCGGCGGCACTGGGTTTTTCTTTATTACCGGTTCGGATATCTATAATAGCCAATCCTCCCACTATTTTTTCCAGTTTGTAAGGACTGTATATTTTAATCGCCTTATAGATGCGCTCTTCTTTAGCTTCAGGCATGGCACGCTGCATTGCCACAAAGCCCAGTACCAAAAATGCCAATAAAAATCCTACAAACAGTGCTCTTTTAATAGTCATAACGCTTGCTCCATTGTTTCATATAGTCTGCTGCTTTTGCATCAAGCATTTTCATCCGTTCCGCTCCTTTGGGTAATGTCTGTCGTAATGCTTTCATCTCCTGTAAAAACGCTGCAATGTCATCGGGCATCATCTCCTGGACATAACGCTTTAGATGTTTTGCCATTGCCGGCGATGCACCCGATGTAGAGATGGCAATGGTAAGGTCATCTTTTTTGACATATGAGGGAAAAATAAAATCGCAATAATCAACCGAATCAACAGCATTGCACAAACAGTGATACTGTTTGGACTCTTTAAAAATTGCTGCTTGAAGGGCAATATCATCAACGGCAACGACAACCATCATAAAACCTGAGAGGTCACCCTTTTGATAGGCTCGTTGCTCCCACTCCAGAGACTCATTGTCAAGACGCACCCGCATCGGTTCGGAAAACTCCGTAGCAATGACTTTAACAGCGTGTGTAAAATCTAAAAGATGGTCCAACTTTTCATACGCAATACGGCCACCGCCGACAATAAGAATTTTTTTATTCTCCAATGTTAAAAAAGCAGGAAAATAACCCAATGCTTCTCCTTTTGTCATCTACTCATGCTATAGTAGCATATCTTTAAGCGTTAGCATACCCCAAAAAACAGCAATAGATTTTGATACACATCAATCACATTTTTTTGAAAAAAGATTACAATCAATAAAATTTAAAAAAAGCGATCCGTGATGAAGCAAGAATTATTATCTACTATCCAAAAAAAATTTCCCTTGGTCGCCAGACCTTTTCAAGCGATTGCCCAAGAGCTGGGTATGAGCGAAGCCGATGTTCTTGCCATTTTGCAAGAAGAAAAAAAGAACAATGTCATCCGTCAGACTTCTGCCATTTTTGATACCAAACGTCTGGGATACCAGTCATCATTAGTGGCATTTAACATCGCACCGCATGATATTGACCGTGCCGTAGACATTATTAATGCCCATCCGGGGATCTCTCACAATTACGAACGTAATCACGATTTTAATATCTGGTTTACGCTTGCCGTGGCTCCGGACTCGAAACTGGGATTGGAAAAAACGCTAGAAATTTTAGCCTTACAGACGCAGGCACGTGAATACATTATGTTGCCGACCCTTAAGCTTTTTAAAATATCCGTCAAACTGAATACAACCGGAAAGGATTCTAA
>Ga0256833_1000070_pt1 | contig 75463 bp, 61 predicted proteins | sample 356284metaG_FD_190535 | JGI IMG/M metagenome (GOLD analysis project Ga0256833, IMG submission 190535) | Hydrothermal vent microbial communities from Mid Atlantic Ridge, Atlantic Ocean - 356-284 | ecosystem: Environmental > Aquatic > Marine > Hydrothermal vents | place: Atlantic Ocean: Mid... | reverse complement strand
TAAAAGACAAAAGTAAAAAGATAAAAGGGAACAATGGTGGTTTTAGAAACGCTACCCCCTCAAGCAACGCTCACGGCACTGCGCTCCCTCTTATAATTTCTCTCCATTTCATTACGAGAAATGATAGGGGGATGACTGAACGGTCTCGGCGATAGCCTGAGAATCGAGTGAGTAAATCTCACTCGATAGTGAAAGAACCGATACATCAGCATCGGAGTAGTGCTTTTGGTACTTAAGTGTATTGTTTTTAGGGATGTGCGGGATGGAGCTACTCCGGTTTCGGAGCTTGCGGAGAAACAGGAGGCTGGGAGGTAGCTTGGCAAAAAAAGCAATACCGAAGCAGAAAATCGTTTTCTTGACATTTATTCGTTAGGAGAACCTGAATTTAGAATTGCAATTATTAAGGATACTTCAAAAGGGACTACTCAGATTAAACAGAAATCATTTTTATTCTTTACTTAGTGTTAAGCCTTGCTACAATTATACCGTTCTTTTTCTTGAAATTTTCCAAGTAATCTTCTAATGGTTCCTTTGAGATAACCACTTGTTTTTGGGAAAAAGATTCATGAAACAAATGTAATCTACCTTCAATGATTATAGCCAAACCTACGTGAGCGATATCGAGTCCATTTATAGATGTAGTGATAGCAATTATATCTCCGTTTTGAATTTTATTTTCAAATAAATGAATTTTTTCTTTTGGGATATATTTCAGTTTTGCTTTGGATATTTTCTTTTCAATGTATACGATTTTTTCTAAAAATCTCTTATTTTTTAATTGCTTATAATACACCGGGTGAGTCGACATGAAATTTACTTTAGAGTCAAAATTATCTTTTGCAAATGAATTACTGATTATTGATATAAGATTCATCCTTTCATTATCCGTCAACCATTCTGTAAAGTAATGCAATCTTGAAGGATACTTATTTATCACACCATTTTTATACCTGATTTTTGTTAATACTTTACTTAAATCACTAAATCCAATTGTTTTATTATAGATACAAGTCGAAATTGCAATTACATTTTCAACAAATGTAGTACAGTCCATTTCTCTAAGATTAATAACTAATTTTTCTTCTCCTTCTTTTTCCAAAGTATGGGCAACATAAGGTGTACCTATCAGATATTTTGCAATAGATATTTCAATTTCGGGTAGTGTTTTATTGCTCAGCTTATTTTTTATAGAATAGTCTATTATGTTATTATATATTCTAATATCATTGCTGTCTGCATCAATCACAATTTGTTTATTTTCTTGGATAGTAAGCTTTTGCGATGGTTTAATGTCATTTTTGCAAGAGAGGACAGATATAAATAGCAAGACAAAATATATACTCGTATATTTCAACAGCTTGATAATGGTTTGGTATAACACTATAATTGTCATTTTAGTTTCATTATATTTTGGATAAAGGTATTAAATATTTTGATATTTGAGAAATAACTCAATCTATTTGGATATATCAGATTATTTTAATTTATTTGTATTGTTATTTTTTTCGTTAACTAAATTCTTGATTATGAAAAAGTACTTTTCAACAGAAGCATTATTTATATTAATGCTGGTAGTAAGTTTTAATTCTATCTTACTAGCACAGTCTGTTTTTCAACCGCAAGCTAAATTTGTAAATATTGACACAAGAGATATTTACAAAAAACTTAAAGTTTTAAGGGATAATAGTAGTGAAATCGCAATCAAACTTCCTGTGATTGGTATGAAGGAAATGGAATTTGCCGCAATAAAAAATAATACAATTTCCGGAGACTTTGAGAAAGAATATCCTGATATATTATCTTTTGACATTGTCTCAAAAGAAAACCCTGAATACAGAGGGGCTTTGACTATAAATAAATCAAAAATGTATGCCAGTATATTGACAAATAAAGGGATGATTGGTATATGGCCGACTAAATCAGGCAGAAGAGATACTTACAAGGTGTATCTTGGTGATAACGATCCTGAACATGTGAGTTCGCCATTGAGATGTGGTGGACAGGAAATTGATAAAACCATGTTTGAATCTCATACTAGTAATAATGTGAAGACCAGAAGCAGCGATAATAATGGTGATAAATTGAGAACTTATAGATTAGTTATAGTGAGTACAGGAGAGTTTTATGAAGCCAATGGAAAAAATAAAAACAAGGTAAATAGCCTGATAGTCGCTGTAGTTAACGGCTGGAATGTAATATTGAAAAATGATATTGCGGTAAGGTTGACATTGGCAAAAACGCCTTTTATCTTCACAAATAAAAATACAGATCCTTTCAAGCCAAATGGTTCCGGAGGTGCTTCTAGGACAACTCAAGCTGTTGATGCTATTCATTTAAAATTTCCTAATAAAAACTCATATGATATTGGGCATGTAATGCACAATCATAGTACGGCTTTAGATCCAAATCAATTATGGGATAATGGTGGGCTTGCCGGCTTGGGGGTAGTTTGTAATAATGGTACATATTTTGGGACAACAGGAGGGCCAAATAAGGCGGCGGGTTGGAGTGGATCGTACTATAATGATGACAATGGATATATACAATTGTCTGTTCATGAGGTAGGGCATCAATTTAACATGACACATACATTTAATGGAACGGGGGGAGCTTGTACAGACAATATATCTGATAATACAGCATATGAGATTGGAAGTGGTACGACCATCATGTCATATAGCAGTAGTTGCAGAGCAGATCAGAATATCCCTGAAGGAGGAGTTGTTGATAATTATTATCACTCCAATAGTATAGAAAGAGCAGTTAATTATATTAGAGATATAGCCATATGTGGTTCTGTTAGTAATTCAGGTAATACCCCTCCTGTAGTAGACGCGGGTAAACATTTTATTATTCCCAAAAATACACCTTTCGTTTTGACTGGAGAAGCATCTGATGCGGATGGTGACTATATAACATATTGTTGGGAACAGTATGATGAAGATGGCCCGGGAACTCCTGCACAAGGTTATATCGGTGCTGCTGCGGCTTCAAATAGAAAAGCCCCTCTTTTCAGGTCTTATCCACCTACACCTGACCCTAAAAGATATTTTCCCAATATGAGATATATTCTGGAAGGGAGGAATAGAAATTTGGCTTTTGAAGCATTGTCCTCTGTAAATCGTGTTATGCATTTCAGGCTTTTGGTTAGGGATAATAGTTTAAAAGGTGGAGGTGTCGCTTGGGATGAAACAACTATCACCGTTGATAATAAGGCAAGCTTGTTTCAGGTTAATTCTCAAAATAGTAATACTACATTGAATGCAGATGGTGTTAATAAATTTAAAGTAATGTGGAATGTAGGTGGAACAGACAAAGCGCCTATCAGTTGTTCAGAAGTAGAAATTTACTTTTCAGATGATGGAGGAAAGACATTCCCATTTTTGTTGGCGACTACGGCTAATGATGGTTCTGAAGAAATAATTGTGCCAAATTTACCTACAGTTGAGGGTCGAGTAATGGTAAAGGCAAAAGGCAATATATTCTTTGATGTAAATAATAAGGACATCGAAGTGACGTCCTCTTGTGGTGCAATAGGAACTTCATTTTTGCCAAACATAGATGTAGTTGGAAATGATAATGGTGGTGAAGTTGATGAAAAACTAAACTTAAATTTGAAACCGGTATATGGACACAAAGTGACTAAATTTACAGGAAGTATACGTTCCAACGATATTGCCTCAAATCTAGTATTTAAAAAAGGAAATTCTTGTGCCGGTGCAGGAAATGATGTTAATTATGATTTGCACCAATTTTATGTATCCAAAGCAGGTACTTACAAATTTAAATATAGTGGAGTGTATGGATTGGTGATGAATATATACGAATCTTCATACAATGAAAGTGATCGATGTGAAAATTGGCTTAATTCTAGCGCAAAGCTTTCAGGATCTAATGTTTCTTTGTATGACAATTTTAGCGTTAATCTTAAAGAAGGTAAAAAATATATTATAAGAATAAGTAGTTTTAGTTCTACAACGCCATCGCTACCTGCCAATTACAGCATCATTGCTAGCACGAAACCATCAGGAGCTTTGATGTATAGCGATATAATACCACCTGGAGATGATTACAGTTATACATATATTGCAGTAGACAATTCTAATGATATTATAGCTGAGATAAGTGATAATTCTGATTTTAGATATTTGAATGCAGGAGTTTATACGATTAGGGGAGCAAGTGTAGCTAATACTGACACTACTTTGTTTAAAGGATTTAAAGAGCAAAAAATGAGTGATTTGCTCAGTGAAATTATTGGAAGTAATCTATGTGCTAACCTGAGTTCAAACACAATACAGTTGACCGCTTTTGGTTCTGCTTGTCCTATTAGTGATGAAGGTATTACCGATTTACTATGTAATGACAATGGAACAAATATGAATCCGGATGATGATTTTATTACTTTTACTCTGAATCCTGTAGGTTTTCAGGATAGTTCTAAATATTATTTGGAGTTAGCAGATGGATTGACAATTGTGCCAGATTCAGCTTCATTTAATTCGCCTACGGATTTTGTATTGACAGGAGTAAAAGGAGATAGTGATATTCCAGCTGAATTATTATATGGTGATGATTGTCATTTTGCATTTACAATTACCAATCCGGGGACTTGTTCTGATTGTTCAAATGCGGAAGCTAGAATCAATGAATTTCACTATGATAATGAAAAAGCAGACGAAAATGAATTTGTAGAGATATATGTAATTGATCCACAGCCTGATTCTTTGAATCATTATGCTGTCACCTTATACAATGGTAGCACAGGTAAAAAATATGCAAAAGAAACTTTGGATAATATGGATGTCACCAAAGGCAATAATGGCAGCTATTACGTTTGGAAGCCCTCATCAATTCAAAATGGAGGTCCTGATGGATTATCATTGACAGGAGAATGCAATGTCCTCGAATTTATTAGTTACGAGGGAACATTTACTGCTGTAGATGGTGATGCACAAGGAATAACAAGTGAAGATATTGGTGTATCTGAGCCAAAAAATACACCAAAGGGAGGTTCGCTTCAATTTATAGAAGGAGAATGGGTACAAACCATTGCCTATAACACCATGGGAAAAGTTAATGATTTAGGACCATGTATAATTGCAGGAGTTGATTTGAGAGATGTCATTTGTTTTAACAACAATACTTCAGCAAACCCCACAGATGATATTATTCTGTTTAATTTGATGCCGATTGGAAATCAATTGGAAGGAGATTATACTGTTTCATTAAGTGATGGAAGTCTTAATCCGTCATCAGCAAGTTTTGATAGTTTGACACTTTTTGAAATAGGTAACCATATTGCAGGTAGTGGAGATATTGAGATTACAATTAAATCAATGATTAATAGTGAATGTACTTTTAGTTTTACCCTTACTGATCCCGGTAGTTGTTCTCCTGATTGTGTAATAGATTCATCAGGTTTGTCTGATGTTGCTTGTGACAATAATAACACACCAAATTATCAAGGAGATGATTATATTGCATTTGCCTTGAACCCAGTAGGATACAACAATTCTAATAAATATACACTTAAAGTAAATGGGGGTAATATTACACCTGGAGAAGCCAATTATGGAATCAAATCTGATTTTGCTTTGTGGAAAGGAAGTGCAGGAAATGGGGATATTACATTGAATATTGTTGATAAAGGAAAAGACACATGTTTATACGAACTGACAATAGTTGATCCGGGAGTTTGCTCAACTGATGCTGTAGAAAGTGTAAATAAGAAAGAAAAATACATATCTTTGTATCCAAATCCGGCTGGAGAGGATTTGTACTTCAAAACTAGTTTAAAAGATATTTCTAAAGTGAAAATTATTAATAGTTTTGGTAAAGTCGTTGTGTTAAGAAATTATAAAAATAAGATAAGTATTAGGAAATTAGTTGCAGGATCATATTTTATTTTGTTTTATAATGATAAACAAATGTTAATTGAAACTCATAAATTTTTAAAACAATAGTAAAATATGCATAAAGTTATTATCCTTGATTTTGGGTCTCAATATACCCAGCTGATAGCAAGGAGAGTGCGGGAACATAATGTTTTTTGTGAAATATATCCTTACAATAAATTTCCGGTAGGAGATGATATTTCTGCCGTTATTTTATCAGGAAGTCCATTTTCGGTTAAAGACGAAAACGCTTTGAAGATTGATTTATCCTGCATTGTAGATAGGTATCCTGTATTGGGTGTTTGTTATGGAGCGCAATATTTAGCTGATTATTATGGCGGAGATGTAAGACCTTCAGATAAGAGGGAATATGGAAAATCACATATCCATTTTGAAAAAAACGATCCTTTTTTTGAAGGAATTGATGATGGTAGTACTGTATGGATGTCACATGCGGACTCAATTGTACAATTGCCTGATCAATTTGAAGTAATAGCTAGGACAAAGTCAATACCTATTGCTGTATTCAAGTCCAAAGAGGGTACTTTTAAGTATCCAGTTTATGGCATCCAATTTCATCCTGAGGTTTCACATACGCAAGCAGGTAAGGAGTTTTTAGGTTATTTTTTATTTAATATCGCAAGTTGTGAACCCGAATGGTCACCCCATTCCTTTGCAGTACAAAAGATTAAAGATCTTAAGGACGAATTGGCTGATGACAAGGTCATTTTAGGTCTGTCTGGGGGAGTAGATTCTTCTGTTGCTGCCATGCTTCTGCACAAGGCTATTGGAACAAATCTGCACTGCATATTTATTGATAACGGTCTATTGAGGAAGAATGAATTTGAGCAAGTATTGGAGTCTTACAAAGGGCTAGGGTTAAATGTAAAGGGGGTAGATGCAAAAAGCTTATTTATCAATAGGCTCAAAGGGATTTCAGATCCTGAAGGTAAGAGAAAAATTATAGGAAAGGCTTTTATTGATATTTTCGAAAAAGAGTCAAAATATATACGAGGAGCAAAATGGTTGGCTCAGGGTACAATTTACCCGGATGTTATTGAGTCTGTGTCGGTAAACGGGCCTTCAGTAACTATTAAATCTCACCACAATGTTGGTGGATTACCTGAAAAGTTGAACTTAAAGATAATAGAACCGTTAAAAATGTTGTTTAAAGATGAGGTTAGGAAAGTTGGCAAAGAAATAGATGTTCCTGACTATATTTTAAACAGGCATCCTTTTCCGGGACCTGGTCTGGCGATAAGGATTTTGGGTGATATTGATGAGGAAAAAGTAAGACTTTGTCAGGAAGCTGATGCAATATTTATTGACGCATTGACAGAATCAGGTTGGTATGACAGAGTATGGCAAGCAGGGGCTATTTTACTTAATACAAAGAGCGTTGGAGTGATGGGAGATGAGAGAACATACGAATTTGTTGTTGCTTTACGTTGTGTAAATAGCGTTGATGGAATGACAGCAGATTGGAGTGATTTGCCCCATGAATTGTTGGGCAAAGTAGCAAACAAAATTATTAATAATATAAAAGGAATAAATAGAGTAGTTTATGATATTAGCACAAAACCGCCTTCAACTATTGAATGGGAATAAGTTTTTATTGGTATTGGTTACATTATTATTTTTTTCTTCTTGTGGTATTTTTTCTGATTCCAGGAGTAAAAGACCTAGATATAAAAATAAAAGGACGACCGTTAAACACAGACCTAAGAAAAAGAATACATCTAAGGTAGATAGTGTTCAATGGCCGGATAATCATAATAAAAATGAGCAGAGCAATAAAGACGAATTATTTGGTACAATTAAAAAAGATCAATATGTTGTTGATTTATTGATTCCTTTTGATGTAAATAAAGCTTACGACAATCTTGAAATGTTTGAGAAAAGCTCATCGAACAAATTTATGCATTATTATATGGGTATTATGATAGCTCTGGAAGAATTAAGACAACAAGGGATTGGTATTACGCTTAACGTCTTTGATGCACCGATTAAAAATAACAGAGTTTCTGTAATTAAATCAAAGATTTCTTTAAACTTGCCTGATGTTATAGTCGGACCTTACCAAAAGAGTCAAATTAGAGAAATGGCATATTATGCAAAGCGAAAGCATATAACTATGGTTAATCCATGGAATGCATTTTCTAGTGTAGCTTCAAATAATCCTGATTACATTCAATTGAAACCCGATTTGAAGAAGTACTATGAAAGTATTGTTGAGGATATTGATGATAATTATCAGGCTAAAGACGTCTATTTAATAGGACTAGATGATAAATATCACAAAAGGAGATTATCAAAAATACAAAAGATACATCTTGAGAAGCATGAAGGGGCAAATGAATATAATACATTTATTATAAATAAGGATTCGCTTAGTAAAGGAGAGACAGCTTATGACTCTTTGTTTACAAAGAATATGTTGAACACAAAAGTATTTATAATACCAAATTGGTCATTTAAAGATGAATCTTTTATTTATTCTGCTTTGCGAAGGATAAATATAGAAAAAGGTGAACAGAAAGTGATAGTTTATGGATTGCCACAAGTTCTGCTAAACTCGACAAAAATCGGATATAGTCTTTTCAAAAGACTTAATATAAGAGTAGCTTCTCAAAATTATTTAGACAATAATAATTATAATGTCAAAAGTTTTAAAAATAAATTTTACAAAAGGACTAGTACATTTCCTGAAAAGCACAATTACGCATATGATGGATACGATATGATGATGTTTGTTGGAAAAAATCTGAAAAAATATGGCACAAAATTCCAATATTTTATTGTGGGGAAAGAGCAAAACTTTCTTAATAATAGTATTCTTTTATCTAAAAATATAAAAAAAGAGGATTTGAGAAAAGAAAGACTTGACAAAATTAATTATTTTGAAAATTCTAAATTGAATATATTGGGATTTCATAGGAATAGGTTTGATAAGTTCAAATAACTTCTGTAATGACAGATAAGAGACTAGAGAAGATTAAAAATGTTGCTAATCAAAGACAAGGCAATTTGACTGTTGTCCTTAACAATGTCCACGATCCGCACAATATTGGAGCTGTACTCCGAACTTGTGATTCTGTTGGTATAAAAGAGATTTATGTTCTTTACGATGACGATAGGTTAAGCAAAAAGAATATAGAACTGGGGAAAAGGGCTGCTTCAAGCGCCCGGAAATGGGTGGATGTTTATTTGTATTTTGATGTTAAAAAGTGTTTTGAAGATATAAAGAAAAAATACAAATTCATTTATGGTACTCACTTAAGCACAAAATCCGTTTCATTACATGAATTGAATCTCGCTGAATCTGTTGCGATTGTTTTTGGGAATGAACATGCCGGAATATCAGAGAAAGTATTGGGTTTTCTTGATGGTAATTTTATTATACCTCAAGTTGGGATGGTACAAAGTTTGAATATTTCAGTATCTGTAGCAGTGACTTTATACGAAGCTTTAAGACAGAGAGAAAAATTACAGATGTATAAAGATAACAATACACAAACAGCTTCACAAAAGGCTGAATTAATTGATGATTATGTTTCCAGACATGAAAATAAATATAAAGGAAAAAAAATGAAGATTATAGAGTAGGGGAGAAGATACTAAATCTGTTAGTGCCATAAGTTTTTAATTGTATGAAATTTGGATAAATAGAAAAATCATTTCGTTTATCATGTTCAAAAATAAATACTCCTCCTTCTTTGATCAATTCCCTTTCAAATATCAAATCTATAATTATTTTGTTATGTCTGTAATTGTAAGGTGGGTCAGCAAATATTATGTCGAATTTTTTATTTGTATTGCTTAAAAAACGTATTACATCATTTTTAACTATTTTAAGTTCGTCTCCGATTTCCAATTTTCTTTTAACTTCCTTGATGAATTGATTGCAAATATAAAAATTTTCAACCCACGTGACATTGCGACAATCTCGAGATACAAATTCTAAACTTATGCTTCCCGTTCCCCCAAATAAATCAGCTACAGAAATGCATTCAAAGTCGTAAGAATTGTACAATATATTAAACAAAGCCTCCTTTGCCATTTCCATTGTTGGTCTGGTATTGCATTTTTTTAGTGGAGGGTCAAATCTTCTTCCCTTGAATTTCCCTGAAATTATACGCATTTAGCTAAAGAATATATGTCAAAAAATAGGTGTTTAGCTTTTCCTAAAAATACATTGGCGAAGTCGAGTCTATTCAGGTCGTTTACAAAATATATGTTTTTGATATGCTCATACAGAAGTTTATGTATTGATGATTCTTTGTAAACTCTCCCACTGAGAAACACATCAGCCATATTCAGTGGTATCGCATTATTTTTTAAGTTGAGTAGGATGTAATACAAAATATCCTCTTTTGTATTAATTGAGTAGATATTGCTTTGTACTAACTTTTTCTCTCTATAAACGATTGTTTGTAATGAATATTCATGGAAATTTGCCAAAATAAAATCCTTGCTAGTGATACTTTTAGCTGCTTGGCATATTAATGCATCATTGGAATGGTGAATCGAAAATTTCCTGTAATTACTTTTAAGTAGATTATCCAATGCTTTAGGAAAAGGGAAAAAGCTGTAAGAATCAATATTTTGGATATAACTTTTTTGAATTTCAAAGTCATCCAAATATTGTGGAACAGATTGAAGTAAAGAATTGTAATTTTTGATTTCTTTGCTTAATAATACTCTTGGAACAATGGATACTTCATTAGCTGCAAATGCGATAGAAGCCTCAATAAAATTGTCACTTAGAAGGTTATTATTTTTAAATAGCTTTAAAATATATTCACTATCTAGGAAGAAATTTTCCTTAAGTCTAGATAATTCTTTTATTTTAATAATTTTACCATCGGATAGTCTGGTTATAGCAAAAAGCAAATTGTCCCCGGTAATTATCGAGGACAATTTATATTTATCTGTATTATTTAATTCTAAACTTGAATAGTCAATTCCAATCATTCCCAGTTGCCCGTTAGATTAGGAGTATTTAGGTCTCCGAATTTTAATACATTGTCAGGATTGTATCCTGTTTCATATTTTTGGTATTTTTTATCCGCATATTTGCCCATAAATTCTTTATATCTGGTACTGACTTCAACGACATTCACTTTAGTCTTTTGATAATCTATTTCGGCAGCAGCTATATTAAATAATTTCCCATTTGTGAATGGCACATATTTCAAAGAGTCAAGGTCTATTTTTAAATTTTTTATTGAATCTATAGCACTAAAGTAAATGGTGTCATATTCAACATCTTTTACCGAACTAATCTCATCAGGATTACCAATTATTTTTATTACTGGAATACTGTCATTTTTTAATACATAGATTAAAGAATCAAAATTGGTAGCAAAAGAATCTGTTATTTCCCGATACAATTCTTGTGATTTTCTAATCTGTTTGAGATTTTCAATAACTATTTTTTGGCGTTTTGCTTTCGCATTAGTAAACCTAATAGGCTCTGCTATACTTTGATATAAAAAATAAGCAAACACTACTATAAGTGCTAATAAAACTAAATTGATTAAGTATTTCATAAGAACTATATTTGATTTTTTATTTAACTTAAAAATTATGAATCATTAAAACTATCATAATATGCCCTGTGAATTGAAATAATTTCAAACTCACACCACAATAATAAAACTTTTTTTTGTTTGTTTAAAATATTTTAACGAAAAAAAACTAATATTTTTAGACTTTTCTGAATATTTGTATTATTTGACTCCTTGTTAAAGCTTAATAATCTTTGAAATTTAGTATATAAACCAGCTAATTTTGTGCCAATAAGAATTAAAGCAGTTGGGATGTAAATGTCAAAAAATGAAATTTGTTTTAAATATTATTGCGATATTAGTTGTGAATATTTTTACGGATATTGCAATTAGAAGGACTCCAAAAATTCGTCTTAGTACACTAATGCCCGCACTTCCTATTTTACCCTCGATTATAGGTATTAATTTTAAAATAATATAAACAATAATCAGGTTAACAATAATTCCTGCAAAAATCAATGTATTTGAATATCCCGCCTTAAGTGAAATGATTGTCGTTATAGTACCCGCTCCCGCTATAATGGGAAAGGCTATCGGAACAATAGCTGCTGATTCCAGATCTTTGTCCGGTTTCATTAACTCAATCCCCAATATCATCTCAAGACCAATGATAAAAATAACAAATGCACCTGCAATAGCAAATGAAGCTACATCAATACCGATTAGTTTTAATAAACCATCTCCGAGAATTAAAAACAATACCATCAATATAAAAGCAAAAACTACAACTTTTTCAGATTGAATATGGCCTTGTTTTTTCTTTATGTCTATAAGAACAGGAATACTCCCGATAATATCAATTACAGCAAATAAAGTAAGGGATATCGTAATTAAATCATTAATATAATTCATTTCTTTTTTATTTAAATATTTTATTGTCTTTTACTAAAATTTAACAAATTTTATATTACTAGTATTAATATAACGGTAGAACCATTAAAATTATCAGCTTAATAACCATATTCTTTAGCAATTGTTTGAAAAATATGATTATTATTTGATTTTTTTTTAATTTCACTTTATTGGTCACCTTAATTCACAATGGGTCAGTTGTTCTGAACTTAGTTGAATATTTTTCTGTGATAACAGAGCACCGCACTAAGTAATATCATGGTATCAAATTATATATTTTAGTGCTAAATTTACATGTTTCCCGTTTCTTGAATAATACGTGCCAAGTACCATCGTATTTTATGTTTTGTGGATAATACTTCTCGTTTATTTTTTGTAATTTTATTGCCATTTTGACATTGAAATCATAGGCAATCGTCTTATACTTTAAATGATATTCTCTTCGGATTATTTGCAGATTTTTTCTTGAAAAGAGAGTCTTTAAATACTTCAATACAGTTTCGTCTGCTTGTGATAATGTTAGATTGGGCTTCAAAGAGGCTGTAAAAACGTAACAGGGAATGGAGTCTTGGTAATAAGTACTGGTTATTGAGAAATTGTAATACTTTCTCATTTTTTTTGAAAAAATTTCCATCTTGCGACCAATAAATGGAATATTTGTTTTCCTTCCAGGACTGAAAATAAGTTTTTTTAATTCCAAAACATATTTTTCCATTCCCCTTGCGTGTTTATTGTTTAGATTTAATAAATGAGAGGTGTCTTGATTACATAAAATACCATGAGTATAAAATAATCTGTCATAAAGTCTGGAAGTATAGTATTTATACTGTTTGTTTTTTTTATATATTCCCTTGTTGACAATTATTTTCTTTTCGTTCATCCATCTACAGTTATTTTTATAATACTGGTGACTAATGGATTTGAATTTGGCTTTCAAATCATCTTTTTTACTAAAAAACTCCAGATTATTTTCGAAATCATATTCAGAAAATCGAAGGTTTTTAAATGCTTTATAGAAAGAATTATCTTCCATCACCATTTTAATAAAATCATTGACGTCAAAACCATTTCTTTTAGCACTAATGACGATTGAGTCCAAATATACAAATCTCGAAAATTCAGAATAAACAGAATCGAAGTTTGTTTGGTTTTCGGTTTTGATTCTTTCCTGAGCGTAGATATCTCCAAAATGTAACAAAAACAAGATAAATATGAGATAACTCGATTTCATGCTCTGATCTACTATAAAGATTTGAATACTCTTGCCAAGGAATAACCGGGAGCTTTTATATCTAAATCAAGAAAATATCCAAATGGCGTCTGGTAAACCTCAAAACCGGAATTCACTAATTTGTCTTGCAATGCATTTAAAGTATTTAATGTGAATTCGGGGTCAGCTTTACTCTCTGACAAATGTCCGAAAGAGTGCAATATTAAAGTCTGAAAATCATTTTTGCGTTTCAACCACTTAATGAAATTCATGAATTTTTTTATGGGGACTCTCTCTTCGTCTTCCTTTTCAACTTGAATAAAAGCTACCTGTACATCCTTGTATGTTTTACCTCCTATTACTTCCGGCACAAAATTCAATGTTTTTATTGTCGGTGTATATCCAAAATGACTAGCATAAATCATTAAAAGTTTCATATCAATTTTTTATTTAATACCTTCTATAATATCTAAAAACTTTTCTATCGGTTGAGATCCGGTTAATTCATTTGTCTCATTTATTATGATTTTTGGAACACCCCTTACGCCATATTTTTGAGACAAATCGGGAAAAGACGTAGATTCAACCATATCACAAGTGACATTTTTATTTTTAAAAGCCAATTTATGTCCGTTTATTACTGCCGCAGGACAGTAAGGACAGGTTGGTGTAACAAAAACTCTGATATGGATATCCTTGTCGATATTGTCAATTCTCTTTTGTTGCTCTTCTGTGATTTCATCTTTTTTACCTGCAGCTTCTTTTACTGAAGATATTAATGAATGAATCTCATATCCTGCCGGTATCCCATAAAATCTTACACCTCTATCTGTATTGTCTTTGTCTAGGATTACTATGGCCGGTATTCTTTCTACACGATATTTTTGTACTTCTTCTTTATCATTTTCAAAATCAAAAACCTCTAAAGAAATATTCTGGTGCAAATCCGAAAATTCAGCAATATACTGCCCGGTATCTCTACAAGTTCTACAATTATGATCACTTGTGAAATAAGCAATGTTTACTTCTTCCGTAATATCTCCTAATAAATCTTTTAATTGTTTTACTGTATCTTCATTGAAAATTGGCATAATAAAATATTTTGTTGTTGATTTTAAATAATTTGTAATTTATTTCTACTATTACATTTAGTTTCTTATGCAATATAATCAAATTTTATTGAAAAAAGTTTAAGCGATAAGTATTTTTCTGAAAATAAGTATAAAGTCTTTACTGTTTATTGATAATTTCAATTTATCTTTGGAGTTGAATAATTTTAGTGAATTGTCCGGCAAAAGGATTATTTTTAGATTTGTTAATGTCTTTTATTATTTGCGTCTATACTGCTTTTGCCTCCAAATAATAAATATTATAATGTCTAAGATACTAATTAAAAACGGGTTGATAGTTAATGAAAATGCGGTTTACGAATCGGATATTTTTATTAAAAACGGAAAAATTGAGCTTGTTCAGAGTGGTATCCAAAAATTTGCAGACTATACAATAAATGCTGCAGGCAAATTAGTGATTCCCGGTATTATTGATGATCAAGTTCATTTTAGAGAACCCGGATCAGTTTACAAAGGTAGTGTTTTTACTGAATCTAGGGCTGCTGTCTATGGTGGTGTAACTAGTTTTATGGATATGCCGAATAATAATCCGTCTATTACCACTCAAGAGGCATTGCAATCAAAATATGATATAGCGAGAACAAAGTCTGCGGCTAATTATTCTTTTTATATGGGAGCATCAAATGATAATATTGATGAAATATTAAGAACGAATAATGAAAATGTTTGTGGTATTAAGATATTTATGGGCTCAAGTACGGGTAATTTATTGGTAGATGATACGAGGGTACTTGAGAATATTTTTTCACAAAGTTCTTCATTGATAGCAACTCATTGTGAGGATGAGGACTCTGTAAAAGCGAATGAGAGTTTGTATTTTGATAAATACGGCGATGATATAGCCGCTGTATATCATCCCAAAATAAGGAATGACGAATTGTGTTATATGTCATCAGCACTTGCTGTGGATTTAGCTAAAAAGCACAATTCGAGACTTCATGTTTTGCATCTTACCACCGCTAAAGAAATGCATTTGTTTGATAATAAAGTCAAGCTTGAAGATAAAAGAATAACGGCAGAAGTTTGTGTGCATCATTTGTATTTTGATGATAGCGATTATCTGGAAAAAGGTAATTTGATAAAATGCAATCCGGCTATAAAATCAAAAGATGATAATTTAGCTTTGTGGGCAGCCCTTCTAAATGATAAACTCGATGTGATTGCAACAGATCATGCCCCTCATACATGGGAAGAGAAAAGTAAAAAATACAAATATGCCCCTTCGGGTTTGCCTTTGGTGCAGCATAGCTTAGTGACGATGCTCGATTTTTATCATAGGGATATGATAAGTCTTGAAAAAATTGTCGATAAGATGTGTCATAGTCCGGCAAAGACCTTCAAAATAAAAGAAAGAGGTTATATTAGGGAGGGATATTGGGCTGATTTGGTCATTTTAGATATGGATAAAGAATGGACTGTGGAAAAAGATAATATTTATTATAAATGTAAATGGTCTCCATTTGAAGGCCATAGATTTAAGGGACTGGTAGAACAGGTGATTATTAATGGTGAACTTGCATTGGAATTTGGCAAATTAAGAAATACTAAAGCCGCAAAAAGATTATTATTTGACAAAGACAGGTAAAAGTTTAAAAAGATATGAAATCTACAAATAGGATAATAGCGGTCATACTAACCATTGGGGTTTTATTTTTTGTGTACAACTATATGTTGAATATTATAGCTTATGTTTTGGTGGCGTGGGTATTATCAATGATGGGCAATCCGATTATGAAATTCTTCTTAGAAAGGATGAGATTCAATCGGATTAAAATAGGTACGGGTTTGAGTGCAATTTTGGTTATTATTATATTCCTCATATTGTTTTCACTATTTTTTATTATAATACTACCACCAGTCATCAACCAATTTGATAAATTAGCTCATTTGGATTATAATTTGGTATTTACGCCACTCCAAAAGCCTATACAGCAGATGACGGATAAATTGGTTGAATTGAATTTAATTGATCCTCAAGACTTGGATTCTCACAGGGTCAAAGAGTTTTTTCTCACGATGTTCAATGTGGAGGGAATTTCCAAAGTGTTCTCTTCTTTGATAAATGTCGCAGGAAATATAGTAATAGCAATTTTTTCGATTGGGTTTATAACTTTTTTCTTTTTAAAAGAAAAGTCAATGTTCTCCAATTTTATAACATCAGCAATGCCTGAAAAATATACTGAAAAGATAGTTGCGATAATCGATGAAATCAGCTATTTATTGAGGAGATATTTTGGAGGAATAGCTCTACAAATACTTATATTGATGCTCTTTGTTTTTACCGCTTTATCCTTATTTAGTATAAAAGATGCCTTGATAATTGCATTTTTTGCAGCAATAATAAACGTGATCCCGTATATTGGACCTCTAATTGGAGCTTCCTTTGGTATATTTATTGTTTTGACCAATAATCTTGGATTAGATTTTTACGATGTTATTTTAAATAAAATGTTTATAGTTGTTATTGTATTTGCCCTAATGCAGTCTTTGGACAATTATGTATTGCAACCTTTTATTTATTCGGACAAGATTAAAGCACATCCTTTGGAAATATTTATAGTTATTCTATTGGGAGCTAATATCTATGGGATAGTAGGTATGGTTTTGGCAATACCTACTTATATTGTATTGAGAGCTATTGCTAAAGTATTTTTTAGTAATTATCGCGCTATAGAGATGCTTACAAGAAAGTGAAACTATCAAAATTTAGAAATCATTTGTGTAGGTAGCATAATCTTACTTTCCGAGTACACCTTGTGTATAGCCTTTGTGAAATCTTCTTTTTTAGCAGAGTAGATATCCTCAATATAATTTTGTGGGTTTATGTCAAATAGAGGAAATGCACTACTCTGAATTTGAATCATAATTCTGTGCCCTTTTTTGAATGTATGAAATATCTTGAGTAGAGGTACATTAATAGAGTATTTTTTACCTGGAGTAAATGGTATTGATTTAGAGAAAGAGTCTCTGAACCTTCCTCTTATATATCCCATCCTTATCAATTGTTGGTATCCATTCATTTTGACTTTTGGTTTGTCTTCTTTTTCCGGATTCCTATCCAAAGGCAAAACATCTATTATTTTGACGTAGATATCTGCTGCGCTATGATCCGTTTCGAATGAGATAGTCGCTTGTGGATTGCCCAATACCGTTATATCCTTGATTAAAGGTTTAGAAATGTAAGTGAGAACATCAGGGCGTTTTGAAGCAACTCTCTGGTCGGCAGTCATATAATACTTTGGACCAATGTAGTGGAAATTGTCGTCATTGATAAAAGGAACAGGATGAAAAGGGTCAGAAATAAATGAACTAAATGAGTTGTCTCTATTAGGGGCTTTACTCAATTCGCCATTAGGATTTAGATAATATGTAATAGATTCTTGTGAGGTAAAAGGAGAATCTGTAGTTTGAATCCATTTTTTTGTTCCCGTATCAAAAATCCTTGTCTTAAAATCCGGTTTAGTTCCTTTTCCTTTGAGATAATATTCAAAAAATGGTACTTGCACATTTTTTTGATAATCTTCAGCTAAATTGTATCCATAGAATATATCTCCAAGATAGTATTTTTCTATACGTTCCTTAGGATGTGCGTGAGCCCAAGGGCCCATGACAAGTTTTACATTTGCATCAGGAGAGTATTTGTCAATCGTCTCATATGAATTTAAAATACCATAAAGATTTTGTTCATCATTCCATCCTCCGACTATCATAACTTGTGATTTGATATTTCTCAAGTATTTTAGCCAATTCCTTTTTTGTCTAAAATCATCATATTTTTGATGTTTTTCAAGATTCTTCCAAAATATATTGTTAGAATCAATTAATGCGTTTTTAATATTACTCAAGGTGAATAAATCCAAGAAATATGAATAGTAATCATCAGTAAGACTTTTTTTACCACCTTTGATAAATCCATCATTAAATTTATACCAAGAATCTTTGGTAGGATAATCCTTTATTATACCAAAAGCATTTATTATAGGGGTGTAATTGATTGCCACAAGTCCATATCTATTAAAATCCTCAAAGAAAAAATCCGTAACAGGAGCCATTGCAATTGCTGCTTTGACTGCCGGATGATTTGTAGCTGCCGCGGTTAAAGTGCTCCATCCAAGATACGAATTGCCATAAACGCCAATGTTGCCATTAAAGTGCTTAAGGTTTTTTGTTAACCATTCGAAGGTGTCCCATGCATCTGTGAGTTCATCAGTTTTTGATTTGTCCCAAAGAGAGTAGGGTGGTTTTGTGTTTTCAAATTGTCCTTCACTCATCCATCGTCCTCTTACATCTTGAAATACGAAAATATATCCTTTAGCAACCAAGTCAGGATTATACATTATGTTTTCGGGAATAATATCTTCACCATAAGGTTTGCAACTATATGTAGTGCGTGTTATAAGTATAGGATACTTTTTCGTAGTATCCTTTGGGCTGTAAATAGAGGTAAAAAGTTTTATTCCATCACGCATGGTAATATAAACTTCTTTTTTTGAATAATCTTGGGATTTTAATCCTTGACCGGTTACTGCAAAGGAAATCAAACTGAAGATAGCAACAATGAGTAATCTCATTTTATAATATTTATATTTTTTAATGTTTGCCTCCTACCCACATCAAAAATGCTTTGATAAATCCATCTAGTTCGCCGTTTAGCACTAAATCAGGATTGTTGACGGTATAACCCGTTCGATGATCTTTTACACGTCTATCGTCCAAGACATATGATCTTATTTGTGATCCCCATTCATTTTTCATTTTAGAGGATTCGATTTCGTCCTTTTCTGCTCTTTGTTTCTCTAGCTCTACCTCGTAAAGTCTGGATTTGAGCATTTTCAACGCTTTTTCCCTATTCATATGCTGTGAGCGTTCTTCTTGACATTCAGCGACCAATCCGGAAGGTAAATGCCTTACTCTTACAGCGGATTCCGTTTTATTTACGTGCTGACCTCCTGCACCGCTAGCTCTAAATGTGTCCCATTCTATGTCTGCGGGATTGATAGATATTACGATGCTATCATCGACCATTGGATGCACGAAAACAGATGCAAAAGAAGTCATCCTCTTTCCTTGGGAATTGAAAGGACTAACCCGGACAAGTCTATGTACTCCATTTTCTCCTTTTAACAAGCCATAGGCATAATCTCCCTCTATTTCAATCTCTACAGACTTAATGCCCGCAACATCACCGTCAGTCCTATTTAGAAGAGATACTTTAAAGTCTTTTTTATCAGTCCACATTTTGTACATTCGAAGTAGCATATCAGCCCAATCATTGCTCTCTGTTCCTCCTGCTCCTGCATTTATTTCCAGAATGCAGGACAATTCGTCTTCTTTTTTGTTTAAAGTTGTTTTAAACTCAAGTTGGTCAATTATTTCTTTGGTTTGAATGTATTGGATGTCTAACTCCTCTTCCGAAAGTTCACCTTCTTTGAAAAATTCCTGCAAAGTCTCCAGTTCCTCAATCGCAGATTCATTTTCTTTAAATTCATCAACAATTTTCTTATGTAGTTTTATAGATTTCAATATGGATTCAGCCCTTTTTGAGTCGTTCCAAAAATCAGGATTAAGACTTTGTTGTTCTTTATCTTCTATTTCAAGCAATCGTTTATCAATGTCAAAGATACCCCCTTATCAAAATCAAACGACTTTTCAATTCATTTAATTGATCAGTTGTCATTTGCCTTTTTTTTATGAAAAAAATATATATTACCTAAAATACACGGTCTTAAGCAAGTTATTTATGATTTGTTTGCTCAAGACTGTGTATGTGTTTAAGTAATAGTACTATTTATTTACTTTATGTACTTCGATATAAAATACTAAATCAGCTTTTGCTGGAATCACAGGTGGTCTTCCTGCTTCTCCATAAGCTTGAGCATAAGGAATAAACACAGTAGCTTTGTCTCCTTCGTGCAAATAAAGCATTGCTTCATCCCAGCCTTTTATCATTTGCCCCATACCGGCACTAAAAGGTAAATCTTGGGCTCTTCCAAATGAATTATCAAACATTTTTCCATCTGCTTTTAAAACTCCATAATATCCTACTTCGACTTTATTACCTTTTTCCACTTTTGGCCCGTTTCCTTTTTCATTGATATAATACTCAACTCCATTTTCTGTTTTTTGGATTTTAGAAGAGAGTTTACCTGCTTTGTATTCAGTTAATATATCTGCTACTTTTTTTCCGATTTGTTCTTCTACTACTTTTGCTCCCTTTAGTTTTTCCTGTTGTTTCGCATTTTCTTCGGCTATTTTCTTATCCATATCCTCTTTACTGAGGATTTGTTCTGCTTTGATATAATATATCAAGGTGTCAACACCTTCTAAGCCTGGGCTTCTTTTGTCTCCTTCTAAGGCTTTGTACATTTTTATGCTATCTCCTTCTGAAAGAGAATATAGCATCTCCAGAATAGGGATAGTGGTTGAGTCAACTGCTTTAATTTCTTCTTTTGCCCATTTTTCTTCTTCTATTCTCTCCAAAATAGTTTTTCCGTTGTTGCCTTTTATAAAAAGACTGAATAGAATGAAGTCGCCTATTTTCCCTTTTTGGCCTTTTCCTTTTTTTAATAGTGTATATTCAGCACCACTCTGTTTAAGTTTAATAATCTTGCTACCTGATTTTTCACCTGATTGACAAGCACCAAAAGTGATAGCTGCTAGTAAAATAATAATTGATAATCTCATTTTTTTGATTTTTTATTAATATAATAATTGATTCTATTTTGATATTTCATGTAGTTCTATGTAAAAGACCAAATCTGCATCAGGGGGTATTATTGGCATTTTACCCTGCTTGCCAAAACCCAATTTTGAAGGTATGAAAAAAACGGCTTTCATTCCTTTGTTCATCTTCGTAAGAGCTTCATCCCAACCTGGAATGACTTGTTTTGCCCCAACAGTCAATTCAAGATCCTTGTCTCTTCCGAATGAATTTTCAAATGCACTTGCATCCTTTTGTGTCATACCATAAAAGCCGATTTTTACCTTTTGACCTTTTTTTGCAAATTCACCGTTACCTTCTTCCAATACAATATATTTAATGCCACTTTTAGTTTTTGTTAATTTTCCTTTAAGTTTTCCCTTGTTATAATCATCCCAAGTTTTCATTATTATCTGATCAACTGCTATTTGTTTTATCTTAGCTTCTGTTTGTTCTGCTTCTTTTTTTAAGTACTCGTCTTCTATAATATCACGCATCTTTTCTTTGTCCAAAATATCAATGACTTTTAGTTGGAAAATTAATGTATCAGAATGTTCTAATTCCTTAATTTTTTCATTTTCTTCAAGTGGTATATATAAAATAGCGCTATCTCCTTTTGATAATTGATATAAAACTTCTGCAGCAGCAGTCAAATCTTTGTAAAATGCGGTATCTTCAATTATTTGTTCTCTAAGCAGGTCATTCTTTTTTCTTTTATCTACAAATACTTTATTCTTATTATCTTTTAATAGTACACTATATTGAACGTATTCACCGGGTTTTGCTTTTTGACCATTAGCTTTAAATATAAGTTCATATTGACCTTTATTGTATTTGAGGTGGTGAAGATTACTCGGTTTGGTTTGACATGCAACAATGCCCAACACTAATAAAGTTATTAAAAGTATGTTTTTCATCTGTTAGTCCTTTATGTCCTTATATAAAAAGGTAATATTGATTTAAATTTATTCACTACCGATTCTAATTTTGCATAAGCATGTCCACCGGCAGCATTTTTATGCCCACCTCCTTTGAAATTATCTCTAGCTAATTTCTGAACGGAGATGTCTCCTTTTGAACGCAAAGAAAGTTTAACTATTGTAGGTTGCTCCGTAATTAAAGCAGCTAATTTTATATTGTTCATCATCAATATATAGTTGACCAAACCTTCAGTATCTCCTCTTTGAATATCAAAATCTTGATAATCTTTTCGCGTCAATGTGATAATACCTGTATAAAATTCAGGAATTATTTCAAGTCGCTTATTCAATGCATGTCCTAAAATTCTAATTTGTTTTTCAGAAAGACTGTTATGAATTTTATTTTGAATAAAATTCAAGTCCAAGTCGTATTTCATCAATTTAGAAGCTACTTCAAAAGTTTTGGAAGTAGTACTATATCTAAACGAACCTGTATCTGTAATCAATCCGGTCATTAAGCATTTTGCAATGTCTATGTCCATTTCTTTGTTGCCGTCAATCATGGACAAAAATTCAAAAACCAATTCAGAAGTCGAACTTGAAGTAGTATCCGACAATACATAATTAGCAATAGGTTCTGGATCTATATGATGGTCAATATGAACTTTAGTTACTTTTTTATCAATGATTAATTCTCCTATTTTATCAATTCTATCCAAGCTGCTAAAGTCTAAAAAGAACATCATTTCTGCATGCTCAATTATATCAATGGATCTTTCTTTTTCAAAGTCAAATATGACTACATCATCAGTTTTGGGCAAAAAAGAATATATAGAAGGGAATTCACTAGGAAAAATAATTTGTGCCGTATGCCCCATTTTCTCAAAATATAGCTTCAACGCCATCGTCGAACCCAAAGCATCTCCATCGGGATTACGATGTGAAAAAATGGCTATATCTCTAGGATAAGCTAGTTCTTTTATTAAATTTTCTATTCCTTCCATATCAATAAAAACCGGTTGTTGTGTTTTTAAGAGCGCAAAGGTAATAAAACTTTTAATATTTGTTGCCAAAGTTTATAGTGCATACACGAAAAGAGTCAAAACAAGAGATAAAATACAAAAGATTAAAGTTTCAAGTTCAAAGTTTGAGATTTCATGTTCAAAGTTTCAAAAGACAAAAGGAAAAGGATAAAAGGCAAAATAGATTGTCACTAAGACACGAAGTAACACAAAGGAATAATAGCTGCATAGCTAAAATGTGGCTATAGTTATTTTAAAGGGGAGAGGGATTAGGATGTGGATAGTTTGAATATTATACCAGAGCCTACGGGGCTGAAAGCCCAAATTATTTCAATCCTGGAAGCATGCCCGGGCATCGACAATAAAAATCCCCACTGCGCCCTGAAAGGGCAAATTAAATGCTCGCGAATGGTGGACAGAAACTAACTATTTTGATATGTTTTTTTTAATAATTAAACATTTATTATAGATAATTCTGATTAATTCATATATTGCATTTTAATTTAATGTAATATGAATAAACAACGTTCTCCTTGGTCTTGGATACCTACATTGTATTTCGCTGAAGGTATACCTTATATTATTGTTATGTTTGTAGCAAGTGATATGTATAAAACATTGGGGGTTTCAAATGCTTCTTTAGCATTTTGGACATCTATTTTGTATCTGCCTTGGGTGGTTAAGCCTTTGTGGAGTCCGTTTGTAGATATATTTTCGACTAAGAGAAAATGGATTTTTGGTATGCAAATTGTATTGGCTGTTGCATTAGCGGGAGTATCTTTAGCATTGCATTTGCCTTGGTGGTATCCTATTTCTTTATTGTTTTTATGGTTGATGGCTTTTACATCGGCAACTCATGATATAGCTGCTGATGGATTTTATATGCTGGCGTTGAGTGAAAAAAAGCAAGCGTTTTTTACCGGTATTAGAAGTACATTTTATAGACTTGCGATGATAGCAGGATTGGGGTTGTTGGTTATAATTACAGGCTTGATACTAGATAATACAGGCTTAGAATCCAGGAGGGTAGTAGTGACTACTGTATCTCAATCAGACTATGAACAAGTAGATGGGGAAAAGCAAATGGAAAGCTATATTATTAAATCTAAAATGGATGATAAGATCAGTCCTGAGATTAAAGTATTTCCTGAGCAGGTGGTGTTGCCATTATATAGGGATGAAACAAGTATAGACTCCATAAATGTTTATTTCCTTCTGACAGAGTTGCCTGAGGGAGAAGATTCTGTAAGGATGACCTTTGGGCAAAAGGACGGAAGTAAAGATATTTATTTATCAGGTCAGAGTGTGTTTGTATTTACCAAGGACAATTGGAACAAACCGCGTATAGCTACTATTAAAGTGAAGCATAATCTAAAAAAGGCAAGTGTTGCAAATTTTGATGTTAAAGCAGGAAATGTATCTTTAGCATGGTCGATATCCATAGGCGTTTTGGCATTGATTTTTTTGATTCTTGCCTTTTATCATAGGATATTGTTGCCTTATCCTGAGTCTGATGTTGTAGCTAAAAAAGGTTCTAAAGGATCTTATGGACAGATATTGGCTTCGTTTTTTAGGATTGAAGGGATTGTCCCGGCGATTGCTTTTTTACTATTGTATAGGTTTTCAGAATCTCAATTGACTAAAATGGCCTCACCGTTTTTATTGGATGCGAGGGAAAATGGAGGGTTGGCTTTGTCTTTGACAGAAAAGGGGTTTGCCTATGGGACAGTAGGGGTTTTGGCATTGGTAATAGGAGGGATATCAGGCGGTATCTTAGCAGCACGACATGGACTTAAGAAGTGGATATGGTGGATGGCATTAGCTATCAATTTACCTAATATCGTGTATATATACATGTCGTATGCACAACCATCAGATTTATTAACAATCAATAGTATGATTGCTGTAGAACAATTCGGATACGGTTTTGGTTTTACCGGATATATGTTATATATGCTTTACATCGCTAGTAAAAGTAAATATAAAACCGCTCATTTTGCAATTGCAACAGGTTTTATGGCATTAGGAATGATGCTACCGGGGATGATTAGTGGTTGGGTGCAAGAGATGTTAGGGTATAGCCATTTCTTCATATATGTTATTGTATGTACTATACCCAGTTTTATTGCATTGTGGTACGTGAATAGGGAATTAGACCCTGAGTTTGGGTTGAAGGAAGAATAAAATCTAGCTTACCCAGCGAGTTTCTCCAGTCATAATACCGGGATTCATTCCCATTTTGGAGAAACCTCCATCGTGGTAAAGATTTTGCATTGTTACCATTTTGGTCAAGTCCGAAAAGAGAGTAACGCAATACTCTCCACAAGATTCTGCATTGGCATTACCAAGAGGTGACATTTTATCCGAATACTCAAAAAATTCTTTAAATCCTTTTACTGCACTTCCTGCTTTGGTAAGTGTTGGTGATTGGGATACCGTATTGACACGTATCTTTTTATTTACACCCAAATGATAGCCAAAACTTCTTGCATATGACTCCAATATCGCTTTTGCTTCTGCCATCTCGCCATAGAAAGGGAAAGTCCTGTCTGCTGCAATATATGTCAAAGCCACAATCGAGCCACCATCTGACAATGCATCTTGATTGTATGCGACCTGCATCATTTTGTGAAATGATATAGCAGATATATCATAAGTCTTTTGCATATAGTCATAGTTTAAGTCAAAATAAGGTCTATTTTTTCTTATGTTTAGAGACATTCCAATAGAGTGAAGAACAAAATCTATCTTCCCACCTAATATTTCAACTGCTTGCGTAAAAAGATTTTGCAAATCTTCAACAGAAGTAGCGTCAGCCGGTATGGCTTCTACTCCAAGGTCGGTAGCCAAAGCTTGGATCTTACCAAATCTAAAAGCTACCGGAGCATTGGTAAGTACGATTTCTGCACCTTCTTCCATAGCTTTTTTAGCTACTTGTGTTGCTATTGAGTCATCATCCAAAGCTCCAAAAATAACACCTCTTTTTCCTTTTAATAATCCGTATCCCATTTTTTAATTTTTAGTTAATTAATTCTTTTGCATTTTTCAATGCTCCTTTTGTAGGAGGGTCGCCACTTAATATTTTGGCTATTTCTTCGATTCGCTCTTTTTTGCCGAGTAATCGTATATTAGTTTTTGTGTTGTCTTTTACTATTTCTTTAAATACAAAATAATGATAGTCTGCTTTAGCTGCTATCTGAGGCGAATGAGTGATATTAATCAACTGATGTTTATCCGACATGTTTTTAAGTATAATACCCATCTTTCTTGCTACTTCTCCTGAAATACCGGCTTCTATTTCATCAAAAATCATTGTAGGTAATGCCATCTTATCCGCTATTGTGGATTCAATACTCAATGCCAATCTAGATAACTCACCACCTGACGCTGCATCTTTTATTGATTTAAACTCACCTCCTTTATTGGCTGCAAATAAAAATAAAACCCTGTCTCTTCCAGTTTCATTCAGATTTTCGCTTTTCTGTATATCTACTTTTAGTTGCGAATGTGGCAAAGCTAAATCTTTCAATACGCTAAGTACCTTCTTTGTGAAAGATATTGCTGATTTTTGTCTTTTAGTTGACAATTTATTCGCATATTCATCCAGTTTGTTTTGTGATTTGTCTATTTTTGCCAATAAACTTTTGATTTCTCTGTCAACGTCAAAGTGTTTTTGAAGCTTTTGGTACAACTGGTTTTTTATTTCTATCAATTGCCTGATATCATCCACCTTGTGTTTATTCATCAGGCTGTACAGATTATCCAATCTAGATTTTGATTCTGCAATTTTCTCAGCATCATATTCTGTATTTTCTGATATTTTAAGGAAATCATTGGCAACTTCCCTTAGATTTTCTATTGCATCGTAAAACTTTTCCTTAGTTTTGTCAAAGAAGTCACTTTTTAGTGCTACATTATTGATATCTGACAATATAGGATCTATTCTATTTATTATTGAAAAATCACCTTCTACTAATTCATTGTAAGCATTGAGTAAGTTGGATTTTATGCTTTCAGCATTGTTAAGGTTGCTGAAGCTATCTTCAAGTTCCTTGAAGTCTTCAAATGAAATAAATGTTTCCTCGAGTTCACTATATTGATATTCTATGAATTGCATTTCTTTTTTGAAAGCATTGTTTTCCTCTTGCAATGAATTGAGTTCTTTTATGTCGGTTTTGTAAGATTTGAAAAGAGTTTTATATTTTTCCAATAAAGTGTTGTTGTCTCCAAAAACATCAATTAATTTCAGTTGATAAGCAGGGTTATTTAATTCCAGATTATCAAATTGTCTATGCATTTGGATTAAATCACTACTGAGATCCTTTAGTGTGCTAAGGTTTACAGGTTCATCATTGATAAAAGCTCTTGATTTTCCATTTGGTGAGATGATTCTTCTTACAATCATTTCATTGTCGTAATCCAAATCATTTTCTAAAAAAAAATCTTTTAAATTGTAGTTCGAAATATCATAAGTGACTTCGACGATACATTTCTTTTTTTTGTCAAACAAAACGCCATAATCAGCTCGTTTACCCATCACTAATTCCAATGAACCTAGAAGTATAGATTTGCCTGCACCTGTCTCTCCTGTGATTATATTAAGTCCCCGATATAGCTCCATATCCAACTGCTCAATAAGGGCATAATTTTGTATGCTAAGGCTTTTTATCATTTAGCTGCTTGACTTTTTGAATGAAATAGATTTAAATAATAGAAAATTAATTAGTGACGTCTTTTACTCCTCTTTCTCATTTTTTTTGAAAATAATCTGCTTTTACCTCTTTTCATAGAAAGTTCCCCGTCTTTATCAGCGTTCAATACCGCATTTTCACCTGGACATCCATAGCCTTTTTTAAAACATGACTGTCCTGTAAATCCTAGGGATAGGAAGAAAAAAAATATCAACGCTTTTTTAAAAGAAACTTTCATTACAAATAAATTTTTTGCAAAAGTACATAAAATAAATATACAAATCCTATAATTTTACTAATTTTGGCGATTAAAAAACTATAAATTATGGAAAAATACTACATAATACTATCGCTATTGCTTGTTACTTATATAATAAACGGTCAAGATATTGTTAATAAAAAAGATAGTGACTATCGCTTTACTGAAGTGAAACACCTAGATGTTAACCCTGTTCAAAACCAAAATAGAACCGGTACTTGCTGGAGTTTTTCTTCATTATCATTTATGGAGGCAGAATTGCTGAGAAAGGGAAAAGGACATTTTAATCTTTCTGAAATGTTTATTGCGAGAAATGCTTATCTTCCAAAGGCAATAAATTATATTAGGATGGACGGTCATTTCAATTTTGGTGAAGGAGGTGAATTTCATGATATACCTTATGTAATCAAAAATTTTGGTATTGTTCCTGAGAGTGTATACTCAGGATTGCATTATGGATCAGCTAAACACAATCATTCTGAAATGGTAGCCCAGTTGAAAGCAATGCTCGATGCTATTGTGAAAAAACCTCAAGGAGGTAAGCTTACTCCATCGTGGCAAAAAGGCTTTAAAGCCGTCGTAGATGCTTACCTTGGAGAATTGCCCGAGAATACTGAGGATTTCAAATTTACTGTTGATGGAAAAGAATTTACACCAAAATCTTTTGCTAAATATCTCAATTTGGATATGGACGATTATATTGAGGTAACTTCTTATAATCACCATCCTTTCTACAAACCATTTGTGTTTGAATTACCTGATAATTGGTCTTTTCATCAGGTTTATAATGTACCTCTTGACGATCTGATGAGAATAGCGGAGTACGCGATTAATTCCGGTTTTACAATCGGGTGGGGAGCTGACGTATCCGAAAAAGGTTTTTCACATAGAAATGGGCTTGCAATTGTTCCAAAGAACGAAAATAGTGTTAAAAGTAGAAGAAGTAAAGAGAAGTATTTTGATATAGATGGTGAGAAAGTTAAAAATGGATTTATACAGCCGGTAGAAGAAAAATGGGTGACACAAAGTGAACGTCAACTTGCTTTTGACAACAAAGAGACTACAGATGATCATGGGATGCATATTGTGGGTATAGTAAAGGATCAAAATGGGAAAAAGTATTTTGTAGTAAAAAATTCATGGGGAGATACTAATGATTTGAATGGATATTTCTTCGCTTCATTTCCCTATTTTAGATACAAGACAATGGATATATTTATAAATAAAAATGCATTACCTAAAGATATTAGGAAAAAATTGGGATTGTAATTGAAAATTTGTTAAAATGGAAGATCGCAATAAAGCTATATTTTCATTAATCTATTCGATGAATAAAGCAGACAATGATTTTAATAACATTGAGAGTAAATATTTAGTTAATGTAGGAAAAGTATTGGGTTTGTCACAGTCTGAAATGGAAGCAGTATTGGATAATCCCAAAAAATATGCATTGATACCTCCTGCCTCTGAACAAGAGAGAATGCAGATATTGTACTACATGCTGTTTTCAATGAGAATAGATGGGGATATAAGTAAGGTAGAAGAAGAGCATGTCTATTTAGCCGGATTGAAATTGGGATTTAATGAGGTAATGGTAAGGGATATGATTAGTCTTTTGAAGCAATATCTCAAGACACGATTGCCCAAGGATGCTCTTCTTGAAATATTGAGAAAGTATATGAATTGATAACACAACAATGTTAGTAAAATATTGTTATTTATTTAAAGATAATCTAAAACAAAACTAAAACTAATCATGCTATGAAAAATAACCACATAAGCTATATTGAATTTAAAACCAATAATCTCGAACTAACTAAAACCTTTTATAAAAAAACTTTTGATTGGGCTTTTAAAGATTATGGAGATACGTATGCTTCATTTTCTGAAAGCGGTGTCTATGGAGGTTTTCAACAAACAGATGAAGTCACATCAAATGGTGCACTAGTAGTGATTTATTCCAAAGATCTTGAATTTGTAAAGAAGGAAGTAGTCAAAAATGGAGGAAGGATTTCAAAAGACACATTCGAATTTCCGGGAGGGAAAAGATTTCACTTTATTGATCCAACTGGGAATGAACTGGGGGTTTGGTCTGATAAGTCATAATTTGGAGTTGAATGATTATATGCAAATCTATTTTTAGACCATCTTCAACATTCCTTTATTTATCACTCCAAGTACTTTTCCGGTAAGTTTTTGTCCGATAAAAGGTGAATTTTTAGATTTTGATTTAATTTCATTTTCAGTAAAGATAAAATCTTCATTAGGGGTAAAAATTGTAAGATTAGCTATTTTCCCCTCTTCTAATATTACCGGATTTAGCCCTAAAATCTCTCTTGGCTTATTTGAAATTTTGTCAATAAGTACTTCAAGTGATACTTTAGCTCCAATTATTGTATTTAATGTGCTAAACATATTTTCAAGACCGATTGCCCCGTATTTTGTGTCAAAAAATGCTTTTCTTTTGTCCTCAATATCCAGAGGGTAATGGTTTGATACAATAGCATCTATTGTGTTATCCAATATACCTTTAATTAGGTTGTTTTTATCTCGTTTTGTTCTCAAAGGAGGAATAACTTTGTGCATTGAGTCAAAATCCTTCAACACATCTTCATCAGCGACAAGATTGTGATAAGATACGGTTGCATTTATCTTGATCTTTTTTCTTTTTGCAGCTTTTATTAATTTTACTGATTCACTAGTGCTTATCATATGCGATATCAATTGAGCTTCATTGTATTCACTCAATAAGATATCTCTTTGTACCATTGATATTTCCGCAATAGACGGACGGCCTTTCATTCCCAAGTAGACGCTCATTTTTCCCTCGTTTAAGATACCGCTCTCACTTATATTCATATCTTCAGGGTGATTGATAATAGGTGTTGGTAGATTAGACGAGTAATTTAATGCTCTAGACATTACTCCTGCATGAGCCAAAGGTGTTTTGCCGTCAGAAAATGCAATTGCGCCGTGTTTGTATAAGTCTATCATTTCAGACAATTCCAAACCATTATTTGTGTTAGTGATTGCAGCTATTGGAAAGATATCTGTAATTTTGTTTGATGATTTGGACAATATAGTAGTAACGATTGATTTGTTATCTACTACAGGATTAGTATTTGGGAACACGGCAAGTCCCGTGAATCCTCCCTTAGACGCGGATTGAGAGAGAGTATCTAGATCATCAAGGTTTTCGTGTCCTGGCTCTGTTAATCTAGTACCTATATCAAACCAACCCGGAGATACATAAAGATTTTTCCCTTCGATTGTTTTGGATTTTGTATTACCATTGGTATTACCTATTTGTTTGATTTTACCTTGTACGATGTGAATATTGACTTTTTTATTGTGAAATCGAGAATATTTATCTAATACAGTTACATTTTTGATTAATACATTCATCTCTGCTAATTTATTTGTTTTTCCAAAACCTTAAAAGTATAATTTCAATTGCTAAAAAGAGTAGGGCGAGTATTATAGCCCATTTCCACAATTCGATACCGCGTTGTTTTGAGTCTATTAGTTGGGTAAAATTAATATGTCCATCGCTTTTGCCAAAATAATTTATTTTTTTACCGAGGGTTGTGTTTATTTTCTCCTCAGAGATATAAGATAATTTCGATTCTATTCGGTCATAATTTAAAGCTATTTTCCTTATGATATTATTGTTAATCTCTATGTTGTACACACCTGATTTCGAAATTTCATCGTTGATAAATAATTTTAGACCATTAGTGGTATTAAACTGCTTAGGAATAAATTCCGTTTGAGCCCCTATTATCTTTACTAGCCCTTTGTCTGATGATTTGATATTATTTATTTCAATGCTTTTGTCACTACCGATAGTGTATGATAGCCTTTCGTTTTTATTTGTAAAAATAGACATTTTGAATATCATCGGGATAAAGATATCTGGGTTTTTAGCCAAATCATTATAATCTACAGAAAATGGACTTGAGCATAAAAATAAATTGCCGTTTTTGTAATTGAAGCGATCTATAAATGATTCTCCATTTCTGAATTTTATGACATGGTATTTATTGCTAGATTGAAATTTAGTAATGGTAAAACTACCTTTTACATTGATAGGATTTATATTTTTTGTTATTTTATCATAGACATCTTTAAATACAAATTCATTTTTATTTAAATCACTTGCAGCATTTTCTTCATTTTTATATTCAGTAAGAATATTAGCGTTTAAAGCGCTTAAAAAGTCATTATATGATTTGATGTTTGTGTTTCTTGAAGGAAAAATCAAAACGTTAACGCCATTCGCTATTGCTTCTATTAATGAATTTTTTAATCCTGAGGAGATACTTTCAATATCTTCTAAAATGATTAGATTGTTTTTTTCTATTCCTGAATAGTTGATTTTATTTACATTCTCGTGTTTGAATTGAAATATTGGATTTGTTTGGAAAACAGCTTTGAGATAAGTATTGGCTTGAGTTTTGTTGTTTATATTTAATATATTTACCTTGTTAGGAACATTGAACGCAATATAATAATTGTCATCAAAGACGACCGGGTAGTCCTTTATATTGATCTTAGCAACATTCCATCCCAAAGATTTTATTCTTAGATCAATAGTATCTGTTTTGGATGAATTTTTTGAGATGTCAATCTTGCCTGAAGGATAGTTTTGTTGGTTGTATTCTATATTAATTGGAATATCTGTAATATCCTCATCACAATGATTACTAATCTTAATCACCAATTTATTTATCTGGTTAACGATAGGAACAGGATTGATCCAGAAACAGCTATCTATACTTAGGTTTTTTTCTCTAACAGGTTGCAATGCTATAATATTATACTCTACAAAAGTGTCAATATCCGCAGAATCAACATCGAAAATAGGAGTTTGAAGATCTGAAATCCAATAAATGTACTTATTGTCGATTTCATTGCTTTCAAGAGCTTGATTTTGTCTTTTTGATATAGATTTAAGGGTTTTAACCAAAGGGCTGAGCTTTATTTCATTGATTTTGTCCAAAGCGTTTTGTCTGTCTATCCATTTTTGTTCGCTACCAAATAATTTATTGGTTAAAATTTGAAACTTGGTGTCTTCAGGAAAGCCTTTTATTATCTGTGTAGCTGTTTTTTTTGCCTTGTCTATTAACGGCACATCCTCACTCATAGTTTGCATACTAAATGAATTGTCAATAAACATACTAACGCCAACAGTCCCCTTTTTTATTTTTTCACCTATAGGTATATAAGGTTGAGCAAATGCCAATACGAGGAAAACTATTGCTAAAATTCGAGAAAGTAAAACCAATAGATTTTTGATTTTATTCTTGTTGGTAGTCTCCTCTTTTATTTCTTTTAGAAACTTAGTATTGGAAAAATAGACTTTTTTAAATCTTTTGAAATAGAATAAGTGGATAATGATTGGTATCAAAATCGCAGCTAAAGCCCATAGAAAATTTGGATATATAAATTCCATATTGCACGCAAAGTTATATAATGTTTTAAAAGCTTCCACTAAAACACATATTTTTTTTTAATATTTTATTTTTTAGCTTTTTTTATCCTGATACTTGAAATTTGTGAGAAAACAAAATACATCTCTTTGGCTATTTGCAGATTTCTCTCGTAGTACTTTTTTGTTTTCAAGTCTGTTGCGTCAAAAATCTTAGGGTCTTCGTATGTAAGAGATATTCTATTTTTCGCACCAACAACAACAGGACAATTACTATCAGCATCAGAACAGGTCATTATTGCACAAAAAGCATTTTGTGGATTGAAAAGATGGTTGTATTTTTTCGAAAAGACAACGATTGGAGGCATATTGTCAGAATATTTTATTAAAGATACAGGATTTTTTTCTTTTGAAATAATTTTGGTCTTAAATCCTGTTTCGCTTAAAGTTTCCACTATTTTGGCGTACACCTCGGTAGCTTCGGTTCCACCGGAATAGCAATTAATTTCTTTGAGATTGAAATATGAAGCAAAAGTCTGTGCCCAGACCTGGGCTAAAATGCTTCTACGCGAATTGTGTGTACAAATAAAAATGAGATTAGTGAATATATTTTGTTCGTTATCAATGTACGAAGCCAGCTCTTTAAGTAAAGTTATACGTTTATTGTCAATATCTGATAAATCAATGGTTTTGATGAATTCTTGTATGTCTTTGTATAAAAGCATATAGGTTTATTTTAGAACAAAAATAGGCAATTTAGATGGTTAAACAACTATTTATCTTAAAAATCTATATGAGGTAAGAAGTTTTAGGAAAGGAAAAACCTAAGTGTTTTATAATAGACACAAAATATCAGGAATAATTATTTCCAATTTAGAAAGTATTAAAAATAGTGTGCTTGACTAACAATTAGGATATTATTTGTGGTTTTTTTTTGTACATTTGTCCTATTATTTTTTAATGTTAATAAATATCATACAAATGGAATATAGAAAAGAAAAAGACAGTATTGGATATGTGGATGTACCTGCTGATAAATATTGGGGTGCTCAAACTCAGCGTTCATTCCAAAACTTTAAAATCGGAGGACAGAAAATGCCTGAAGAGATTATTAGAGCTTTTGCTATATTGAAAAAAGCAGCTGCTATAACAAATTGTGAGTTAGGTGTATTGGCAGAGGATAAAAGGGATATTATAATGACTGTGACTGATGAGGTCTCGGCAGGTAAACTTGATGATCAATTTCCATTAGTAGTTTGGCAAACGGGTTCAGGTACTCAATCTAATATGAATCTAAACGAAGTGATTGCTAACCGAGCACATGTGCTATTGGGTGGCAAACTTACAGATGAAAATAAAAAAGTACATCCAAATGACGACGTCAATAAATCACAGTCATCTAATGATACTTTTCCTACGGCTATGCATATTGCAGCATATACAATTTTAATGAAAAACACAATTCCGAGTTTAGAGAGCCTGAGAGATGAATTGAATAAAAAATCTAAGGAATATATGGATGTGGTGAAGATTGGGCGTACTCATTTTATGGATGCAACACCTCTTACTATTGGTCAGGAATTGTCAGGATATGTTTCTCAAATAGATCATGGAATCAGAGCTATAAAAAATACTTTAGCACATCTTTCAGAATTGGCATTGGGTGGTACAGCAGTGGGGACAGGCTTGAATACACCAAAAGGATATGCTGAATTGGTTGCAAAAAACATCGCTAAACTATCGGGTTTCCCATTTGTGACAGGAGAGAACAAATACGAACTATTGGCTTCAAAAGATGCAATAGTCGAAGCTCATGGAGCATTGAAGACAATTGCTGTATCGCTATTCAAAATAGGTAATGATATAAGAATGCTTGCTTCAGGTCCTAGGAGTGGTATTGGTGAATTGATAATTCCGGCTAATGAGCCCGGTTCTTCTATCATGCCTGGAAAAGTTAATCCCACACAGGTAGAGGCATTGACTATGGCAATGGCACAGGTGATGGGCAATGATGTTGCGATCACTGTTGGAGGTCTGAACGGACAATTTGAACTTAATGTTTATAAGCCAATGATTATTTTTAATTTCCTAATGTCAGCTAAGTTAATTGGGGATGCAGCAAGGAGCTTTACAAAGAATTTGGTGCTTGGGCTCAAACCAAATTATAAGAGGATCAAGGAGCATCTTAATAATTCCTTGATGCTTGTGACAGCATTGAATACCCATATCGGTTACGACAAAGCTTCCGAAATAGCAAAAAAAGCATACAAAGAGGATACAACATTAAAAGAGGCGGCATTGACATTGGGTTACCTTACAGAACAGGAATTTGATGAATGGGTAAAACCGGAAAAGATGATAGGAAGTATGGATTGATTATATTAAATCTGCAAGGCATACTCTGATGCTAGCTCATTTCTAGTGATGGAGTCTTTGACTAGATTGTCAATTAGGTTTTTTTCTCAATAGTGAAAACTTTATTGATTTGGATGATCAGTAAATGGTAATATTGACAGGTTTTAGAAAATAAGCATGATTAGGGCTTTAAGTACTATGGAGTTTTAGCGTTTTAATCACCTTTTTTGTTGTAAAAATCATACCAAATGGAATTAAATAAAATACTATTCTTGGATATTGAGACAGTATCAATTACTAGTGATTTCGGAAAATTAAATCTAGAATTTCAGGAATTGTGGAAGAAAAAAAGCAAATATTGGTTAAAAGATGAAGATAGCTCTTCTGTAGAAGATATTTATATTGAAAAAGCAGGGATATATGCAGAATTTGCTAAAATTGTTTGCATCTCTGTAGGATATATTAATAATGCTAATGAATTGAGATTGAAATCATTTTACGATCATGATGAAAAAGTGATTCTAAATCAATTTGTAGATGTATTGGACAATTATTTCAATAATCCTATGTCAAATAGCTTATGCGGTCATAATATTAAAGAATTTGATATACCGTTTATATGTAGGAGGTTAATTATTAATGGAATGAAAATACCAAATATCTTAAATGTGATGGGTAAAAAGCCTTGGGAGACCAAACATCTTTTGGATACTTTGGAGATGTGGAAATTTGGTGATTATAAAAATTATACCTCCCTCAATTTGCTGGCTAATGTGCTTGGAATAAAATCACCTAAAGACGATATAGATGGTAGTCAGGTTGGAAAAGTTTATTGGGAAGAAAATGATTTGGAAAGAATAAAAATATATTGTGAAAAAGATGTAAAAACTGTAGCTAATGTCTATTTGCGAATATTGGGGATGCCTCTGCTTAATGACGAAGAAGAATGAATGTTTTTGATTGTGCAAAAATAATCCATTGTATGTATGAGATATTTTTTTACATTATGGCTTTCCTTATTTTTATCAGAGTCTCTATCATTTTCTCCAATTTGTTTAATTTTAACATATTTGCACCGTCTGATTTTGCTATTTCAGGGCTTGGATGAGTCTCAATGAATAGACCGTCAGCTCCGGTAGCAATGGCAGCTCTTGCTATTGTTTCAATCATTTCAGGGTCTCCACCTGTCACACCTGAAGAAGTATTCGGTTTTTGTAGAGAATGGGTGCAGTCCATGATTACAGGGACATCATAATTTTGCATTCTTGGAATCCCTCTAAAATCAACGACTAAATCACTGTAGCCAAACATAGTCCCTCTATCTATAAGCATTGCCTTATGATTACCACTTTTTATCAGTTTATCCAACGCAAATTTCATGGATTCGGGAGATAGGAATTGACCTTTTTTAATACTTATTATTTTATTTGTTTTGGCCGCTGCTACCAATAAGTCGGTTTGTCTACATAAAAAAGCCGGAATTTGCAAGATATCTACATATTTTGATGCTATAATTGCTTCTTCTGCACTATGGATATCCGTAGTAACAGGAATAGTAAAATCGTCTTTTATCTTTTTCAATATTTCCAAAGCTGCGATGTCACCTATCCCAGTAAAAGAATCTAATCTGGAGCGATTGGCTTTTCTGTATGAACCTTTAAATACATACTGTATATCGTGTTTTTCACATATTATTTTTATTTCTCCAGCTATATCAAATGCCATTTGTTCGCCTTCGATAGCGCATGGGCCGGCAATTAAAAAGAAGTTTTTATTTGTTTTCAGACTGTTGTATAACATGCGGTTTATTTTTTTTAAATTTATACAAATTTAAGCTAAAATTATAGAAACTTTTGTTTTTTTAACAAACTTCCTAAAGAAATATTTATCTTCGCTTACTATTTAAAAAAGAGTCAATGAGATTTAAACCCGGAACTATATTGTCAGTCTTGAGCTTATCTATTTCATTATTTGTTTTAGCTGTGTATTTAATCATCCTCATTCATATCAATAATATGGTTAAAATTGTTAATGAGAAAACACCATTCATCGTTGAGTTAAAAGATAGCCTTAGTCAAGGAGAATTGGATGAATTAATTACTGATTTTAAAACAAGGGACTATATATTTGATGTGAATTTTATATCAAAGGCTGATGGTATTAAGTTATTGTCCAAAGAATTAGGTGAAGGTATCCTTTTAAACGATGAAACTAATCCCTTAAAAGATATTATTAGATTTAAATTAAAAAATGATTTTATCGCTGCAGCAAAAGAAAAAAATCTCATAGCTGAGCTTGAGAAAAATTATACAATCGACAAATGCACTTTTGAAAAAGAAAGTATTGAAAGTTTGAAAAATAATCTTATCAATCTAAATTCAATATTTCTGTTTTTGGGAATTGTTTTTATTCTTATCTCATTTATTTTGATATATAATAACCTTAAATTTATACTGCATGCCGATAGATTTACAATTAAGACTATGGAACTAATTGGGGCCAGTCCATCATTTGTAAAGAGACCTTACATCAAGTTAGCTGTAAAAATAGGCTTCCTTTCTGCTGTTATCTCTACCTTATTACTTGTTATAGTTTTAGTGTTTTTAGATTTCAAATACGATATATTGAATTCGATTATTGATTTTAAAACGGTAGCATTTATTGTGATTATTATTGTGATATTAAGTATTTTAACACCACCGGTATTTATAAATTCAATAGTGAGAAAATATCTTCTGCTTTCTGATAGAGGAAGATATAATTAGTGCTTGTCTATAAAGTGCTTTTGAGATGAAAAATGATTTTCAAGAGGTATATCTACAATTCAGCAGGATTAAATCCTCTTTCTTTGATTACTTTGGATTTAGCTATTACAGCAGCTTCCATGTTTTTAATAAAATCTTCTAGCTTTTTAGAAATTGTCATATCTTGAAGTGAAAGGATTCTTATTGCTAATAAGCCTGCATTTTTTGCTCCATCTAATGCTACTGTTGCAACCGGAATACCACTAGGCATTTGCAAAATAGATAATATAGAATCCCATCCATTAATTGAATTTGAAGAGTTGATAGGCACACCAATCACAGGAATCTGTGTTAAAGCAGCTACTACTCCCGGCAATGCTGCTGCTCCCCCTGCACCTGAAATTACTACCTGAACTCCCCTTGATTTTAATTTTTTAACATAAGTGTCAAGTATTTTTGGAGTTCTATGTGCGGAAATTATAGCTACTTCATTTTGTATTCCAAATTCGTTTAGGATGTCAATAGATTTTTTCATGATATCCAAATCCGAATCAGACCCCATTATTATACTTACTTTTATATTTTTCATAGTGATTATTTGAAGTTAAACAAGAATTAGTAAAGTATCACAAAAATAGTATAATTTGGTAGAAATAATAATATATGAGTGATTAAATGGTTATTAATAATAGTTAAATTGAAAATAAATAAATAATGATAAAAAATCAACAAGAAGGGAAGACTGTAGAAGCTTCTAAAACAGTTTTTACACAATTAATAATGCCTAATGATGCTAATCCCTTGGGTAATTTGATGGGAGGGAATCTCATGAGATGGATGGATATCGCTGGAGGGATTTGTGCAGGGCGACATTCCAATTGTCATGTGGTTACTGTGTCCGTAGATAATGTTTCCTTCAAGGAGCCGATTAAAGTTGGTGATGTAATTACGATTAATGCCAAAGTTACAAGAGCTTTTAATACTTCAGTTGAAGTTTTCATTGAAGTATTTACTACATCTTTGCCAACAGATATTCCCAAAAAAAGTAATAATGCGTACTTTACTTTTGTAGCTTTAGACGCCGATACTTTAAAGCCAACTAAGATCAAACCGGTATTACCGCTTACGGAGGACGAAGTGAAAAGATATGAAGGAGCACTTAGAAGAAGGGATTTAAGATTGATTCTTGGAGGAAAAATGGAAGCAAAAGATGCTACAGATTTGAGACAATTCTTTAGGGATTTGGATTGATTGCAATGAAATAATCATTTATTTGACGATTTAATTATACATATTTCTAATATTTTTATATATTTGTAAACAAAATATTAATGAAAACAATCTAATGGGTATTTTTAATCAATTGAAGTCTTTATTTATAGTAGAGGAAAGTGAGGGCGAACCGAGTAGTTTGGAGTCCAAAACTATAAAAACTACCAAATCCAAATCCAGTATAAAAAGTAAGGCGGTCTCTGGTAAAGAGACGGAAAAGTTTGTTGATATTCTCTTTAAAGCAATTGAGGATAATAACATAAAGGGGTACGACTACTTAGAGTTTGTTCAGAGTATAAATAATCTCAAAAAACAAGGCATAAGTAATGATGAGGACAAACTGTTTAGTACAGCTTATGCATTGGCAAAAACAATGAATGTTGATAAGGATAAGTTGATTCAAACTGCTGACTTTTATTTGAATATTCTCAATAAGGAGAAATCTAAATTCAATGAAGCTTTGGTCAATAGTGCTAAAGTTAAATTGCAAGAGAAACACGAGAAATTAAGCACATTAAATAAAAAGTTGCAAGTGGACAAGAAAGCTTTTGAATCCTTGAAAAAAAGGATAATTGATTCAGAAAAAGAAATATCATTGATAAGCAAAGAGCTGGAAAGTTCCAAGCATAAAGTAGAAAGTGTCAAAGAGGGATTTGATGATGCTTTGCAACAGATAAAGAACAAAATTATTAGTGATAAAGAAAAAATAGATAAATATTTAAAATAAATACGATAATAAAAAATGGATAAAATTACTAAATCAAAATCATTTTGGAAAAGACCTGAAGGAATTACCGGAGGAGCATTTCTTGCCGCTATATTATTGGGAGGTGGTTATATGTTTGCAAAGTTTTTACCTCAAATATTATTGTTTGCACAAAACACTCTTGGGTTGGCTCTAATTATTCTAGTAATAGGACTTTTGTTGTATATGATTCTTGACCCCAAAATGCGTGCTTTAGTTTCATATATGTACAAAAGTGCAATGAGATGGATTACTTCATTGTTTATAAAAATTGATCCTATTTCTATACTGAAAACATATATAGACGACTTAAAATCCAATTTGAAAAAGATGAATATGCAAATTGGTAAATTGCGTAAGCAAATGCATCAACTCAAGGAACTTATTTTTAATAATCAAAAAGAATTGGAGAAAAATCTAACTCTTGCTTCAGAAGCTCGAGCATCGAAAATGAAAGATGCTATGATATTGAAAACCAGAAAAGCTGGAAGACTAAAAGATTCAAATATCAAACTTGAGGAGTTGTATCGGAAAATGGAAATTCTTTATCGCGTCCTTGATAAAATGGAGCGAAATTCTAAAATCATGCTTGAGGATATCGAAGATCAGGTGATGATCAAGGAAAGAGAAAGGAAGGCAATGCGAGCTAGTCATTCAGCTATGAAATCTGCCATGAATATTATCAAAGGTGATAAAGATAAGAGAGAAATGTTTGATATGGCATTGGAAGCTGTTGCTGATGATGTGAGCAAAAAGGTTGGAGAAATGGAAAGATTTATGGAGATTTCTGATAATTTCATGAGTTCGATAGACTTGCAAAATGGAGTGTTTGAAGAAGAAGGATTGAAACTGCTTGAGAAATGGGAGAGGGAAGGAGATTCATTGATTTTGGGAGAAGATAAGGAATCTTTATTATTAAAAGCCAATGATGATTCAGAAATTTTGAATCTTGATGAACCTAGAGCTATGCCTGAAAAAAGAGCTGGAAGACCTAATCAATACGATGATTTTTTTGAGATTTAGATTTGTTAAAAATTTAGTTTTAATTGAATTTTAATATCGGTTTTATGATTTGTATTGATTTTTTCGGTACCACTTCCGAGTTGTACCTCATCCGGATAATACCACCTTGCAAATCTTATTTCTGTAGATATATTGGTGTTTGGTCTATATCTGATATTTATGTAGCTCCTGAAACCTTTTTTAAAATATGCAGGTATTAACGCTTCACCTAAAATGTCGTTTTCATAAACGTAAATAGCGGTATTGTAATTGTCTGTATCGAATATTGCATATCTAAAAGAGAATGATAAAGGAAATTGAACAGGTTTGAAAATAATATCCTGATAAATCATAATCCCCTTGCTAGTATTTTTCGGTTTAGAATATCTTGATAATTCTATTCTATTTCTGAGTTCCCAGTTTTTGTTCAATTTGTAATTGATATGAAAACGCAATCTGGTTTTATTCCCATTCTCTGTTATTTTAGTGAAAGATTTATTGCCATTATCTCTAGCTTTGTTTTCATATTTGTATTGGAAGTATAGACTGTATTTGTGCCTTTTTTTATATTTTAATATGGCAAAATATTCATTTCCATAACTAGGAGAACTTATATTGTATCTGAACCAAGGAAATTTCCAAATGTCTTGGTACAGACTTAATGTCCATTTGTTATTAATATGCCAATTTAGACCCATATATAAACCTTCTTCATTATTTGTGCCTACAGTTTCTCCAAACGAATTTGAATTTATGCTTTCATAAGATTTAGAGTAATTTCTGTACAGAATTGCGATGTCAAGATGACTTGACGGAACATATTGGATGCCTTGAAGAATTGCATAAGCATCATTCTTACTTCTAGCAATCTCGCCGAACAATAGTATTCTTTTTACAAGCAATGAGTAATCCAAACTTATATTGAAAAGAGAATTTCCTGAAAATTTATATTTGTTGTACAATTTGTTTTGTCTTACAAGTTCTTTATCATGGATTAATCTGAAAAAATTGACACCTATATATGCATTTTTAAATTTATAATTAATTCTACTGCCAAAAGCTCTCTCTTCTATGCTGTGTTTTCCTTCAATTTCACTTTCTAGCCGGTGAAATCCGGATAGTTGTAGGCTGGAAGCGTATATTAAACTATTTTCAAAATCAGATGGTTTTTCTTCAATATTGGCATCGATATATTTGTATGAACCGAATAATGAAAATTCTAAGTTTTTCGAAAATTTAATAGTTGTACCAATCCCCCTGAAATACATATTTTCATTGACAGAAGAATAAGGACGGATTACTTTTGATGCATTTTTTTTGAGATTAGTGACGAGAGAGCTTTTTCCTCTGCTAAAATCGTTGTGAAGGATTAATCCTTGTCCAAGACTTACGGTATAATCTCCAAGATTAAGTTCTTTTAACCAACTTTTGTATTTATATAGAAAAATGTGCCCTGAATAATAATCAAATCCACTTTTGTTGTAACCTGTAAAAAATGATTCGCCGGGATCTTTTTCCGCGATGAATGCTAGATCAAAATGATTGCTATAGTTCATTTTGAGTTTTGAGTATAAGGCATATTTATTCCCTGCGTATTTTGTTGGGTTTTCATCATTTGATAAATATCCTGATTTTTGCTCTACGACGGAATTTGATTTTAATAATAATATTTTTTTGCTTTTTGCGATCATTTTTAATAGAGAAACGTGATAATCATATTCAAAACTGCCAATGGTAGTTAGAGGTAGTAATAGTGAGATAGTGTTGAGATCAAATAGGGGTATAGCTTGTAATTCGTAAAGAGAATACAATTTACCGAGTTTTGTTCTATATTTAAAAAAGGATTGTATTTGTTGTTCTGACAAAATATCTAAATTCCTTAATTCCTCTTTGTCACATTTGTTTAGGTTAATTGGATTAGATAAGAAAAATTCAAATTTTTCTCTGATTAAGTTAAAATCAATATCATCGTTTTCCTCAAGACTTTCAGTATATTTTTCCATCAATTCGTCTATACCCAAGTTGCTTTGCCCCGATAAAATCGTTGACAATAAAAGAAATGTTAAAGCCACAATTATCTTAGCCATTGATAGTGTATGGTTTAGTGTAGTACAAATATAATAAATTTGGCGCATTAATTGGTTATAATCGCAAGGTTTTGCTAAAAAACTATTATAAAATTGTAAAAAAATACTTTTTTAGAATAATATTTGTTTTAATATTGCTAAAAATATTATTCGCAAATGGGTGTAATTGCTAGACAAGGGATAAAGAGAAGTTTGATAAGTATTGTTGGAGTACTAATCGGTATGATAAGTACTTTGTTTATCTATCCTTTGGAGCATGATGCTAATGGGTTTGCTCAATTTATTTTCGGAACAGCAACCTTAGTTTCGATTGTTTTGGGTTTTGGAAGCAGTGGTTTAGTTGTGAAATACTTTCCGGAGTTTAAAAATATAAAAGGGTATTTTAGCATAGTGTTATCGTATGGATTTATTAATATTGTTATTATTTCCATCTTATTTTTTATTTTTAAAAAGAATATCTTTGTTTTTTTAGAAGGATATGGATTTCAAGTTGATAAACTTCAGGATAATATCAAGGCTATTTTTATACTGGCAATTCTGACAGTCGTAATAAGATTTTTAATTTATCAATCTGCTAATTTTAAAAGGATTGTAATTCCGGCATTTATACATGAATTTTTATACAAGATATACTTGCCGGTACTTTTACTTTTATATCATTTTGATTATATCGTGTTTTCTAATATACCTTATGCTATTGTTGGTTTTTACTTTTTATCCTTTGTACTTAATTTAGTTTATCTAAAATCACTTGGTGGTTTTGACATATCTTCAAAAACTTTTCTGTCATTGCCAAAGTCCAAAATTAAGGAAATGTATACTTATGCAGGATTTAGTGGGTTAAATGCACTTAGCGCAAATATTACAACACGAATTGATATATTAATGATAACGATGCTTGTAGCTTTTACAGGGACAAGTATTTATTCTATTTTTCTTTTTATGAGTAATGTAATTGCGATACCAAATGCTTCTCTTAATCAGATAGCGAGTCCTGTTATATCTGATTCTATGGAGAATGGCGATATGGCTAATATCGATGCTATTTATAAAAAGACATCTCTGAATTCTTTTATTGTTGGAGCGATTTTATTTATTATTATTTGGAGTATTTTGCCTGATTTAATTTCAATAATGCCATCTGAAAAAAATATGATGCCGTATATTTATGTGTTTTTATTTTTAGGTTTGGCCAAGCTAATCGATATGTTTACAAGTGTTAACTCTTATATTATGATATATTCCAAATACTATAAATACAATCTAGGTTTTTTATTGGTTTTGGCTGTGCTGAATATTGTATTAAATTATTTTTTAATAAATATATATGGTATTACTGGAGCTGCTCTTGCTACCTTAATCTCTATTTTTTTATACAATGTAGCAAAACTTATTTTTATTAAAAGCAATTTTGACTTATTCCCATTCGATAAAAAAAGTGTCAAAATTATTATTATCGGTATAATTGTATTCATAATTGGGATAATGTTGCCTGATTTTGCATTAATTAACTTGGGGTATAAACCGGTAGTTTTAATTTTGGTTTATTATACATTGATTAAGACATTTAGATTAAAAGCTGATATTATTGATCTAGGTGAAGATATTGTTTTTAAAATAACAGGAATAAATCTAGGACACCGAAAATGAAATTATGAAAATAGCAATTGGCGGAATTAGCAGAGCCGGTAAAACAACAATGGCAAGAAAAATACTAAATTATTTTCCGGAAAGCAAAAAAGTTATACTCCATCAAGATGATTATGTAAATGCAGGATATGATATTCCGCAAATTAATGAACGAATCAATTGGGAAGTACCTGAATCTATAGATTTTGTCAGATTAAAATACGACTTTAATTGGATGAGTGAGCATTTGGATGTAGTTATTCTTGAAGGTATATTTGCATTATATGACGAGGACATGAACAGGACTTTTGACAAAAAACTATTTGTAGATCTTGGGTATAATAAATTTATCGACCGTAAATCAATGGATAATAGATGGGGGTATGAGCCGGATTGGTATATTCAACATATCTGGGATAGCTATCAAAAATATCGAGAGCAAATCCTAAAAATGACTGATATTATTATTATTGAAGAAGATAATATGGCAAAATGCCTAGATGACTTGTTTTCTTAGATTTATATTAAATTATACTTCTCTCCAATCTTTTTACCTATAAGTTGACCGGAGAAAAAAGCTGCGACCAAAAAAGGGTAAGTCCACCATTTGAATCCCAAATGAAATGAATATCTCATCAGAACTATAAAAGGAATTGGCAGATGAATATATAAAAACCATTTGAAAGATAGTTTCTTCACTTTTGATCTCAGGTATCCAAAGGGCAAATTTAGTATAAACGTAAGTATTGTGACTATTATAAGATTCGTGTACATCATTTTTTATTTTATAAACCAATATTCGGTTTCCGTAGAATTATCATGATCAAAGTAATAGTTTTCATAATCAAAACCTAATAAATCCTCTTTTTTATTAATTCTATTTTTAGCTATATACCTCGTCATAAGACCTCTAGCTCTTTTAGCGTTGAAAGTGATGAATTTTAACTTTTCATCCCTATATTCTTTGAAAATAATTTTGATGATTTCCCCATTTATATTGTCTGTATTTATAGAATTAAAATACTCATCAGAAGCAAGATTAATTAAAACATTATTTCCGCTTTCTTCAAGGGCAATATTTATTTTTTCTGTAATTATCTCACCCCAAAATGCATACAGATCCTTACCTCTTTTATTAGATAATTTAGTACCCATTTCCAATCGATATGCCTGCATTAAATCCAATGGTTTTAATACTCCATATAATCCTGACAAAATTCTCATGTGACTATTTAAAAAGTAAATATCATCTTTGGGTAAAGTAGTGGATTCAAGACCTCTGTAAACATCACCTTTGAAGTAGAATATCGCTTGAACTGAATTTTTATCAGTATGTTTTAAACTAAAATCAGCATACCTATGAGAATTTAAATCAGCTAATTTAGGGCTGATTTTCATTAGTTTTTGCAGTTGAGGCGGATTAAAAGATTTTAATATTGAAATTAATTCTTTAGAGTGGTTCAATAGTTCAGGATTTGAATGTTCAAACTCCTTATTAAGGACTCCATCTAACCTTTTTGCCGGAGAAATTACTGTTAACATATAAATATTTTTACTAGTGTTACTAACAAATATTCAGAGTAAAAGTTTTGTCTTGAATTTGCTAATTACTCATATTATTAATTCTATCACAAAAGACAAATAGAGCAATGTTGTGAAAAACAGATAGACTTTTAAATCTAAGTAGTCTTTCAATCGTAATCCTAATACTCTTTGGGTATAAAATGCTAAATATATTTTTGATATAAGAAAAGCGATGAATGTAGCAAAAGCTATTCCGGCTATTCCATAAAATCGCATCAGAATTAATGAAAGTCCAACATTTAAAATTAATTCAATAAAGGAAACATACATCAATATTTTATTTTTGTGTTTTGCATAGATAAATACTTCAGATAATATTATTCTACTTGAAATAATCAATAGATATATGTTGAATAAAAGAGCAGAATATCCGTAGTCTTCATTATAAAAAGCTATAAATATGTATTTGCTAATAAAGATTAATACTATGGCGAGAGGGAAAAATAGCAAAATAAGTTTTTTGGTTTTTCTTTTGATTTTTTCGGCAGCAAGAACTGAATTCTCAACTGCTTCAGGAATCATGACGCTGCGCAATGCACCGATTAATATTAATATGATGGGAAATTCCCTAGCTCCATATCGGTAAATAGAAAACATTGAAGATTCAAAATTCTTCTCAACCAATATCCCATCAATGAATTCCATACCATTTCCTAAAAGTATATGAGCTATTATCGGTAATGCAAATAGAATAAATATTTTAATCAATTTCATAGATACATTAATGGTGGAAATATCTCTAAGTATGAAAAGAATAGTCCACAACCAACGTGCTCCTATCCAGACTACCATAGAAGCTAATACATAATGCATATCGTGAAATAAAATAATTGTTATTAAAACCAAAGTAAATTGTAAAAGATAAATTGCAATTCCGTATTTCAATAACTCATTATAGGATTTTTGTATTATATATTTGGTTTCAATGATTAGAGTAGGGGAGTACAGGAAGATGTAAATAGATAATAATAAAATTATTTTTTTATTGAAAATCAGATTATTTTCAGCTAAACTAAACCCATATGTGAAATAGACTATAATTGCAATAATAAAACCAACTATCTGTAATAGAACAAATATATTTAAGAAAAAGCTACCTTTGTCTTTCTCCTGAAGCTTTGGGAAATATGATAAAATCGCATTATTTATTCCCATCGTCCAAAAGAAGCTCCCGATGTTGATGATAAATAAAAATAATTCAAAAGCAGAAACCTCATTTTGAGTAAATGAAGATTTCACGAGGATAAAACTTATCAATATCAGAGAGATTAAGCGCAATATTTGATATATTTGATAAGCTTTTGTGGTGTTGTTTTTCAGTATTTTATTCTTAATTGTTTTTATCAAAATCCTTATTTATTGTTAACCGCAATGTCAAGTGTATTTTAGCTCTTACAAAGTCCCTTTTTATATGCATATTGTTTTGTTCTGATATTTAACAATTTCAACGATTTTCAAAGAATAAGGACAAGTTGTATTCAAAGTTTTATGTCTCATTTTATATAAAAATCATTTCAATATTCACAATACAGTACACAGTATCTGACATTAATAGTTGAATTAAAATCATCAAAATTAAAAATAATTAATTATTTGGCTTGTTTTTTGCAATGTAATATTACTACATGTCAAAAAAATTAATAAATATGGTCAAGAAAAGAAAAGTTCAAAAGGAAAAGTATACAGAATATAAAACAATTGAAGATCTTGATGAAACCGAAAGAAAACTTTTCCTGATTGCATATGAAAAAATGGAAGATGCTTATGCTCCATATTCAAAATTTCATGTTGGTTCGGCAGTTTTATTGAAAAATGGAGTCATTGTAGGCGGTAGCAACCAAGAGAATGCATCCTACGGTTTAAGTATGTGTGCAGAAAGAACAGCATTATTCAACGCAGGCTCCAACTATCCTAATACTGCCGTTGAGAAGCTGGTGGTTGTTACCAAAAATTACAATAAAGCAGTCGAAAATGACAAAAAGAAAACAAAGAATAAAGATGATCATGAAAACTGTATTTTGGCGCCTTGCGGAGCATGCAGGCAAGTGATTTTAGAGTATGAAAATAGGTATGATAATAATATTAATATCCTATTGATTGACTCCAAAGGAAAAGTCTACAAATTCAATACAGTCAAACAAATACTCCCCTTTGCATTTGGCGGATATTTTTTGAAGTAGAATTAATAAACAAAAAATGCTCTAGTCGATTTATTCTTTTTTGAATATATTGTAGCGTAATATAACCCACTAGCATATCCGGAAACATCCAGTTTTATTTCTCTTTTGCCAAAAATATTGGGAGTAAAATTTGATTCATAGACAATCCGGCCTATTCTGTCTGATATCATTATATAGTGAGATTCGTAATTGTCCGTATTGTACTTAACACTAATTTTGTCATCAAAAGAAGGGTTAGGAGTAATGTTAATAATCCCAAATTCACCAAATTTCACATCACCACATAAATCAGATAACTGTATATAAGTATTGTATAAGTCAAGTATGGCTCCACTTTTGATTTTTGATTTCAAACTATTGTTTTTGTTACCAAATTTAAGTAGATAATCTTTTATTTTCAAACTTAATTCTTTAGGATTTGCTTCCAATTTATCTGTAAATCCTTTACAAGGTATTGTGTATAGTAATCCAATAGCTCCTGCAACAAATGGTGCAGCAGCAGAATTGCCGGTAAACTTACTTTTATATCCATTATTGATATTTGTCGTATATATGTTCCTTCCCGGTGCTGCTATGTCAATGCTTTTTACTCCATAGCCTCTATCCGAATCAAAAACGCCGTCTTTTGTAGTGCTAGTTACTGTAATTAAATACTCGCTCTGACACAAAGTCGGCATATCTCCTACCTCGTCAACATTTACCGGATCATTGACAGCAGATGTAATATTCAAAATACCTTGCTCACCAAGCTTGTTATAGACATTGCACCAATCTCTATATTCTTTTTTGTCATCAGGAAAACTATTTTTAATACCTGCTGAAAGATTCGTGGCTACAATCAACGCCCCACGTTGGCCATTGGTATCATTATACTTTTTTCTCTCATTGTATACATAATCATACCCTTTCAATACTTGAGATACTGAATTTATATTTGTGATAGGTAATATTTTTATATTCCAATTGACACCTGCAATGCCAATATTATTATTCCCTTTTGCTCCTATAATACCGGCTACAGAAGTTCCGTGATAATGCACCTTATGATTGTCGTTTTTATTGACAATGTCAACACCAAAATAGTCGTCTATATACCCATTATTATCATTGTCTATACCGTCATTTGGCGTCTCCCCGGGATTTGTCCAAATATTACCTTTCAAATCTTCATGATTAATTTCCATGCCTTGATCCAATACCGCTATTACAATATCCTTTCCTGTTCCTGTCAAACCACCAGTATTAAAATCCCAAACTTTAGTAGCTTTAATTTGGTCTAAACCATATTGTTTGGCATAGAACTTGTCATTTGGCACAGCCCTATACTCAATTTTACTGTCCGGAACCAAGTACTCAACCAAATCAAAAGCTATAATTCTTTTAATCGAAATTGTATCAGGTACAGAAGTCTCAATGGTATAAAGATTCAAATCACTAAATAAATAATTTAGTTGGAATCTATTGTCAAGTTTTAAATACTTTTTTAATTTTGATGGTTGAATATTTCTGGTCGTTTTAAGTATGAAAATATCGTTTGATTGGCTAAACAAGGAAAAATTAAATAGAAGAAATACTAAAATGTTGAATTTTTTCATTTTGTCAATTTATTTTATTGTTTGGTCACAAATTATTAGTACAAAACGATAGCAGTTCCGTATTATTATAGAGTTATGGTAATATTACTCATTTTATACCATATTGAACCTGTCTATATGGTTCTAAATTTTTTAAAAATAATGGTTTAATGGATAGACACTATACGGTATAGTATACATATCATTGAAATAAATCAGTATATTAGAAAATGGATTATTTTTTTCAACAAATACAAAATCATATAACGAGTTCGATTAAGCCGGTATAGGATTTGGTCTTATAAACCTTTTTTTATCGGAGAAGCTACTTTTGTTTTAAAGAAAAAATAAAAATAATTCTTTTTTTAAGGGTATAAGAAATCTAATTCTTCTCACAGGCATATATCGGTAAATTATGGATAGTAGACAAAAATCATATTGGCTAAACAAAATTAAGAGTGATTCGGATGAATCTATTCTTAAGGATATATTATTATCCGAAGGCGACTCTGATGATTTTAATGCTATTTATGTTTTGCAAGAGGCTTCTTGTGAGTTGAAGCGATGGAAAAAATTTGATGCCGATAAAGCTTGGTCTAAAATAAATAGACAAAATAATAAGGCAAGATTTTCAATAGCGAGATATGCCTCTGCAGCTGCTGTAATCTTAATTTTAGGTGTTTCTTTGTTGTTTTTTAATAGTGACGATGCTTACTATGCCGGTAATACAGAGAGACATTTAGTTCTAGATGATGGCTCTGATATTATTATGTATCCAAATTCAAAATTAACAGTTTCTAATGATTTTAATACTACTGAAAGACTCGTTGAATTGAAAGGAGATGCATATTTTAATATTTCGAAGAATAAAAATAAGCCATTTGTTGTTAGGATGCAAAAAGCAGACATCAAAGTCCTGGGGACAGTATTTTATGTTGAGCAATATGAGCAAAGTGTGAAAGTGGATTTGATATCCGGAAGAGTAGAAATAAAAAAGAAAGATGGACAAAAGGCAGTTTTGAATAAAAATGAAACGGCTCTTATCAATAGAGATGTGGAAGTCAAGAAATTGATTGAAGAAAATATTCCCAGTATGCAAGACCTGTATCTTGATGATGTAAGTATTAGAGATGCAGTGAATAGATTGAATAGCATTTACGGTAAAAAAATAATAGAATTGAAAGAATCTGAGGATAAACTGTGGGATGAAGCAATCCATACTACAGTCAAAAACTCTAGTATTCGTGAATTTATAAATGGATTGAAACTGATTTTTAATGTTAAAGTAATAAATTCCAAAGGGAAGTTTATTGTTTCTAACTTTAAAATGAAATAGTAACTTTTCATTCTTTTTTGGTTTTAATGGTTGTAAATAGTGGGCGATTTTGTAGATTTGTGAAAGAATTAACTACATTCAAAAATGAAAGTAATACTACAATATATATCGCTCACTATTTTTTTGTCTATTATTTTCTTATCATGTGAAAAAAACTATCCAGTTAGAGGTTCCGAAAAAAAGCTTGTCCTTAATAGTGTATTTACAGCGGACTCATCATGGCGTTTGAAACTAACAAATACAAAAGATCCTTATTCGGAAGATTCAATATTAACCATCTCAGATGCGTCTATAAGTATTATCTTAGATAAAAATAATATTGGCTTTTTTAGTCATACAAGTAATGGAATATACACAACAGACTATGTGCCTAAAGCAAAAGATGTGTTAAGTATTGAAATTAAAAAAGATGGATATGAAGATATAACAGCAAATACATATATCCCGAGAAAAATTCTTTTAAGAGGGTTATCAAAAGAAATTGTCGTTAATAATGAAAATGAAAAAAATATTAGATATATATTATTAGGAGATATTGCTGAAAATTATTATTTAATTGTCCGACATATAGTTTATAAGGAATCTGTTTCACTTAATAATGATACGATCCCATTTTTAGATACGGTTTCTATTCAAGGTGTTAGTAGCTTTTTTGAAAATATTTTGCCACCTTATGCGAATGTTAAATGTCTTTTTGGTTTTAGAAAAAATAATTCACAAGAAAAAATATCTTTTCAAAGCTATGATGGGTTTGTGAAAAATGAAAATTTAATAAAAGGAATATCGCGTATTGAAGTATACTCCTGCAGTAAAGAGTATTATGAATATCAAAAATCTTTAGTTAGGTACAAATGGAGTAATCATGATATTAATACTTCAATAATAAACTCATCTGAGCTTTATACCAATGTGAATAATGGTCTTGGTGTTTTTGCAGGTTTTAACAAAGTGATTTTACTGGATACTTTTAAGTAATATATTATGATTTTTCAATATAAATGGGGAACTCCCCAATATGCTCAATCAATAGCATTAAGAACTGATATTCTCAGAAAACCTTTAGGATTAGTTTTTGAAATAAAAGATATTCTTGAAGAAATAAAGTCGTTACATTTCGGTTTTTTTGATGAGTGTTATTCTATTCTGGCATGTCTATATTTAAAACCATTAAACAATTTTATGCTTCTTAAACAAATGGCAGTAAAAGATACTGTACAAGGGAAGGGTATAGGTCGAGCGTTAATCCTTGAAGCAGAAAGTGTTGTTTTGATGCTGGGATATAAACAAATTCAATTGCATGCTAGAGAAACAGCCATAGGATTTTATGAAAAATTGGGATATAAAATCATCAGTGAAAAATTTGAAGAGATAGGAATAACCCATTTTAAAATGGAGAAAAAAATAAAAAATTGCAAAAAAACATATTAAAATATTTTGCAATATGAAAAAAGGTTATATCTTTGCATTATTATTATAACTATATGTCTCGAAAATAGTTTCATAAGATAAAAAGAGTTCATCCCAAAAACCATTTTTATTTCGATTTGAGGCATATAGTTTTTTTATTTATAATCTCAAAATTATTTCTATTTTGCAGCGTTTAGTGCTTTGCTTGTATCAGTAATTCTAGTGTCAGGTATTTAAAAAGATAATTATCATGAAAAATTTCAGAACCTTATTTTTTTTGTTTTTACTTTTCTCTTCTTGTACAAAAGAGATGAATCCGGTAATAGAAGAGAAACCCGGGTTTTCATTGAGAATAAATGGGAATGAATGGACACCAACAGAATACTATTATGACATTAAGGATGAAGGAGTATCTGTTATATTTGCTACTGACAAGGTTTTTACCTTTTCATGGACATTTGATTCTGAATTGAGTGAGAAGAAGTATGTTTTAGGAGAGAAGGAGAATAAATTGATTTCAGCAATGTATAAGTACGAAGGTGGTTTAATAAAGGCTTTTGATATTTTAAGTGGTGAATTAAGTATTTTGGACTTTGATTCCTCGAAACAGGTTTTAAAGTGTGAATTTTCTTTTTCTGCAACAGATTCTAGTAGTAAAATATTTAACATAAAAGACGGGAAACTTTATATTGACAAGTTTAGATAAAACTATTTTTTATATTATGTACTTAGTCAAAATTAAATTTGGATACTTTTAATATAGATATTTGTTGATTGGTAAAATAGTTGTACATTTGTCATTATTTTATTAAAAAAATACAGATATGAATCCACAAGATTATATTAATATAGAGGACAAATATGGAGCGCATAATTATCATCCACTACCTGTTGTTCTTAGTAAAGGAGAGGGAGTTTTTGTTTGGGATGTTACAGGTAAAAGGTATTACGACTTTTTGTCATCTTATAGCGCTGTAAATCAAGGGCATTGTCATCCAAAAATCACTAAGGCACTTGTTGATCAGGCTAATACTTTAGCCCTGACATCAAGAGCTTTTCACAATAACATTTTGGGGGAATATGAAAAATACATTACTGAATACTTCGGTTTTGATAAAGTTTTACCTATGAATACCGGAGCAGAAGGAGTAGAAACTGCAATGAAGTTGGTAAGGAAATGGGGATATACAGTAAAAGGAGTCGAGAAAAATAAAGCCAAGATTATCTTTGCAAAAGATAATTTTCACGGAAGGACAATTTCAGTAATTTCTGCCTCCAATGACCCAGAAGCCACTAATGATTTTGGCCCATTTACTCCTGGGATTGTGAGTGTGCAATACAACAATCTTACTGCTCTAGCAAAGGAATTGGAAGATAAAAATGTTGTAGCTTTTATTGTTGAGCCAATACAAGGAGAAGCTGGTGTTATGGTTCCGGATGATGGTTATTTGAAAAAAGCTCACGCAATGTGCAAGGAGAAAAATGTACTTTTTGTAGCGGATGAAATTCAAACAGGTATTGCTAGAACCGGTAGGATGTTGGCTGTAGATTACGAAGGCGTTAAGCCTGATGTGTTGATTTTAGGTAAAGCTTTGTCAGGTGGTGCTTATCCGGTATCTGCAGTCTTAGCAAATGATGATATTATGCTTACGATAAAACCGGGCGAGCATGGTTCTACTTATGGTGGAAATCCTATAGCTGCTAAAGTTGCTATTGCTGCATTGGAAGTAGTAAGAGAAGAGAATCTAACAGAGAATGCTTTCAAAATGGGTGAAATACTTAGAAAAGAATTGAGGAGTATTGATTCTGAAATGATGACTTTGGTTAGAGGAAAAGGATTGTTGAATGCTATAATTATAAAACCCAAAAACGGAATTGTGGCTTGGGATGTCTGCCTTAAACTTCGTGATAACGGGCTATTGGCAAAACCAACTCATGGTGATATTATACGATTTGCTCCTCCGTTGGTAATCAATGAAGAACAGATAATGGAATGTGTGGCAATAATAAAGAAAACATTTGATGAAATAGAAAAATAGAATAGGATTTTAATTATTTTATAGTTGGTTTAATAAATTGCTGCAGATTTTTATTATATAATTGTCTGTTTTAATCCGGAGATTAGTCCAAGTCGGAATATTCAAGGAGTTCTTTATAAGTGAATTTTTTGGGGTTCTTTCCTTTTGCTTTAAATAATTTCAGGGTATTAAGTATTTTAGATTTTTGATGTTTGTTTAGAACATTTAGAACTTCTTTTAAATTCTTAAGCGAAAATCTTTCATCGTAAACAGAAAAAATAAAGTTAGAGGACAAAATATCATTTTTATCAGCCTGTATAGTTTCACAATCTTTTACCATTAGTTCTACTCTTCTATTGTAGCGCATTTGCTTTTCTTCTCTTGTTTTTGGATAGATCATAAACCAATTTCCATAGCCTTTTGCTAATAATCTGTCTTTGCTTATACCATAACTTTTAAGTGAATCATAAATGGCTAATGCTCTTGAGACGGATAATTCATATTCAAATGATCCTTTTTTGGATCTTGGGAGAAAAGGACCATTAATATGCCCTGCAATTTCAAAACACAAAGTGTTATTTAATTTTATTGCCGATTCAATGTGTTTTAATTCGTCAAAAGAAGTAGGTCGAAGGTTGCATCTACTACCATAAAAAAGCAGGTTTTTAGCAATGAATTTTTCTCCTTTCTTTACCTTTGGAATAATAATTCTAATCTTTTTTGAATTTATAATCTTTTTTCTTTTAATCTTTATTGTTTTATAAAAAAAATCTTTTGCTGTTGCAGTAATCGTAATATCTCTTCCTAGAGGGGCATATGCTTTGAAATTACCTTTATTGTCACCTAAATAATAATTTTTACTGTCAATTGATTTTACCTCAATGTTTGCTCTAGGTATCAGATTGCCTTGTTCGTCAGTTACAATTCCGTTAATTTTAACATATTTTTGCAATTTGAATAGTTTCACTACTCCTCTTCTGTTTAGTCTTCTGTTTTTTGAATCAACTTCCTGTACCAATGGTTTGGATTCACCAAAATATTTGAAACTAATTTTTTCTTTTATTATACCATTACAGATTAGATAGTTTTTTATGGAAATAGCCCTTCTTTCTGACAGGTTTATATTATAATTTTCTTTTCCTTGCTTGTCAGTGTGAGCGATTATATCAATACTGTATGGTCTGATGTATGCTGCTTTATTTACAACGCTATCCAATTTTTTTTTCTCATTTTTCGTGATATCACTTTTCGCAGAATTAAAATGTATTGTTGTTTGATATTTTAACAAAAGAGAATCTTTAAATTTTTGAGAATATAGTGTAGATAGATTTATTGTTAGTGCGAAAAAGATAAAAAGTATAAAACGCATAATTCCCATTATTAACCAACGATATTTTTATTAAGTTATTTTATTAAACTCTAATTCTCCCGTTGGTTTTGAAAATTCACCTTTAATTCCTTTTGTCTTTTTCAATTTTCAATAGTTTTTTTGAAAGTTTACAGATTTAGGATTAATTTTCCTTTCTTTGCAGTACCATTGAATCTAATAATGATAATAATTCAAGAATAAATGATAAAAGTATTAACTATAATAGGGGCTAGACCTCAAATAATAAAAGCTGCGGCTATTAGTAGAGCAATAAAAAATAAATTTGTTGATAAAATCAAGGAGATTATTGTTCATACTGGACAACATTATGATAAAAACATGTCTGAAGTCTTTTTTGAAGAATTAGGAATACCAAGACCTGATTATAATTTGAATGTTGGTTCGGGAAAGCATGGTAAACAGACTGCAAAAATGATTGAAGGGATAGAGGAGCTTCTTCTAAAAGAGAAACCTAACTATATTATTTTGTATGGTGATACCAATTCAACTTTAGCAGGAGCAGTGGCTGCCTCTAAACTTAATATTCCTATTGTTCACATTGAAGCGGGACTTCGATCATTTAACAGAAAAATGCCGGAGGAAGTAAATAGGGTAGTATGTGATCATTTATCTACATTGCTATTTTCTCCAACAGTTACAGGCTACAAGAATTTAATGAATGAGGGCTTAAATGAGATGAATAAATCTCCTTTTACTCCTGAGCAACCCGGATACTTTCATTGCGGTGATATAATGTATGATAATTCATTATATTTTTCAGAATTGGCAAAAAATAAATCTAAGATTTTGGAGGATAATGGTTTGATTTCTAAAGAATATATTCTTTCTACCATACATAGAGATCATAATACAGATATTTATGATAATTTACGATCTATATTTAATGCATTAATAGAAATATCTAAAACAAATAAAATTATTTTACCTTTGCATCCGAGGACTAAAAAGGTATTGGAACAAATGAAGCATAAAGAATTATTTGAGAGGATTAAAGAGAATAATATTTTGCTTATTCCCCCCGTTTCATTTCTAGATATGATAAGTTTGGAAAAAAATGCACTTATGGTGATAACAGATTCGGGAGGAGTACAAAAAGAAGCCTACTTCTTTAAGAATCCTTGTATTATTCTAAGGCCTGAGACAGAATGGGTTGAAATTGTGGATACAGGAAATGCATTTTTGTGTGGAGCTGATTATAACGAAATATTAAATGCTTTTAATTTTATAATAAATTCTGGAGCTGGAGATTATCCGAAAATATTTGGGGATGGGAAAGCCGCAGAATTTATTTTAAAGACATTAATCAATAATTGTCCTGAAGCAGTTTTATAATAATAATAGTGATGCAAAGATTTTTGTAAAACCAAAATATTAACATTCACCAATAAAAAAGCCGGAACTTCTTCCGGCATGTTATCGATACAATTAACAATCTAGGATTAATTAATTGTTTTAAATAATACAAAGATAAAGCAATAAAAATACGTAAATTATCAAATTCTTCCAATTTCACATATAATTTTATATAATATGTATAAAAAATTAGTTAATGCGCTGGTGATTAATGTTATATGGTTTTTGGGTTTATTAAGTAAAAATGAAGATAAAAAAGTAAAAACCTAAAGAAAAATTTAAGTTTAATAAAATAGCCATAAATTAGCGGCTAGAAAATAATAATTAGTAAAAAATAGTGGAGAGATGTAGATATTATGTAAATTTGTGGCAGCCAATGAAAGAACTAACAGCTATAAAAATAAACAATCCGAATAAAAACGGAAATTTTTCATCTCTTATCAAGGAGGAGGTAATAGAGTACTGCTCAAACTTTATTGATTGTTTTTCGGAATCGACATTGATATTATCAACTACTACCCCTTTTAATGTATTAAATCATTATGGAGATGTGGAAGCTTTTGTTAATTTAAAAAGGATAAACGATATTAGATTTATCAATAAATTTTTTGAAGCGGTAAACAGCAAATTGCAGTTTGGTGATATTTTTATTGGAAATGTTGAGACTTTTTCTATGAGAAGACGCAGAAAGAAAATAAACAAGTATCCTGTTGTTGGTAGTTTTTATTTTTTCATGGAATTTATTTTTTTAAGAGTTTTTCCTAAGCTATGGGGACTTAAAAAGATATACTTTTTTATTACCAGAGGACGTCATAGGCTTTTGTCTAAAGCAGAAACACTAGGTAGGCTAGTTTCTTGTGGCTTTGAAATTATTGATGTCAAAATAATTAGCGGGCATCATTACTTTGTTACCAAAAAAGTTTCAGAACCCACTTTTGATATGAGCCCGAGTTATGGACCTCTATACAAAATGCCCAGATTAGGCAAAAACGGAAAGATAATTGGTGTATATAAATTGAGAACGATGCATCCTTATGCAGAGTATTTGCAGGATTATGTGTTAAATTTGCATGGTTATGCGGATTCGGGTAAACCTGCTAATGATTTTAGACTTACCCCATATGCTAAATTTATCAGAAAATACTGGATAGATGAATTGCCACAACTATTAAATGTACTGAAGGGAGAAATGAAATTGGTTGGAATTAGACCCGTTGGAAAGAGATATTTTCAGGATATTCCTGAAGATTTGCAAAAGTTGCGTTTGACTCAAAAACCAGGATGTATTCCTCCATATGTAGCACTTAATAGAAAAAGTAGTCTTGAAGAAGTGCAAAAGGCGGAAAGAGAGTATCTTGAAGAAAAAATTAAGCACCCTTATACAACAGATACAAAATATTTTTTCAAAGCTATGTGGAATATAATTGTGAGAAGAAAAAGGAGTGCTTGATTTGTGTGAAAAAAAGATATATTATTTTAAACAATTAATAAGGGTATTCGTTTTGATATTCGTCAGGCAGTTTTTACTGCCTTTTGTGTATTTGACAATTTGCAATATTGACAAAATGATATATAATATGTCGAAATGGTAGAAGTATTTTAACAATGAATTAAATAATTATAGATGAATATAGGCAAAGCTAAAATTTTTATTATATTTATATTTGGTGCATATTTGTTGAGTATGAGCTCATGTGTATCGAGAAAAGAAATCGTATATTTCCAAGATAGAGGTGTTGATACTACAATAAATTCAAATCAAGTATACAATATAGTGTTTCGACCCGGTGACATAGTGACTATTGTCGTTTCTGCATTGGATATCGAAGCGACACAGCCTTTTAATATGCCTGTAGTTGGCTTTAATGCTTCAGATGGAAGGGTGACGGGAGCTCAAAGACTTCAGGATTATTTATTGGATATTAATGGAAATATTGAATTTCCAGTATTGGGCAAGTTAAGAATTGGCGGGTTAAACCGTTTGGAAGCATCTAATCTACTTATCAGTAAGTTGAAGGAATATATCAAAAACCCTATTGTGAATATAAGATTGACAAACTTTAAAATTACAGTTTTGGGAGAAGTGAAAAAACCTGGGGCATATACGATTAATAATGAAAGAGTGACATTGCCTGAGGCATTAGGATTGGCAGGAGATTTGACTATTTCCGGTAAGAGAGATAATATTTTAGTGATTAGAGAAGTAAACGGAATTAAGACCAAACACAGAGTCGATTTAACTAAAGATGATGTGTTTTCCTCACCGGTTTATTATCTAGCGCAAAATGATGTTATATATGTAGAGCCTAAAAAGGCTTTGATTAAAGATTCTTCTTTTGGTAAAAGTACATCTGTTGTATTTTCCTTAGCCTCAATATTAATACAATTATCATTATTCATATGGCAAGTCACAAAATAATCAAGCTTTAAAGCAATAATTAAGTAATAAAACGATAACAAAAAATATAGAATGGAATTTGATATAAATAGAGAACATCTTGGTGAAAATTCGGGAGAAGAGATTAATATTAGAGAACTGCTTGAAAAGTATTTTCATTATTGGCCATGGTTCATATTGAGCGTATTAGCCTTTTTGTTTGGCGCATTTTTGTATTTGAGATATGCAACGCCTATATACAATGTAACAGCCTCTGTTCTCATAAAGAATAAGGATGCCGATGGGATTGGTTCTGAAATGTCAGCTTTTCAGGATTTGGGTGTAGTACCTAAGCTTGGGGATAATTCTGAAAATCACATATATATTTTAAAATCTACAGTCTTACTTGAAGGAGTTATTAAAAAACTAAAGCTTAATATCACTTATAAGAATCTTGGAACTCTTAGAAAATACTTGAATCTCAGAGAAGAAGATATGTATAAAAATTCTCCGGTTAAAATGGATTATTTTATTAGTGATTCCCTGTTTTATAAGGTAGATACTATGTTTAGAATGAAGGTAAAGTCGGAATCATCATTTGAACTGTTAAATAAAAAAGACTCCGTAGTAGTCAAGGCCGGATTTGGAGATAGAGTTAAGTTGTCCTTTGGAGATGTAGTCTTCATCCCAAATAAGCGAATTGAAGGATTTGTCGATAGGGAAATTAAAATTGTGATTAGTTCTATACCCTCTATGGTAAAAAGCTTGAAAAACAGGATAAATATAGAAAGAGCAAGCCAATTGTCAAAAGTATTGAATCTTAGTCTCAATGATTCTGATGGACAAAGAGCTGCTGATATATTAAATACTCTATTGGATGAGCATAGATTGGATGCGATAGAGGATAAAAATAAAGTATCTAGGAACACACTTAAGTTTATAAATGACAGACTCATTATAATCAAAGAAGAATTGGATAAATTGGATAGAAATGTGGAACATTTCAAGAGTTCAAACAGTCTAACTGATATCGCTTCCGAATCCAATATCTTTCTTAATAACATGGCGGAATCAGGTAAAAAATTAAGTGAAATAAACACTCAGCTTAGATTGGTAGATTTTATAATAGAGTATTTGGAAAGTCATCAGGATAACTCAAATTTAATACCTGAGAATCTTGGTATTTCTTCTGCATCTGTAGAAAGTTCGATCAACACTTTTAACAAATTAGTGCTAGAGAGGAATAAAACTTTAAAGTCATCAACTGAAAAGAATCCTGTTTATGTCAATCTTAATGAACAGATTGATGATCTGAGAAAAAATCTTGAAGCGAGTTTGGCAAATATGAAAAATTCTTTGGAAATAACAATTTCAGACTTGAATAAAGATGCAGATATATATAAATCCAGAATTAAAGCAATACCTAAACAAGAAAGGAAGTTCTTGGTTATCGAACGAAGAAGGCAAATAATTGAAAATCTCTATCTTTACCTTTTACAGAAACGTGAAGAATCAGCAATTGCTAAAGCTGTAACTCTATCAAATTCCAAAATACTGGATCCCGCTTTTGCTTCCGGATCACCTATTAGTCCAAAAAGGAAAATGATATATCTAATAGGTCTTTTATTAGGTTTGTTATTTCCGGTTCTATCATTATATATAAAGGATTTGTTGGATTTGAAAGTTCATACTAAAAAAGATTTGGAAAAAATATCTGTCCCTTTTATAGGTTCAATTCCAGTAGTCAAATCAGCTAAACATTTGGTGGCTCTTGAAAAAAACACAAATGTATCAGAGGCTTTTAGGCTGCTAAGGACTAATATTGGGTTTATGTTAAAAAGGGATAAAGAGAAGGCAAAAACCGTTTTGGTGACATCCACAATTAACAAGGAGGGCAAAACATTTGTTGCTATTAATCTTGCAGCATCTCTTGCGATTTCCGGTAAAAAAGTTCTTTTAGTGGGAATGGATCTAAGAGTTCCAAAAGTTATACAATACTTAGGCATAAAAGGAGATAAAGGAGTGACAAATTATTTGATAGATACTGATTATGATTTGAATGATGCGATTATTAGGCTTAAGGAAATACCAAATATGTATGTACTTCCTTCAGGAGATATCCCTCCAAACCCTGCTGAAATATTGATGAGAGATAGTGTAAAACAATTATTTCAGGAAATAGGATTTCAATACGATTATATAATTGTTGATACAGCTCCTACCGGAATGGTTACTGATACTCTGCTGCTAAGTGAATATGCGGATATGACAATATTTGTTACAAAGGCTGATTATTTAGATAAACGAATGCTAAATGTACCTGAGTCATTATACAAAGATAATAGACTGCCGAATATGGGAATATTATTAAATGGTACAGATATTAAAAAAGGATATGGTTACGGATATGGATATGGTTATGGATACGGTTATGGATATGGACAAGCGAAAAAGAAGTGGTGGAAGGTTTTTTAGTTGAATTGTGAACTGTTGCGAAGGTTACGAAGGGTACGAAGGGTACGAAGGTTACGAAGGGTACGAATTGTTACGAAGGGTGCGAAGGGTGCGATTGTTACGAAGGGTACGAAGGTTACGAAGGTTACGAAGGTTACGAAGGTTACGAAGGGTACGAATTGTTACGAAGGGTGCGAAGGGTGCGATTGTTACGAAGGGTGCGAAGGGTGCGTTTGTTACGAAGGGTACGAATTGTTACGAATTGTTACGAAGGTTACGAAGGGTGCGATTGTTACGAAGGGTACGAAGGGTACGAATTGTTACGAATGTTGCGAAGGGTACGAAGGGTACGAAGGGTGCGTTTGTTACGAAGGTTGCGAAGGTTACGTAGGTTGCGAATTGTTGCGATGGGTACGAAGGTTACGAAGGGTACGAGGAGGATTACGAAGGTTGCGAATTGTTACGAATTGTTACGAATTGTTGCGAATGAATAGAGGTTGGTTAAAAAAATAAAGTAAAGTACTTGCTTCGTAACACCTCGTACACCTCGTAACACCTCGTACCCATCGTAACACCTCGTACCCTTCGTACACCTCGTACCCATCGTAACACCACGTTAAATAAAATAGAAAATGGAAAGTAAACTTATAGCTATAGATTTTGATGGTACTATTGTTGAAAATAGGTATCCTGATATTGGAAAACCTATGATGTTTGCATTTGATACTATAAAAAAAATACAAGAAGATGGGCATCGTATAGTATTATGGACATACAGGACAGGTAAAAGGCTGGAAGAAGCTGTTGAGTTTTGTAAAAAAAATGGTGTCGAATTTTATGCTGTTAATAAAAATTATGTAGAGGAAGAATATTGTCCTGATGCCCCACGTAAGCTTAAAGCTGATATATTTATAGATGATCGCAATATCGGAGGCTTCCTTGGGTGGGGTAGGATATACCAAATCTTGATAGGAGAAGATTTAAGCAATATACCAAAGGTTAAAAAGAAAAAAGGACTTTTTAATAAACTTTTCTGAAAAAAAATCACTTATGAGATATTTTATTAAGATAGTATTTATTCTCTTTGTTCAAAATATATTTTCGCAGGAGATACCTGAACATATTTCTAGTGTTGGAGTGTATGATTTTATTGATGAACTAGCTCTAGAAGGCGTTATCGAACCAAATGATGTTGTGAAGCCTTATACTGATAAGAGTATATACAATTATTTGAACAAAGCAAAAATTCATCTTGATAAATTGAATAAGAGACAGATTTTGGATTTAGAGTTTTATTTAAAAGAGTTTTCTTATTTTGAACCGTTTGTTTCAAATACGAAAACACAGAATTCATTTATTGATAAATATCTTGACCAGTTCAATCTTTCGTTATATCCCTTGGGATATAGATATAAAGATTCTCTTTTTTATCTTGATATTAGACCGATATGGGGTATAGATTATTATAAAAATGATAAAGGTACTAATTATCACAGATGGGGTGGTGGATTATTAAAAATGAATATGGGTAAACACTTTTCAGGTTGGGCTAGCTTAAGGGACAATAATCTTTCAGAAGTTTTTAATCGAAAAGAATACTTTACAACTGATAGAGGTGGCAATTTCAAAGGAAGTAAAAGTGGCGGCGGAGATTTTTCAGAAATGAGAGGTGGAGTAGCCTATTCTTGGGATTGGGGAAGTTTAAGTATGTCAAAAGATCATGTAGAGTGGGGGAGTAATTATCATGGAGCAAATATTTTATCGCCTAAAGCCCCTTCTTTTGCACAGATAAAACTGCATTTGAAACCCGCAAAATGGGCTGACTTCAATTATATGCATGGTTGGCTTGTGTCCAATGTGATTGATAGCGTAAGGTCGTACATAACCCGTGATGGTAACAGACGTGACGTCATGCATCCAAAATATGTTGCAGCCAATATGTTTACAATTTTCCCATTTAAAGGAATAAATTTTTCCTTTGGAAATTCGATAATTTATAGCGATATGAATCCTCATCCGGCATATTTAATTCCCTTTATGTTTTTTAAGTCGGTAGATCATTGGCTTAATTCAACTGATGATGCCGGTGTTGGAGTAGGACAAAATTCTCAAATGTTTATTAATCTCAGTATTAAAAGACTTATGCATTTTAATTTTTATGCTTCTGTTTTTATTGATGAACTCAAAGTAGCTAGAATAAATGAAAAAGACAAATATAATTTATATAGCTATAAAATAGGTGCAAAGTATTCAAACGGTTTTATTTCAAATATGGCATTAACAGCAGAATATACAAAAACTACTCCGGGTACCTATCAACATTATATCAGTACGACGACTTTTGAAAGTAGTTCGTACAATCTTGGACATTACCTCAGAGATAATTCTGATGAATTGTATTTTGCAATTGCATACAAGCCTTTTTCTGAATTCAGGACTGTTTTAGAATATACTAAAGCAAGGCATGGCAATTCTTTTAAATATATCCATGGAAATGATATCATAACCCATGCAGCTTTGCGAGAGATTAAATGGACAAATGAAATCATTGGACTAAGTGTTAGTTATGAATTTCCTTATAATAACTTTATAAAGTTAGCTTTTATTTACAATAATGCTAAAGGAGATGACTTAAAACTATTTACTCCTGACTTTTATCAAGGAGAGAATAAAACTATTGTTTTTGGTATAAATATGGGATTTTAGATATTACTTCTTCTTTCTTTTTGCAATCTTATCTCCTCTAGTTTTAGGTTTCTTGTATTTTGCAGCCAATTTGCGTCTGTAAGATCCACCTTGATTTGTTTTCTTGTTTTTTTCTTTTTTTTCGTGGAATGCCGGGCCTGATTCGTGTTTTTTTGAATTCCTGTTGTGATTTTTTTTATACTTTTCCATTGGTCTCTCTTCAGGGGTCAATTCCGCAGAAACAGTTACTTCTTCAGGAAATATAAGCAATGGTATCTTAGATGCCATCAGATTTTCAATAGCTTTTTTAAAATCCTGTTCTTTTCCTGTAAATAATAAAATAGACTCTCCTTTTTGTTTTGCTCTTCCCGTTCTGCCTATTCTGTGCATATAATTTTCAGGATATACTGGAGTATCAAAATTTATTACATGACTTATATCGTTGATATCAAGTCCTCTGGCCATTACATCTGTTGAGACCAATATTCGTTTCTCACCATCACTAAACTGTTTTATTGATCTGATTCTATAATTTTGTGATTTATTGGAATGAATAACTCCTATCTCTGACTGATAATGTTCTTCTAACAATACAAATATTCTATCTGCTCCTTTCTTGTTGGGAGCGAAAATTAAAACTTTTTTGTACACCTCTTTATCTCTTAGTAAATATTCCAAAAGATTAATTTTTGTATAGAAGTTTTTTACTTCATAAGATGTTTGTTTAATGTTGTCCAGGGGAGTCCCACTAACCGCTATTGAGACTTTAACAGGTTCAATAAAGAAATCTGTGATTAGTTTTTCGATTTCTTCCGTCATCGTTGCAGAAAACATCAAGTTTTGTCTCTTAGATGGTAATAATTCAAATATGTTATTTAGCTGATACCTAAATCCCAAATCCAACATTACATCGACTTCATCTATAACTAGTTTCTTTACTTCCTTTATTTTTAAAGCTCCATTAAGTACCAAATCGTATAATCTGCCCGGTGTTCCTACCAATATATCGACACCTCTTGAGACTGCTAATTTTTGCGTATTAATATTCGTACCTCCATATACTCCTATTACCCTGATATTAATGAATTTAGAATAACTACTTATTTGATCGACTACTTGTAATACTAATTCTCTTGTCGGAACCAATATTAAAACTCGAGGGTTTATTTGTTTAGAATATTTATGGTCTTGCAGCAATGGTAATGTATATGCTAGAGTTTTTCCAGTACCTGTTTGAGCTATTCCTATTATGTTTTTTCCGGCTCTTATTATAGAAAAAACTTCGCGTTGGATAGGAGTAGGGGTTTCAAATCCTAATTCTTCCAATGCATTTATCAATTGTTTTGATAGTTTTAAGTCTCTAAAAGTATTCATTTTATACATTGTTTTAATAGCCATTCAATTCTAGGTCTCCAGTTTCTATCAACTCAAATCTTTGTCCTATTTTCTTTTGTATTACTTTAAAGTGATTCAAATCCTTTTTCGTGATCAAAGAAATAACTTCTCCTTTCGAATCAGCTCTACCCGTTCTACCTATACGGTGGATATAGTCCTTTGGAGATCTAGGTAATTCATAATTTATAACAATTGGTAGTTTTATTATATCAATCCCTCTTGCTAAAATATCTGTTGCAACTAATACATTTATTTTACCGTCTTTAAATTGCTTTAAAGTCAATGTCCTTGATGATTGGCTTTTTTTACCATAAAAAGCAGATGCCTTAATTCCATTTTTATTCAATTTATTAGTTATATGTTTTACTTGGTATGTTGAAGAAGCAAAAATCAATACCTGTTGCATTTCATTATTTTTTATTAAATATCTTAATAGTGGTCCTTTTCTTTTTTCAGTAACTATGTAGCTTTTTTGTTTAATTAATATTTTGTTTTGGATACCTTTGTTTATATTTATAATAACAGGTTCTTGTAAGTGTAGTTTTGATAATTTATCAATATCCTCACTAAGTGTAGCTGAAAATAGTAAACTTTGTTTGTTTTTTGGCAATAGAGAAAAGATTCTGTTCATTTCTTCTTCAAACCCCAAGCCTAACATTTTGTCTGCTTCATCTAAAACGAAAATCTTAACCTTGGAAAGATGTACTGCATTTGATTCTACTAAATCGAGTAACCTTCCCGGGGTAGCGACTAGAATATCCACACCTTTCATTGCCTTCATTTGTGGATTGATGGAAACTCCCCCGTAAACCGATTTTACCGCTAAATCACGGTCGGCACCTTTTTTAAAATAAATAAAAACATCGGAAATCTGAATAGCAAGTTCTCTTGTTGGGACAACTACTAATATTGATATATGTCTGTTTGGACTTTTTTTAGGTTGCACAATAGATGAAATTATCGGTAAAACATAACTAGCTGTTTTTCCCGAACCTGTTTTTGCTATTCCCAATACATCTTTTTTGTCCAATATTAGAGGAATTGCTTTTGCTTGAATGGGATAAACATTCTTGTAACCTAATTCTAAGATTAAAGTTAATAGAGTTCTTGAAAAATTAAAGTCTTTGAAGAGCATATATAATGTTAACTATTTTGTTGAGATAAAAAATTAACATAATAGTTTAATTAAAGTTTTTAGGATATATAGGCAAAATGGAAATACTGAAAAATTAAACTGTTATTTATCTAAAGCGCAATTTAACTTACTGCAAATATTATAATAATTATAACTGAAATAAAGTGTTTCCTTAATTTAAAATACGCAAACGATTGTTTAGATTTTGCATTTATGATATGATTAAGTTTAATGAAATCATAAATAGTCTATAAACTAATTATATCATTTATAAATATCTTATAATGTAGTTAAATAAGTATAATTAAATGTATAAATAGTTATATATGATATAATATATTGTTACCAATGTTAATATAATTTGATAGCATTTTAATAAATATTGCAAAAAATTTCTAAATAATCAATAAAATTATGAAAAGGTTTGTTTTTAATCTTATTTTTTATTATTATTGCATTGAGAAATTCATTAAATTACAGAATTAACGTTAAATAAACAAAATTAATGAAAGGTAATAAATATTTGTTGATATTATTTATTTTTAGTTTAGTTACCCCTATTTCTGTTTATTCCCAGAGTTCGAAGTTATACGGAAAGGTAGTCGATGCAGCAAACGATGGTGCATTAATTGGTGCATTTGTTATGTTGAAAGGAACTTCACTTGGTTCAGCTACAGATATAGATGGGAATTATAGTATAGAGAATATACCTGTAGGTAAATATGATTTAAAAATATCATATATTGGCTATGATGACAAAATAATCAAAATCGAGTTTACCGGAAAAGAAAAGAGGAAGCTCAATCTAGAACTGGAATACAGCGGTGTACTATTGGGTGCAGTTAAAGTTACTGCTCAGGCAAAAGGTCAAATTAGCGCTATTAACAATCAACTTAATTCTAAATCTATTAAGAATGTAATATCTGCAGAAAGAATACAAGAACTTCCAGATGCCAATGTCGCTGAGACTATCAGTCGTTTGCCTGGGGTATCAGTACAAAGAGTCGGAGGGGAGGGAAACAAAGTAGTGGTTAGAGGATTGTCTCCAAAATATACAAAGGTTATGATTGAAGGGGTTGCTGTAGCTGCCACTAGTGCCGACAGGAGTTCGGATATCAGTATGGTGTCTCCCTATTCTCTTGACGGGATAGAATTGATGAAAGCTATCACTGCTGACAAAGATGCTGATTTTATTGGAGGAGCGGTTAATTTCAAACTTAGAACTGCTAATCCAGGGTTGCAATTTAATTTGATAGCTCAAGGAGGATATAATGATTTGAAGAATACCTATTCTGACTATATGATTGTTGCTAGTACTAGTAATAGGTTTTTTAACAATAAATTGGGGTTATATATTCAAGCCAACATAGAAAGAAGAAATAGAAGTTCAAATAATCAAGCAGCTAGATATAACATTAGGGAGTTAAGTGATACTTTGAGAGAAATTCATACTGAATCACTAAAACTATCTGATGTATTGAGAAATGTTAATAGGAAAGGAGCTACATTGGTCTTGGATTACAAGATTAAAGATGGAGTGATACAATTCAAAAATTTTTATAGTAATGGGATTACTGACATTGTAAGATATCACGAAGCTTTTGATTTGAATAGAGCAAACAGATATCATAGTTACGAAACCAGAAAGGAAAGATACGACGTTAACTCAATAAGCAATTTTATTAATTTTGAAAAGAAATTTGGAACACTTGAATTTAATGCAAAGATTTCAAATTCTATTTCAAATAGAAATGTACCAACTAATTTTGGTTTTGTTTTTCAGCAACCTAATGCTATAAAATCGGAGGTCTTAAATAAAATAGTACCACCTTATGAATTGATTGATTATGCCGAGATTGATGACAATCTCACAAACTTAAAAGATATTTATGAATCGACTTCTGAAACTATCGAAAAACAACAAGCGGTCAGTGTTGATTTAAAATACAATTTCAGTTTATCAAAAAAGATTAATGGTAATATAAAAATTGGTGGTAAATACCGTTTTAAAGATAGATCTTTTGATAAAACTGTCTATACAGGAAGGTTTTATTTGAATAGTGGACAGACAGCTAAGGATGCGATATTGAAAGCTTATCCCGAAATGCAATCAATTGCACCTCTCGGTTCTACATTGTTGCCATTTACCTTGTTTTTGAACAAGGATTTTGATCACAAAAACTTTTTAAATGGTGAGTATAAATTGGGCTATGTTGCTGATGTTGATTTAATGCAAAATGTTTTAGAAATAATAAAGAATAATGTAGGGCAAGATGAATTCCAAACCTACAGTAAACATGCGTATTATTCCAAGAGAGAGGATTATGCGGGAAAGGAAGCTTTAAAGGCTGCATATGCGATGATGGAACTTGATTTGGGTAGAAAGATAAAGTTTATACCGGGATTGAGATTTGAAGACAATACAACTGTATATACAGCTGCTCAAGGGGATGGTACTAAAACAGCCTTTTATGATCAGGAATATTTCAATAAAGACACATCAATTACAAGGCACAACAGGTTTTTGTTACCAATGATTCATTTAAAATATAGTCCTTTGGATTGGCTCAACTTTAGATTAGCCTATACTCAGTCACTTTCCAGACCTAGTTATTATCAATTTACACCTAGGGTAGATATATTACAAGAGGTTGTTATTTTAAATAACCCAACGTTGAAACCTGAGTTTTCTAAGAATTGGGATTTGTATTTATCATTCCATTCTAATAAATTGGGTCTTTTCACAATTGGAGGTTTTACAAAAAGTATTGAAAACATGATATTTGGATTGAATAGGAGAATAATACTTGATCCTTCAAAATACAATTTGCCCGAAGATGTAAAAAATAGAGATATTTATACTCAAGCTAATAATAAATTTGATGCTATAGTCAGAGGAGTAGAATTTGATTGGCAAACAAATTTTTGGTATCTACCGGGTGTTCTTAAAGGATTGGTATTAAATATTAACTATACGCATATTTATTCTGAAGCTAAGTATCCATTCACAAAAGTAGTAAATGTTCAGGAAAATCCTTTCGGTTTGCCAATATGGAAAAATATTGATTCATATCATAATGGACAATTAGTACAACAGCCTGATGATATATTTAACGTGCAAGTGGGATTTGATTATAAAGGATTTTCAGGGAGGATTTCTACTTTGTACCAATCTAGAGTTTTTAAAGGTGCAAACTTCTACGAAGAGTTGACACAGTTTACAGACGTATATAACAGATGGGATGTTTCATTAAAACAAAAATTGCCGTGGTACAATATTCAATTATTTTGCAATCTGAATAATATTACGGCATCTAGTGATAGAGACTTGATACAAGGAGCACCTTGGAATACGAAGATACAAAGGTATGGAAGAACCATTGATTTTGGATTGAGACTTAATCTTAAATAACATTATAAAAGTTTATTATGAGCACAATTAATTTTAAATATTCAATTTTAGTTTTACTAGTTTTTACATTTTTTATTAATGATATTATTGGACAAGATACATTGGACGTAGCCCCGCTTAATGATGAAGGTGAATACAATTTAGTACCGACCATTTGGGGAGATACGACTGAAACAGGAGAAAGAGCCAACATGAATAGAGTGTATAGATTGCAAAGAGGTGGAATTTATATCATGGATCAAACTATTTACGCAGATTTCCCTATTAGATTGGTTGCTGATAGCGATGATCAGTCCAAAAGACCTCCAATGCTTGTAAGAGGGAAGTATACTTCAGGACACAATATAAAGACATTTTTTACTTTTACCAAAGATGGGTTGTCACACAGCTTTGAAGATATCATATTTAATGGAGTAGATGTTGAAAGGTTGTATTACAATCAATGGAATAGGGGGTTAAAGATTTCAGGAGATGATATAAAAGTAACATTGGATAGATGTATTATGAGTTATTGGGCCGGATTATTTCTAGAGGTTACAGGAGACGATGCTTCCTTAATAATACGTGATAGCAAATGGAGAAATGGTGTTTCTGCTCAAGCACCGCCTTGGGGAGCACAACAAAATGTATTTTTTACTAAATATGCAGATACCATTATTTTTACAAATAATACCTTCTTCAATACAGGTGGTTTTTGCTTGGATTTCGAAAATCCTACGATTGCAAATTATATAAAAATAGAACATAATACGTTTTTTACAAGCAGTATAGACCTTCTTAGGATGCGTGATATGGTAAATACCGTATTTAGAAGTAATTTGTTTTATGCAACTCATTCATACGGTCAGTCTGAATCAGAAAGAAAAGCCTCTTGGTTTGATAAAGATGGTGAGATAATTTCTCTTTTTTCAATTGATACTACAGGAGTTGATTTATTGAATTCTGTTGGATTAACAGAAAAAGACAAAAATGTAGTCGTATCTAATAACACATTCTTTTTTCCACAAAAGCTAAAAGACTGGTGGGAAGGATTTGGGGGTATTAATACACCGGTGTGGATGAATAACCGAACAAAGGCAATGTTTGCTGATGACACAAATTATCCAAAACTCCAAGATTATGACAATGATGAGCTTGATCCCGGCTTTGTGCAATCAGATATGGTCGATTGGGTAATAGGAGAACTTGTGACTTACAATGATCGAGTACGAAAAAAAGCTAGCGTAGTTGATTTGAAGTATTCCAGGAATTATGATACTCACACAGGAACATCTGATTTGCTTATTGGGTTTCCATGGCCATTACCTGAGTCTTTGGTCTATAATAATCAAAATATGCTTACTGGAGGACATGATGGATTGCCAATTGGAGATTTGAATTGGTTTCCGGATTCTAGAAAAGAGTATGGTGTTGGAGTCGATGATATCCCTAATGACCTTTTTCGTGATATAGATTGTTATCCAAATCCGGTAACAGATATAGCTAATATTACTTTTGATCTTTTGCAATCATCAAAAATCAGTATGAAATTATTGGACATAAATGGGAACTTAGTAAAAAAATTAGTTGAAGGGGTTTATACTAAAGGAATTCACGATATTGAGCTTGATGTCTCTAAACTGAATACCGGAGTTTATCTTTATACAATTACAAACGGGTTGTCTAGTAAATCAAAAAAATTAATCATTATTAAATAAAAGAATTATATCATCAGAATTATTAATTAAATTTTTAACTTAAACTATTAAATATGAAAAAAATATTACAGCTTAAAATTGGTTTCTTTGCCTTTTTGTTTATCCTGTTTTGTGGGATGAATACATTTGCGCAAACTTACACAGTACAGAACACATTTGCAGAAAACTTCGATGAAGAAGTAGATACAGCCTTTTGGGCATATAATTGGGCGGCTGGAAAAATAGTGGGAGACAGAGATGGAAATACATTTAAATACGAAACAACAGAGTTGAATAATTACTATCTTGGAGTAATTTTACAGTTTACCAATAAAGGTATTGTTTTGAACCTGAAAGATAATCCTATAATTAAATTTAAAGCAAAAGCTGAAAACGCTTTACTAAATTCTGAAAATGCGGATTCAATACCGATTGGCATGGATTTGATAAATTTGAAAAATGAAAACATTGGGTTGACTTACTTGAAATCTATGATTGCAGCTGATGGTGAATGGCATGATGTAGAATTTGATTTTTCTGTAATTTCGGAACAACCGGGGATGGACAGTATTGCCAAAATAAGATTTAATCCCGGGAAAGATAGATTTGATGGATGGAAAGTTTATTCAGGAACTGTGTGGATTGATGATTTTGAAGCAGGATTTGAAGGACCTAAACCAATCGTGAAATTAACTACTTACACGGAAGATTTTTCCGAAGATGTTAATATGGATTTGTGGTTGGGTAATACAGGAATTCATCCGGATAGCACACCTATTTTTACGGTAGTACAAGAAGATGGAGCATTGAGTTATACAGTTGATCAAAATCAGTTTTATGATGGGCAATTCTTTAATTTCAAAAAGAATGAAAACATTGTTTTTGATTTGACAGAAAATGGATTGATGAGTGTTAGGTTAAATGTAGCACCGGGAGCGACTTATGATAGTGTAACTGTTGATTCAGTATTATTCCTCGCTTCACCTTGGGGAAAAGACAGTACAGGTACATTAGTGAGAATGGTAGATAGTCCAAATTTCTTAGTTCCTGCTGATGGTCAATGGCATGAATATACATTTGATTTTGCTGCTAATATTGGACATCCATTGTGGAATGGAGAAATACCTCCGGGAGATTTTAGTAATATAGAATCAATATTGTTTGAAACAGTAAAATATCCCGGAAAATATAAATTTTCATTCAAAATGGATGATTTTAAGTTGGGTGAAGATGCTGTTCCCGCAACAGTATTGACGAGTTATGAGGAAAACTTTAATGCAGAAGTCAATATGGATCTATGGTTGGGAAATACAGGAAAACATCCTGACGGCACACCAATTTTTACAGTAGAGCAAAAGGATGGACATTTGAATTATACAGTTGATCAAAATGCATTTTGGGATGGGCAATTCTTCAATTTCAAAAAGAATGAAAATATTGTATTTGATTTGACAGAAAATGGATTGATGAGTGTCAGATTAAATGTAGCACCTGGAGCGACTTATGATAGTGTAGCTGTAGATTCAGTATTATTCCTCGCTTCACCATGGGGAAAAGACAGTACTGGTACATTAGTGAGAATGATAGATAGTCCAAAATTTTTAGTTCCTGCTGATGGTCAATGGCATGAATACACATTTGATTTTGCTGCTAATATTGGACACCCATTGTGGAATGGAGAAATACCTCCGGGAGATTTCAGCCAAATAGAAGCGATATTATTTGAAACAGTTGCTTATCCGGGAAAATACAAATTAGCCTTCCAGATGGATGACTTTAAATTAGGAAAAGCTGCAATACCTCCTACTGTATTGACAAGCTATGAGGAAAACTTTAATGCAGATGTCAATATGGATCTATGGTTGGGAAATACAGGAAAACATCCTGACGGCACACCAATTTTTACAGTAGAGCAAAAGGATGGACATTTGAATTATACAGTTGATCAAAATGCATTTTGGGATGGGCAAT
>Ga0256833_1000069_pt1 | contig 75780 bp, 76 predicted proteins | sample 356284metaG_FD_190535 | JGI IMG/M metagenome (GOLD analysis project Ga0256833, IMG submission 190535) | Hydrothermal vent microbial communities from Mid Atlantic Ridge, Atlantic Ocean - 356-284 | ecosystem: Environmental > Aquatic > Marine > Hydrothermal vents | place: Atlantic Ocean: Mid... | reverse complement strand
CCCCACCTCGCCTCCCTGGAGATACTCTATGCTCACCTCCGGCAGCAGCTTCTTCACAACATACATGTTAGTCCATGCATGCATTGTGAGCCTTGAGCCGCCCACGGTGCTGGCGCCACAGGCGAGCGCCGCATACGTTATCATCATGTCTGAGGCATGCCTGTCCAGCCCCATGCCCGTCTCCAGGTCCTCCAGGAGCTTGCGCGCCGCCTCCTCGCCAACCCTCTCGGCAGGCTTACCTCGGGCACCCAGAGAGTCGCCGCCAAGCACGCTTTTCTCGGCGACAGCCCAGACGACTATACCACTGCCTGGCCCTAGATGGGGGTCACGCCCAGGCTCATACCACTCCAGCTCGATATTAACCGGGACACCCAGTTTCTCGAGAAGACGCTTAGCGGCCGCCGCCTGTCTCTCGGCGACGTGCCTAGGTAGCCTAACCGCGTGGCTCAGCCCCTCTACTAGCCGCAGAGACCCCCGCGTCGAGAAGTCGGCCGCGGCAAGCCTGCCAGGCGGCGAACCAACCTCTACCTCCACCACCCCGCCCCCTCTCGGATAGTGGCCGCGGCGCCTAAGCACTATGTCAAGACTGTAGCCCATCTTTTCCAGCAGCCTCCGCAGCACAAAACGGAGATAGTCAACCGGCGGGCTCCACGGCACATCGGTCCCGCCTCTTATCCAGAGCTGCACCGGCGACGGCGCATAGACAGCAACAGGGAGAACCGCCTGGAGGACGAGCGTTATGCTACCAGCTGTTCCTATGTCGAAACGGAACCTGCCGCCACGTATAGGGCCAGGGTAGAACACTATCTCCGTCGAGCCCAGCCGGTCTCCCTCCAGCCTCCCCGGCGCTAGCTCTGCAACGGCACGCACGGAGACCAGGTGCTGCCGCTGCAGCCCCGGCCTGGGCCGGCGCGCACGTATGTTGAAGACCCTCACCGGGCGGCCCGTGGCGGCGGATAGGGCTAGGGCTGTTCGAAGAATCTGGCCTCCACCTTCGCCGAAGCTCCCATCGATCTCAACTATATCTGCCATGCCTCAGTCCCGCGAAGCTATCTCTCGCAGACGCTCAACGCCTTTAATCTCTTCTATGAAGCCAGCCACCTCGACGGGGAGTAGGCGCTTCCACTCGCCGCCATGCAGCATGAGGTCACGTATCCGTGTGGCGCTGTAAACCTCTCGGCGGAACATGGGCTGCGTGGCCACGCGGTAGCCGTACTCGGCAAACAGCCTGGAGACCAAGGGGTTCCTGGAGACGACCACTCTGAAACGGGGGAGAAGCATCTCCAGATAACGCGGCCACACATGATTCATCGCTATATCCGGCACTGGTACTATGTGGAAACGCGTCAGGGGGAGCCCTGCCTCGCGGATGCCGCGTATCAGCATCTCGAAGCGCTCCCCTGCCGTAAAGGGGTTCTTCAATGTATGGCTTTCCTGCGCCGACCCTATTACAACGACAACCTCGTCAACAGCCAGCTCGTCCAATATCCACTGGAGCGCCTTCAGGTGCCCCCAGTGAAGGGGCTGGAACCTGCCAACGAAGAGTGCCCGCAGCGTCAACCCTAAGCCTCCCCGGACCCGTACTGAGCCAGCCCACACCGGGAAGACGATGAGCCATGGCGGGAGGGGGCCGGCGCCGGATAAGACACTAGCGTCCGGGCTAACCATCCTAAGGGAAAAATACCGCCACCTGCTAGAGGCCCGTCGAAGAGGAGCCGAGGAACTGGCAAGGACTTACCCGTGGCTCCACGTACACCAGGCCGCACGCTACATAGAGCTATTTGGGGAAAGAGGCGCCAGGCGTTTCCTTACAGTCACTGATAGTCAGGTCGCGAAAAGTATCCGCGTAAACACCCTGAAAACAACCCTGTCCACGCTCAGGAGGCGGCTGGAGCGGAGAGGCTTCCGGCTACGCGACCACCCCTATCTAAGCTACGGCCTCATCGTGGAGGAGGCGCCCTACTCGCCCGGCGCCTCCCTCGAGTACCTGGTCGGCTACTACACCATACAAGGCCCCGCCTCCATGATGGCCGTGCCCGCCATGGAGCCCGTGGATGGCGACGTCGTAGACCTGTGCGCCGGGGCCGGCGTGAAGACAACGCAAATAGCCCAACACAGCCCCGATGCCAGGATAACAGCCTTCGATATAAGCCGGAGGAAGCTGGCTGCACTTAAGAACAACGCGTCGAGACTAGGCGTAGACAACATCATAGCCTACAACATGGACGCCACTAACTCCGTCGAACTGCTTGGACGCATGAGCCAGGACAACGTTCTGCTGGATGCGCCGTGCAGCGGAGAAGGCCTGTTACCATTCCAGAAGGGCAGATGGCCTCGAAGCTTCGAGGACATAATAAGCCGCATGCTCGTCCAGTACCGGCTAGCCGTCACAGCCGCGAGGCTGCTGAGAAAAGGCGGCACACTAGTATACTCAACCTGCACTGTCTCGGTCGAGGAGAACGAATACCTGCTATCACTCGTGCTTAGAGCTGAGGCAGGCTTAGAGCCCGAGAAGCCGCCTATACGTGGAGGAAGCGAGGGCATAACCGACTACCTAGACCTGCCTATAGATGAGAGGCTGCGCGGCGCCTGCCGCCGCTTCTTCCCACATATCCATGGAACCGAGGGCTTCACTATATGCAGGCTGCGGAGGAGATAGAGGCGATGAAGAGAGCGAGGAGCCACATGTACCGCCGCTGCTCCAGAAGAGAAATGCAGCCCTTCGAGCAGCTGCTGGAATGCTACGGCTACACCCGGTTAACAGCAAGGCTACACCCCCTATGCAGGGAGGAGAGCCAAGGCTCCTCCCTAGGCTACTTCCTTGCACGCCACCGCGTCGCAGCTAGGCACACGCCATACGTCGCCGGCGTGCACGTAGCTATACTGCGCAGGGGCAGAAGCAGACACATACTGCCAACACTCGGGCTTATCAGCCTCGCGCACCGCTATGGGCTCCAACCCCAGCACTACGTAGTAGTAAAACAGGATGCCGCAATACACTTCATCTATGGTAGGGACGTGGCAGAGGCCTCCATAGTAAGAATGCAGCGGGGAGAAGGCCGGTGCAAGGGCCTACCGCTTGTCGTGCTCGACGAGTTCTGGGAGCCCATAGGCTATGGCACGCCGGCTAGGCGTGCTGATGAGCTTTTAATCCGTAACGTGTTGGACGCGGGCTGGTACTTGAGAAGCGGGGTGTAGCACACATGGCTTTCAACGACGGCGATTTCGTCCTAGTGGAGTACACGTTGAGTGTAAAGGAGACTGGAGAGGTTATCGACACAACTAGCGAAGAGGAGGCCAAGAAGGCCGGTGTCTATGACTCTAAGGAGCGCTACGGCCCCCGCCTAGTGATTGTAGGCGAGGGCCGTCTTATCGAGGGGCTGGAGGAAGCGATAAAGAATCTGGAAGAAGGGAAGGAGATAGAGGTCGAGATACCGCCGGAGAAGGGCTTCGGGAAACGGGACCCCTCCAAGATAAAGATACTGCCAAAGACACAGTTTCTCAGGAATAACGTGGTGCCGGAGCCAGGCAAAATAGTCGAGATAAACGGCCAGCTGGCTATAATAAGGAGCGTCACAGGCGGCAGGGTTGTGGTTGACTTCAACCACCCGCTAGCGGGTAAGACCCTGAAAGCCAGGGTACGTGTAGTTCGCCTGCTAAAGACGCCACAGGAGAAGCTGCTTCACCTTATGCTCCGCAGACTGCCGTCACTCATAACCGAGAAGGACGTCACAGTAGAATACGAGCCCTCGGAGAGGTACGCGAAGTACATATTCAACGAGAAGGCCCTGCTAGTCCAGGACATGCAGGTTATAAAGCGGATCGTGGTCGCCGAAGTGCGTAAATACATGGCACCAGAAGTGCGGAAACTCGACTTTGTCGAGAAAATAGAGATAGTGAAGGAGAAGCCCAGCGAAGGAGGCAAGACAGGCGGCGACGGCGAAAGCGCTGAAGAGGCGTAGCCCTCCCTAGGCTCCACTGTATCTTTCAACAAGTACGCGGTACTCCCTTGATAGGTCGCGCTCCTCGATATCCCCCATGGGCTCTTTTTCTCTCCAAGCCCTCCCCGCGAAACGGTAGAACTCGGTACCAGGATCCAGCCAGCATGACGGCTCCATTCCGGCCTTGACACACGTCTCTGCCAGGAAGGTCTCCTCGTCCCAGAGGTACTCCAGGGGCACGTCCGGAAGGAGGAGTCCCTGGAAATAGCCGCGTCGGGCGACAAGGCCGTGCCTGCCTATTGTGAATGCACGGCTCCTCTCCTCCGGCCTCGAGGGCAGCGGCTCTAGCGGGCCGAGCACTGTAACCTCGAACGTGACCCTCTCGAGCTCCTCCCTCCGGAGAGGAGGGAAACGTGGGTCGCGGAACGCGGCCTCCACCGCCACCTCTATGACCGACTCGACGAGGCTTCTAACAGGCACCACGTGGCCTATGCAACCCCGGAGTTCACGGCGCTCGTAGCTGTGGTAGGTCATTATGGTGACGAAGGCTGCCCCAGGCCTCAGCAGCTTCGGAGGCGTCTCCTGCGGCGGCCTCATCAGCCTACGGTTATCGAAGAAGTACTCGACGCTGCGCCTAGCTAGTCTTACCAGGAAAGCCCCCTCCTCGTAGCTGACCTCATCTGGGTGAACCTGGTCCCCCGACATAGGCACGCCCCAGGAACGTGCAGGGACCGTCCAAGCGTTTATTGCTTCCCGCCGTAGAGTCATGGCTCCGGCGGCTCTGCCACTAGCTCCTCCGCCAGCCGCTCAGCGCCATCCTCCGAGGGCTCCGGGAGATGTCTAGATGCTACTGGGGTGGAGAAGCTCCAGGCTGTGTCCGCCAGCGGTCCCCGTGTGGCGCGCAGCAGTAGCCCTAGGGTGCGCCTGCCGGGAAAGGGGATTGCCACGCCACGCCCGGATAGGTGCAATGCCAGCGTTCTAGCAAGGCTGGCCAGCCTGACCCGGTGGCTTATTGCGTTCACGGCGGCGGCCCTGCCCGCGAGCCGGGTAGTCGCCGCGAGCACCTCCGCCGTCGTAACATGTATGTATATGTCGCTTCTCGGGTAGAGGCCGAGGCGGGCGAAGCCTAGAAGGGTCCTCCACTCGGGATGATAGGGGCGGCGGCCCGCAAAGATGCCCATACGGGCTGCAACTAGGGGGGCGCCGGCGCGGCCGGCTTCCTCGATTAGAGCGCGCTCGGCCTCCAGCTTGGCCCTGGCATAGGCGGAGCGGGGCCTGCAGCAGGAGCAGTGCTCAGGCTCCTCCACCACCGGGGCGCCGCAGCGCCTCGGGGCGTCCACGCCATAGACCGCTATGGAGCTGGCGAGAACGTAGGTGGCTCTCCTGCAGACGCCTAGAGCGGCTCTTGTGAGAGCCACCGCGGCCTGGTAGTTGGATAGCCATAGCTCTCTCCCACTGCCCCTTATACGGCCTACCAGTGTGAACACGGTACGGGGGCACCCGGTCTCCCTAAGCCATGTCGCTAGCTCGTCGGGCCCCTCCACGCGGAGGAGGCGCGCTCCCAGCGAGCGGAGCGCAGCGGCTATCCCCGGCCTCCGTGATGGGGCGCCGCTTCGGTGGCTCACTACGACTTCAACACCTGCAGCCACGTAGTGCCGTGCAAGATTGTAGCCCACGTAGCCTAGGCCGCCAATCAGCAAGACCCCGGCAGTCATGGCAGCCTTCCCTCTCGGAGGAGCTGTTAGGCTGCCAGTACCCTTGGCGCTCTATTACCCGAGCGCTCTCTGCCTACACCGCACAGTGCATGGTGCCCGGGTTTGAGGGCAGCCGAGCCGGTTGGAAGCGACATCGAGCCTGTCTGCGCTAGCCTGCTCTACCTGCTCGAGAAGAGGCCCACGTCCCTACGAGCAGTACTGGAGGAGGCAAGGCCACGGGTGCCCAGACGGCTGCTTAACGCGACATGCCTAGGCGTGCTCCGCAACTATAAGCTCGTGGAGAGGATGCTGCGCACATGCAGCTATGAGCCTCCGGCGAGGGGTAGCCGCAACTACTGGCTTAAAATCGTCGGAGGCTACGAGGCCGTTTTCCGGAAACAAGTGGTAACCATCAGTAGGGTTGTGCAGAAAACCGGGCTGCCTCACAGTACCGCTACATGCCTCCGGCGCCTAAGCCCCGAGGACGCAGTGAGGGGGATCAGGGATAGGGTCCGTAGACTTGCCGTGCTCTACAGTCTGCCGAGATGGGTAGTGGAGGAGTTCATGAGGCTTGAGCCGCCGGGAGGAGTCGAGGCGCTGCTTTCCAGCCTCCAGCGCCCCAGCCCGCTATGGCTACGTGTCAACACCCGGCGGCTCGCCCGGGGTGAGGCGCTCCGCCTCCTCCGGGAGCGCGGTATCGCCGCTGAGCCCGACCCCCTGCTCCACGACATGGTCATGGTGGAGGAGGCTGCGCCGGGCGCTATGGAGGAGCTGGACCGTAGCATCTTCTACCCCGAGGACCGGGCGCCCGCAGCAGCCGTGCACATGCTCAACCGGTCCATGGGTAGGGGCGCTGCCCGGCTGCTTGACCTCTTCAGCGCGCCCGGGAACAAGGCCGCCCATCTAGCCTGGCTGAGGCCTGGTCTCCTCTTCTACTCTGTGGAGATCTCGCCGAGAAGGCTTGTTGCAGAGAAGAAGCTGCACGTGGTGGAGGAGGTGGGCCTCCAGGGGGTGTACGTGTTGGCCCTGGCCGAGCAGCCGCCCCTCCGCCGGGAGGCTTTTGACGCGGCAATAGTTGACCCGGACTGCACGAGTCTCGGCAGGCTAGGCCATTCGCCGGAGACGAGGCTCTTCCTCGAGAAGGTGGGCCGGGCTATTCTCCGCCGGGCGAGGGCGGTGCAGGAGGCAGGCCTCCTGGCGGCGGCATCTCACGTGAGAAGGGGCGGCGTGGTTCTCTACACGACATGCACATTGACGCTGGAGGAGAACGAGGGGGTGGTTGAGAAGCTTGTAGATGAGGGCGTGTTTGAGCCCGTGGAGAGCGGTATCGAGGTAGGTGTTGCAGGCAGAGTGAGGGGCTCTAGAAGGTTCTACCCCCACTTGACTCGTAGTACTGGTGGCTTTGCGGTTATCCTGCGCCGCCTGTGAGGCCGGCGCGGTATTAGGCGGCTTGGAGGGGCTCCACGTACACCTTCCTTGCCATGCCGCGTCCTATTGCTATCACCGAGCCCCTGACGCGGACCAGTATGGGCCCGCCGTAGTCGGCCACTATCTCTATGCTGGTGCCGGGTGTGAACCCCATTTCGACGAGGCGGCGTAGGGCTCTCGTCCCGGCTTCTATGCGTACCACTCTGGCTTTCCTGCCTACGGGTAGCTCGTCGAGGGTAAGTAGCTGCCGCCTCTGTGGGGGCATAACGCTACGCACCTCGCCTACCACTCAGAGGAGGCGATGTTAACTGCCGTATATATGGTCGGTGTCTTGGCCGGGTATTATAGACGGCCGCGGGGGCCACGTCTACCCGCAGACGCCGGGAGGGGCGCGAAATGGCGAAGCTTAAAGTTCTTGGCCTCAATGGGTCAGCCAGGCGCTACGGTAACACGTTCCGGCTGCTCCGCGTAGCCCTCCTAGGCGCCGAGGACGCCGGGGCTGAGACGCAGCTGCTGCACCTCTACGACTACCGTGTGAACCCGTGCAGGGCGTGCTACTCCGACCACTATCTGGAGTGCCATTTCCCGAAGAAGTGTCCTCTCTACGAGGGGCTCGACGACTTCAAGCAGCTAGCCGAGAAGATACTTGAAAGCGACGCGGTTATAGTCGCGACGCCAGTCTACTGGTTCAACGCCTCCGGTGTTGTAAAGAACCTCGTAGACCGCATGACGTCCCTGGAGAACATGATATACCATACCGGCAGGAGCCTCCTCGACGGAAAAGTTGCAGGCTTCATCGCCGTTGGCGAGGAGGCCGGGGCAGCAATGGCGCTCTCATGGCTCACGCTAACATTCAACATGATGGGCGTCCACATACCAGCCTGGGGCACCGCGTATTACCACGGCAAAGGCGATGCCCTCGAGAACGCCCAGGCAGTCAGTGACGCCTACAATGTAGGCGTCAACGTAGTAGCTATGACGGAGACGCTGCGGGGCCGCAGAGAGCCCAGGAGCCCGTGGTATACCTTCCTCCCCGAGGAGACGCGTAATAGGATTGCTAGCCGGGTACGCAAAGAAGCAGAGGAGCTGAAAAGAGAGGAGGCTGAAAAGAGGCCATGGCTGGGCGGGCTGTGACCACCTGGGGGCCTTGGAGGCTCCGTATCCCCGCCACTATAGTCCATGGCGGGGCTGGCGGCTGGCGCGGCGTCTCTAGCTTCGATGAGGTCGAGAGGGCTGTCGCGTCATCGGCTGAGGCCGCGCTGGGAGGCGACAAGGCTCTTGACATGCTAGTAGACGCGATAAAAACGCTGGAGGATAGCGGCGTCCTCAATGCCGGCATCGGCAGCGTGCTGACCATAGATGGGCGCGTCGAGATGGACGCGGGGCTCATGACGGACGGGTATGTCGCGGGGGGCGTGGGTGCGGTCACCTATCCCCGTAACCCTATCTTGCTCGCCAGGTGGGTGGCAGCTAACACACCCCACGTGCTAATAGTGGGGCGGGAGGCTGACCGGCTGGCGGAGAGGCTGGGCCTAGAGAGGCACCCGGGGCCTAGTGAGCGGGCGCTGAGGCGCTGGAGGGAGATCCTCGAGAAGGCCAGGAGAGGGGAGGAGGTACCGGAGAGGATCAGGAGGCTCTACAGCCTCTACTATGGCGGCGACACCGTGGGCGCCGTCGTGGTCGACAGCGATGGAGGCCTAGCTGCTGGCGCGAGCACCGGTGGAGTGGCGTTCAAGCACCCCGGCCGGGTGGGGGACTCGCCTGTACCCGGGGCGGGGTTCTACGTGGAGAGCGGTGTTGGCGGCTGCTCGGCGACCGGGATAGGTGAGACAATAATTCTTGGCAGGCCCTGCGAGTACGCTTTACAGCTGCTACGCCAGGGCGTGCCCGTCGAGGAGGCTGCAAGGGCTTCTGTCGCGAGGCATACACGTATCTTCGGCAGAGACACCCTGGGCCTCATACTCCTCAGCCGGGAGGGCCACGCGGCGGCCGCTATGAATACCGAGGCGATGCCCGTTGCGGTTGCAGCGCCAGGCTTCCGGTTAGCCACGGTGTTGACGCGTGGAGAAGCGGAAGAATAAAGAATCCCGGCGGCCGTGAGGCGGTGGCGCCTGGGTACGGGCACAAGGGGCTGTCATGGCCCAGGAGGCCCTAACGCCTATAGAAGGAGGGGACATGGGCATGGAGTACATATACGCGAGCCTCATGCTCCACGCGGCCGGCAAGGAGATAAGCGAGGAGGCGCTCAAGAAGGTTCTCGAGGCTGCAGGCATAGAAGTCGACGAGGCCCGTGTAAAGGCTGTTGTGGCCGCACTGAAGAACATCAACATAGACGAGGTGATAAAGTCCGCCACAGCCATGCCGGTGGCGCCTGCCGCCGCAGCCGCCCCCGCGGCCCCGGCCGCGGAGGAGAAGAAGGAAGAGAAGGAAGAAGAGGAGGAAGAGAAGAAGGAGGAGGTCAGCGAGGAGGAGCTGGCCGCCGGCCTCGAGAGCCTCTTCGGCTTCTAGGCGTGCCGGCAGGCCTGCAGCCCGCCTAGGGTTCCCGCTCGGAGATTGTTTTTGTCACACATCAGTGCCTCGGCCCTTATTCTACCTAATCGCTCGCATTAGTCCCCGGGCGTAGAGCCTGTACAATGCCTCTAGATACAGCCTTGCCCCGCGTAGCTGGCCCTTCTCCCGTGTCTCTTGGCGCACCTTCTCGCGCAGACCGTGAGCCTCGATACCGGTAACTCTCTCATAGGCGTCAACGTAGACGGAAAGCGGCTTAACGAGCTCCCAGTATATGTAAGACGCTGTAGTCGCCGCGATAGGGGCGTCTAGGCCTACGTAGTGCTCCTCTACCCCCCGGGCAGCAGAGTCCAGGAGGCTAATGACTGCCGCATAGGCGGGTGCCCGCAGAAGCTGCTCGCCCGGCCCTAGCTTGGCTAGGTGAAGCACCACCGGCTCCCGGAGCTGGAAGGTAGAGTAGAAGATCACCCAGGAGGGCAGCTCGGGCAAAGGCGCGAAGTCCCTGACAAGCCTTACAAGCATTCTCTTCAGCTCGGTGTTGAAATAGGAGACCACGCCCACAGTTCGGTCGCCCGATGACACCCTCCGCTCTACTTCGCTACAGTAGCCGCTCCTCTCTGGGAGCCGCCTGTCTTTACATGTGGCCTCCCAGCGGAGCCACTCTTCTAGCACCCGAAGCAGGGAGGCCGAGTAGGCTACCGCTAGGTCAATGTCCAGCCCTTCGGCCATGTATGCTTGGCCGGGCAGCTCGCTGTGTAGAAGCTCGCGCAGCCTCCTTGAAAGCCTGGCCTGCAGTTCCGCCTCTAGCCCCTCCACGTACACGTGTCCCCACGCTGGGGGTCGTGGAAAACCCCGGAGGGTGCGGATAGAGTTATCTCGCCCGGAGGGCCCGGCTCTACTTCAGGAACTTCTCCTCAAACTCCTGGACGAACTTGACGCTTTCCCTCACATCAGCGAAGTATCCTACCGCTGCCCTTACGTCCTCTGCAGTGACCTTTGTCCTGCCTGCACGCTCTGCGAGTATCCTAGCCGGCTCCATTAGCTGGATCGCGTAGCGTAGGCTGCGCTCGGCGCCTATCCTCGTAAGCTCTTCGAGGGCCTCCTCGGTCAAGGGTATGTCCTCCTCGTCCGCCCTTATACGGAGTATCTCTTTTATCTCCTCGGGCTTGTAGGGCCTAGTCTTTATTATCAGCATCCTGTCGATGAGGTCGAGGGGCATCCCGTGCGGGGACTCTATGTCCGTGCCCCGTATCCTCGTTATGCCGCGGTTGGTGGCGAGTATGATTATTGGCACCAGCTCGCTCTCCTCGAGCGCACGGGTCAGGAAGCTGAACGCCTCTATGTCTAGCATGTGCGCGTCGTCTATGAAGAGCACGCCGGGCACCAGCTCCGCTTTCCCGCTCTCTATGAGCTTCTTTACCTCCTCGTCGACCCGCTGGCGTACCTCCGAGGGTATCTCCTTGGATACCGGCATGCCGAGCAGCGTGTATGCGGCTGCACGCTGGGCCGCGTAGGCTACGTCGAGGTCGTGGAGCCTAATCGTGTATACTATCTCTTTTTCCTTCTTTACGGGGCCTTCCGGCGTGTCTACGCACTTTGTGAGGCTTATGTCTAGGCTCTTTTCTTTCTCCGTGCAGACGCGGCCCGTCTTGTGCACCTCACCGGTCTTCGCATCTATCCACACTACGTCTCCTTTACGTATACGCAGCTGGAGCAGCTGGAGCGCTATCTCCTCGCCCACTCTTAGCCTTGCCTCGTCGTCTCTGGTCTCTAAGATGAGCTCGGCCTCGCGCGGGATCTTAGTATAGGGGTTGAGGGGGTGCCTCACGTATCCTATCCTTACCTTCTTTACGGCGCCCTCGTATACTAGCCGTTTTTCGCGGAACCTCACGCCTATTGCCTTGCGGAGCGCCTGTGTTAACAGCTCGCTCTTGCGGAGCTCCGTGCTGTATATCTCCGAGCCGCTCATTGCCACGAAGGGTGTGTCCTCCCCCAGTTCACGCGCTATGCCCACCGCGATGGCTGTCTTGCCGGTACCGCTTGGCCCGACGATTAGGATGCCGCGGCCCGACATTTTGCCCTCTTTTATCATCTGTACAGCGATGCCTGCAGCCTCTCTGGCCTCCTGTTGCCCAACGAGACCGTCTGCTATGAACTTTGCGTGGCCCTTCTCGTCGAGGCCTAGGCCGCGTATGTGGCTGTGCGCGCTGACCCTCTTCAGAGGCTTCACTGGGCGCAGCTCCTCTATGGCCGCCATGGCTCTACCCCCTGGCGTAGCGCCGCTGCAGGCTTCTACAAATACTTTTCATTGCTTTCCTAGTGGGCTCGTTGCGGCGAAACGCTCCTCACAGCCCGGCAGGGGGCTCAGGCACTGGCGGTCAACTCATCGCCAAGCCGTCTCGCCGCCTCAACCACCTCCCGTGCACGGGCAACACCCAGGCCGGGGACAAGCCCCGCAAGCGCCTCGGCATCGAGGCGGGCGACATCCGCTATACTGCGTAGACCGGCCCGGTACAGCATACGAGCCCTAGCCCTGCCTATATGGGGGAGCCTCACAAGCTCCACAAGCTCCTCGCGCACACCGTGGCGCACCATCGCTTCAAGCCTGGCGAGCCACCCAGAGGCGGGGTGAAGGGTCTCCGAGGCGAGCTGGTAGAGAGAGTATGCCAGCCACGCGGCCGTCTCGGTTACTGCGCGGAGATCGCCCGGGTCTATACCGTACTTGCCCAGCACCTCCTGCTCCGGCGTCTCCATAACCCAGTCGGCGAGCATGTCAACCGTGTAGAGGGCCTGCGCCGCCAACGCCACAGCCGCGGAGTCTAGCTCGCGGTAAACATCGTAGCCGAGGCCTTCAAGGTACTCCTCGGCCTCCGCCTCGAGATGCAGCGCCAGCCTACGAGGCGGCCTAAGCAGTACGGAGTCGGTGTTCCACACGGAAAGGAACAGGGCGTCGTGCAGCGCCAGCCTCTCGCCGCGAAGCCTCTCAAGCCCCCTCAGCATGGTCCTAGCGGTAAGCGGGTCAATGTACAGCTCGGCTACGCGCCTACCCAGCCTAGTGGCGGCCACCTTCTCGTCGCCGGACTCTACGAGCCCTATGTCGGCCAGCAGCGCCACCACCTCCTCCAGGTGGCTTCTCGGCGAGCCGAACGTGTAGGCGTATAGGGTGTTCTCGAACACCTCCTCGACCTCGCTGCGCTTACCCGAGGAGCCCGCGATCACTGCGAGAACCTGGCCCCTGAACGCCTTCTCGGAGACGAGCTTGGAGGTAACCGGCTCCGGCTGGCCGTGTATGTACGCCCGGAGAGCCCTCTCCGCCTGGCTGCGCCCCCTCGCCACTATCACTGCCTCCCCGAGCCGGTCGAGCCCGGGACGGCCCGCCCTGCCGGCGAGCTGCTTGTACTCGGCAACGCTTATCGCCACGCTTCTGCCGCCGCTGTAGCGGTACAGGCTGTCCACAACAACCCGGCGCGCCGGCAGGTTCACACCAGCCGCCAGCGTGGGGGTTGCGACGAGCACCTTCAACCGGCGCGACCGGAAGGCCTCCTCGACGGCCTCTCGCTGGTACGATGCAAGCCCGGCGTGGTGGAAGCCCACCCCCATCTCGGACAGTTTGTAGAGCAGCTGGTTCAGCTCACGGTGCTCGCTCCGCTCGAGAAGCCCGGCGAGAGGCGGCTCGTCCGCAGCCAGCAGCGAGCGCAGCTGCTGCGAGCCCCGGGCGGCCGCCGCGAGGCGGGAGGCCAGGTCGACGGCCTTCTTCCTACGGTTGACGAATATGAGGGCCTGGCCTCCCTCCGCCACGGCGCCTAACGCGGCGTCGATCGACGCGGTGCCAGTGTAGCGCTCCACCCTAGTCTCGTCGCCGTCGCCCCAGATGATGCGGGAGCCGTACAGCACTCCCTCGCGGAGAGGCACGGGACGCCACGAGCTGTAGACCAGCTCGGCGCCGAGCCACTCCGCTATCTCGCCCGCGTTCGGAACCGTGGCGCTCATCGCCAGCACCTGCAGAGAGCCGCCCCTCATGGCCCTCAGCCGTGCAACCACGGTCTCCAGCACCGGCCCCCTACGGGGGTCGCCAACGTAGTGGGCCTCGTCGACGACCAGGAGGTCGACATCCCTAAGCCAGCCCGCGCGGTGGCGGAGCAGAGAGTCGAGCTTCTCGTAGGTCACCAGCACCGCGTCGCTCCTGGCGAGCCACGGCTCCGCGCGGTCGTAGTCACCGGTGGCGACGGCGACACGCGCCCCCAGGGGGGACAGGAAGCGGCGCCACTCAGCCGCACGCTCATACACGAGGCTGCGGAGCGGCGCCGCGTAGACCGCCCTGCCGCCGCCTAGCACTGCGCGCGCAGCCGCCAGCAGCGCGATGAGGCTCTTGCCGGAGCCCGTGGGGGACGAGACGACCAGGCTACGGCCCTCTAGGAGGCCCCTGCGGATAGCCTCCTCCTGTGGCGGAAAGAGCCTGGTGATACCAGCCTCTGCCAGTACGCGGCGCAGGCTTGCATCTATAGGCAGCTCCTCTACAGCCATGAGCCTCGTTCACCCTGGCGACGGGCAGGGGTAGGGGCTCAGCCGCCGCTGAACGCAGCTCCTCAGCCCCCTGGTGGTCGGGAACCGGGGTTCTCTCCATAGCCCCTCCTCTAGGCCGCCTAGAGGGCGGGTCTTCAATGCATCGCGCCCCGGCCTGCCGAGGGACGGTGGAAGAACCTTTGATGCATGAAGCGCCTATAGATGCGGCTGCCGAGTAGCTTGAGCGCCTCCCTCTCCCTGCTCATTACATGTATCTCCCAGTTCCGCAGCGCCGGGCACATGTAGCAGCCTATGCGGTAGAACCCTGCCTCGTACATCGGGTTGAGGCGGAGCCCTCTTGAGAGGATGTAGGCCTGCACGTGGGCACCGCCCCAGAGCCGGATTGGTGTCGCCACCAGGGTGCCGGCGGGTCCCTCCCTCAGGGGGGGCCGGTCGCTTCGCCGAGGCGACTCTGCGTCACGGTCGCCGATGACGACAAGTGTGCGTCCTTCCGCCAGCTCCGCTATCTTGGCCTCTATTGCCTCTATCTTTCTGCCTGTGCACCAGCGGTTCTCATGGCTAGGCATTGGCGCCCCCTCCGCGAGGGCCCTATCTAGGCCAGCATAGGCTACCTCCAGCTCGACTCCCAGCGCCTTGGCGGTCTCCTCTACATAGCGGAGGGTTGAAGGGAACTCGGTGCCCGTGTCTCCGAATACGGCGGTAACCCGTCTCCGGCCGAACGCCTCTATAGCGGCGATAAGGGCGGCCGTGCTATCCTTCCCGCCGCTCCATGGCACTATTACCCGGTCAAACTCGCCAAGACTGCGGAGGAAGCCCCGGCTAGCCTCAGACAGCCTCTCGAGGACCCCACGGTTCTCCCCAACCAGCCGCCCGATGTCCACGTCCAGCGGCTCAGCGTCTTCCACAAGCTCCGCGCGGGGCCTAATACCCAGGTCGTCTACCTCCAGCACCACACGTACACGCGGCCCGTTGTAGACGTGATGCCTCCCTCCGTGGAGCCGGAGCACCAGGGGGTTGCGCCCCACCACGTCGCCGACCAGGGCCGAGACGTGGTCGGCGAAACGGCCAAGGCCTATGAAGTTGTCATAGCTTACGTCGACCTCGTAGGCCTCGAGGGGGGAGCCGGCGCCCCATTCTAACCTATAGGCGCCCGTAGTCCATCCCGCGGCCAGCCTCAGCCGTGCCCTGGCGCGCAGGGTCTCAACGTAGAGCTGCTCCATCCTGGCGTTACGTATACGCGCCTTCGGGACAACGTGCACCACCGCGTTGGCGGGGAGGATTTCCTCGAGGCGCCTGGCGTTGCGGGCGTCCTCGCGGCCCAGGAGGACTATGTAGAACCTGTCTGGCCGGACTATGCCCTCGAGCTCTCTCGCCATCGCCTCCTCGGAGCGCGCGCCATGCATTGTTGCGACGTCCACGCCCCAGGCCGGGTAGAAGCGGCTAACCATAGCCCTGACGGCGTCGGCGTCGCGCTTGCTGCGCACAACCAGCGTAAACACCTTAAGGCACCTCTTGGGCCACTAAGTGTGACGCCCCGTCCTCGGCCATATAGCGGCTTGGCTGCCTCAAAGCTGCGTAGTGGCACAGCGGCGGCCGCCACGCGCCCTATACTACGGGTGCTTGGCTCCCCCGGCAGCGTCGCTGCCCCTATGAGCGGCCCCTGTGCGCCACAAGCAGCGAGGGGCAGGGTTGACGGAGCTGTATCCCCTGGTACGGGGCGGGAGGCTCGCCGGAGTCCTGGGAACCGGTGGCGACGCGACGAAGCTGTGCAGCAACAGGAGCTGCCGCTACTTCCTGTGGATGACGCCTGGCGAGGCATGGGAGGTCACCGGCGTGATGAGCCGAAGGGGCGTCGTCGAGCTGGAAGGGGAGGGGGGCCGCGGCTTCGCTCCAGTGGCCTCCTGGGTGGCGTCCCCGCCCTACGTGCACGCTAGGAGCTTCAACGACCTCGAAGAGTACGTGGAGTATCTCCACCGCCTAGTGGGGCGTGAGCTGCGCGGCAGAAGGGTGCTCCTAGGCTTCAGCGGGGGCAAGGACTCGGTTGCGGCGCTGCTGGTCCTACTGAGGCTCCAGGAGCTTGCCGGGTTTAGGCTACACGTGCTTTACGTGCACATACCTTTCCTCGAGCCCGAGGAGAACATAGCGTTCGTTGAGAGTATCGGCAGGAGGCTCAGCGTCGAGGTGGAGATAGTTGAGGCCCCGCGCCGGGAGATGAAGACACTTCTCAAGTGGAAGGGTATGCCTAGGAGGGGCTACCGCTTCTGCACGGTGTACAAGGCTAAGCCCATGCGTAGGCTGCGTAAAGAGGACCCGGGGCTCATCGAGGTTATTGGCGACCGTCTCACGGAGTCGCCTAAGCGGTTCAGGAGGCTGTCAAAGGCGGCCGCCGCGAGGGCTGTGCTGGTTGGGAGGAAGTTCCGGCCAACGTACCTCTTCACACTCTACGACGTGGTGACGCTTGTGCGCCGCCACGGGCTCATCCACCCGGACTACATGCGTGGCCTTCCCCGCGTCGCCTGCAGCCTCTGCCCCTTCCGGGCCCTCTACGAGTTCCTGGCCGACGAGACGGGGCTCGAGGAGAGCGAGCTAATACAACAGGTCTACCGGAAGATGTGGTCGAAGTGGTACAGCTGGGTGAGCTACGACCTGTTCCAGGAGCAGCGCCTGTGGCGGTTCTCGGCGCTTGCCGCGAAGCCGCTCATCTACCTCAAGCAGCTACTGGCCCGGCGGCTCCGCTCCCCAGCCGGCGCGGTGGCGGCGAGGAGCGTGGCAGACGCCTACCGCCGCGTATGGGTCGAGGACCTGCCCCCTGCACCCGTCCTACGCTCGCCATGGCTCGCGGGCGAGTTGGCGCTGCGGGCCGCGGCGCGGGGCCTACCGGTAGCTCTTCCTGAGCAGAGCGAGATAGAGGGCTGAGCCCGCGTAAACCGCCGCCAGCGCAGCAGCGTAGGCAGCCAGGGTGGCTGCGGCGCAGACGCCGGCGTACTTGAGCCCACTGTAGCCCATGTAGGAGGCCACTAGGTACATCAGGGGGGCCGGGTGGTGGAGCCCCTCCGCGCCGCCGAGGCCGCCTATTGTAACCGACAGGCTGACCTCTCCAGCCACGCTGAGAGCCATGTAGCCCAGCGGGGGGAGCAGTGTGGCGGCGAGGAGCGGCGCCACCGTGGCGAGGTAGGAGCGTAGAGGCCTGGCGCCGAGGCCCCGAGCCGCCTCGTAGAGGCTGGAGGGGATAGCCCTGGAGGCGGCTAGGGCCGCGTGGAAGAGGAGCGGGCTACGCCGCGTATAGTAGCCCAGCAGGAGCAGCGGAACGGGGCTTCGAAGAGGGTCCAGAAGGCCGCCGCGGCCAGCATAGGCGCCGTAGAGGCCGTAGGCCACCACGAGCCCAGGGAGCAGCGCCGGCAGGGTGAACAGGGTGGAGACGAGCGACGAGGCAAGGCCGGCCGCGCGCCCCGCCACCCAGGCAGCCGACGCGACAAGCAGGAGGGCGGAGAGCGAGACCACCAGTGAGTAGGCGGCGCTGTTCAGCGCGGCGCGCAATAGGTCGGGGTGGCGTAGCAGCTGCCGCCACGGCTCGAGCCCTAGACGCGGCAACGGGCTGCGGAGCCACTCGTCCGTGAACGCGTAGAGGAGGGAGAGAGACCTGACAAGCAGAGGCGGCGCCATGAGCAGCGCCTCCGCCGCCGCCACCGCCAGGCCGCCTCTTAGCGGGGCGCCACGCGGCACAGCCGCCGCGGCCACGTCGCCCAGGCGACGGTAGAGGGCCAACATAGCTGCGATGAGGGGCGCCGAGACCAGTAGGAGGAGCAGGCTGTACCCTAGGCCGCGGGTGTCTACCTCGCCGGTCGCAGCGGAGATGAAGTAGCGGTAGGCGCGGTAGGACAGGAGGCCGCGCGCCAGCGGGTCGTCCGAGAACACTATCGGGCCGCTCACATCGTCCAGGACGAGGATGGCGCCGAAGACCAGGGACGTCACTATAGCCGGCTTCACGAGGGACGCGAGAAGCCGTAGAAGGCGGAGGCCGCGCGCGCCGAGCTGAACAGCAGCCTCAACCTCCTCCCTCGGCACCGAGAGGGACGAGGCGAACACCACGGCAACCGCGTAGGGCGCCACCGCGACAGCCTCGTAGATTGCCACTCCGACTAGGCCACGGGGAACCACGACAACCGGCACACCATGCCCCGCCAGGAGCGCTGGAACCCCGTAGTCGACGCTGAGCAGCCTCTTGACAACATATGCCTCCACGAAGGGGAAGCTGAGCATCGAGACGGGCAGCGTGGCGGCCAGGACACGGCGCGCCGAGGAGTAGAGGTAGGCGAGGCCCGCGGCGGCCACCGCTGCGACCGTCGCCAGCAGCGCCGCTGCCAAGGCCACGGCCACGCTGTTAGCCACACAGCCCATGTCGACGCCCTTCACTATAACGAGCAGAGTGGGGCCCACATGCGCCACGTAGTATGGCTCGCCTAGGCCCCCAGCCGGCGCCAACACGCCGGGCTCGCGCAGTACAAGGTAGAGCGCGTCTAGAGGCGAGTACGCCGCCAGCCCTGCCGCCGCGGAGACGAGAACCACGAGCAAGGGAGCGGCCGCCGCGGAGACGAGCAGCGCCGGGGCCTCCCGCGGCGTCACGCATCCCTCCGCGCAGCCCAGTGTAGCTTCCGCGGGGCTCGCGCCGCGGAAAACCCGGCTAGCCCCCTAGTTCTTTGAGTACGGCGCGGTAGCGCTCCAGCGCGGCCTCCTTGACGGCGTTGTAGAACTTCTGCCGCTCCTCCGGCTTGGCGAGCAGCTTGTCTATCTTGGCCGCGTAGTTCTCAGTGAACACTGCCGGCATGCCGCTCCATGGATCCTTTATGGTGAGCGGCTTGCCTAGCTCGAGCAGCAGGGCCTCGGCCTTGTCCCGGCTAAGCCTGCCTTCCGACATGAGCTCGGCTATTCTCCTTCCAACCTGTTTCAGCAGAGCGTTCGCGTCGGGATCCGCTATCGCCGCCTCGTAGTACGCCACGACAGCTTTGTCGACCTTCTCTGCGAGGCTCCTGTTGAAGACGAATATGTTGCCCCTCATCTCCCGGTAGATGCGTTCAACCCAGTCTATGCCCTTTACGGGCCGGACCGGGATGTAGTAGTATAGGCGGGCTAGCGCCCTCTGCCCCTCGTCGCTGAGGAGCCACTCGATAAAGGCCTCCATGGCCTCACGGTGGGGCGCCTTGGCGGCAACGGCTGCCGGGCTTATGTAGAGTATCCCCTCGCCGCGCGGTATGCGGAAGACAGCCGCGCCCTTGCTCATGTTCTCCGCTTCTATGCCGTAGCCTATGTAAGCGGGGGCGACGGCCACAAGGCCCTCTGCGGCCTCGTCCCTAGCCTTCTCGGAGCTGTCGACTATCGACGCCTCAGCCCCTATTGCTGCCAGTACCTGCCAGCCGCGGGTCCAGCCGTAGCGCTGCAGGACTCCATGGAGAGTGGTGCGCGACGTGCCGCTCATCGACGGCCTAGGCCATGAGACCGTGTGGACGCCCTCTAGTAGGGGCTTCAGGTAGACCGGGTCAAGCAGGCTACCCCACTTCTCGGGCTCCGGCAGCCCATGCTTCTCGAGGAACACCTTGTTCACTATGAAGCCGTACACGGCCTGCCCCACTGCCACCCAGCAGGTCTTCCCGTCAGCCGTCGTCCCGCGCAGGCTGGGCTGCAGCTGCTCCACGAGAGACAGCAGCTTCTTCGACCTAAACGCGGCGAAGGCGCCCTCCCTGCAGAGCTGGTCGTATACTATCTTCTCGCCTATCACGAAGCCGTCCACCTTGCCGCTGAGCGCTAGCTGCCTCCACTGAGCGTAGCTGACCTTCCGGAACTCGATGTCCCGGATGCCGTACTCCCTGGCTATGGAGGAGTTGAGGAAGACCTTCTTGAGCGCCGCCTGCTCTTCGGGCGAGAGGCGCGTCACAACTACGAGGGTTACCTGCCTCGCCTTCACTGCCCCGTTGCCGGCGACGCCGAGGAAGTAGAACGCCGCAAAACCCGCTGCAAGTATGACGGCCAGTGTTACGGCCAACGCGGCCAGTCTCCTCGTCATAGCCTCGGTCATGCCGCGCCACACCCCTGGTCCAATACATTGCACGGCTCATGAAGGCAGCGGGTACATTCGCCTAGGGCCCCGCGCCTCGCTCCATGGCGCGCTACCGGTACGCCAAGAAGGGTTCGGCTTAAAATTCTGCCCTTAAGAACAGGCGGCGCACCATATGTCCGGATAATACCCGCCGCCGGGGGCGCCGAGCCCTGGGAGGACTAGCGGTGGCCGAGAAGACGGCGACGGTGGTTGAGCCGCCCGAGCCGTGGGCTAGAGGGTTCATAGCCTACGTCAAGGCCCGGCTAGGCAGACTAGGGTTCCGTGGCCTCCAGGAGCCCTATGGCACGATCTACGCCTCGCTGGCCGCAGGCCACCTAACCGGGCTGGACTACTTCTACGAGTACACGATAGAGGCCTACTACGAACTCATGGACCGAGCCGAGGAGGCCCGGCCGCTGGCTGAGCCACGCTGGGCCAGGCTCCTACCCTACCTCGACGAAGACGCCGAAGCCCTGGCGGCCTTCGAGGAGAGACTAGCCGATAGCTCTACCGTGCTCTGTGCCGAGCCCGTGCTCGCCGCCGCGCTTCTCGGGCTCGCGGCCGGCACGAGGCCCGGCAGAGGCTGGTACGCCAGCGGCTACACCGCCCGGCCGGGTGCCTATCCTCTACTCGTGCACCGCGGCGAGAAGAGGTGCAGAATCCTAACACCCTCGCCCATCTACGTGCTCGCAGTGTCCGCGCTCAGCAGGCTAGGCCTCCAGGAGCCCGGCGGCCCCATCGACGCGGCTGTGCCGGACCCGGCCCTGTTCCGGAAAACAGTCTACGATGCGAGGGTACCCTACTCGGAGCTATCTATGTGGCTGAGGGCTTTGGTCGAGGACTGGGGGAGGGCCGCGACTGGGGCGGAGAACCCCTGCGGCGACGAAAAACTGCTGCACATACGCTACCGGCTCCGGGGCCCCCTCGAGGCCTGGCACGAGTACCTCTGCTGAACGCTACCCCTTCGGGGCCACGGTTACGCCGCTTAGCCTAACCCAGGGCACCTGTATGCCGGGGTAGGGCTTCTCCACAATCTTGCCGACAGCCTCCACCCCCGCCTCTAGGTCTCGGTACATGTTGCCCCCGACAACTATCCCCGGCAGCCATCCACGCGGCTCCCCGTTCTCGTAGAGCACGGCTGGGTTCGCCAGGACGCTGTATTCGCCCGTCTCGGGGCTCGCCGTGTGGGCGCCCTGGACCTGGTAGACGACTATCACCCTGCCTTCTAGGAGTTCCTCGTAGCTCGCATCGCCCGGCTCGACTATGACGTTTGTGAAGCCCACCGAGGGCCTGCTGGCGTAGCCGGAGCGGGTAGCGTTGCCCGTGCTCTCGACGCCCCTGCGGCGCCCCCAGTAGGTGTCGTATATGAAGCCCCTCAGGGTGCCGTGGTCCACAAGGACGGTCCTCTGGGACGCCACCCCCTCCCCGTCGAAGCGCCAGCTGGCATCGCCGCCCTTAAGGGCCCCGTCGTCGATTATCGTTATCCTCTCGTCGAGGACCTTCTCTCCAAGCCTTCCGGCGAAGAAGCTCCTTCCCCGGGCCTCGATGTCGCCGCGTAGGGAGAAGAGCACGGTCTCCTCGAGGAGCTCTGCGAATGCGGAGGGCGCGTATACCACCGTGTACTTGCCCGGCTCCGGCTGCTCGGCCTTACGGAGGGTTAGCCTGGAGAGTTCTACGGCCCGGTCGGCCACAGCCTCGACGCTGGGTATTGCGACCCGGCTGCTATCGTATACGAACACGGCAGGTGTCGACAAGCCTCCACGCACTATGCTTGTCGAGACCAGCACCGAGGCGTAGGTGCCGCTGTCAACCTGGTAGACGCCGTTGCTGTTGGCGACTGCCCGCTCGACGGCAGCCACGCTTATGCCTGCACGCGAGAGTACGACGCCTTCGTCCCGGTAGCCTTCGATGTGGCTGAGGAGCCGGCGCGCCTCGCGTAGGAGGGTCTCCGGGCCGGCCCTTGCAAGGCCCGCCTCGTAGATGGACTCTACTAGGGGGTAGCTGGGGCTGGGTTCTGGCAGCCCACTCCAGTAGGGGTCCTCAACGCTGGCCCTGGCCAGCTTCACTGCAGCTCTTGCAGCCTCCGCGGCCGCCTCGGCCCCGGCGCCGGTGGCGTACGCGAAGCCGAGCCTCCTGCCGACGGCGGCACGGACGCCGACGCCTATGTCGTCGCTGTACTCTACGTTGTTCACCCTGCCGGCCAGCATCGACACGGTGTAGCCCCTTGTGTGGGTGACGAAGGCCTCGGCCTCGGTTGCTCCCTCGGCGATTGCCCGCCGCACGGCCATGACGGCCAGCTCTATGGGGGATATGCGTGTCACTTCTCCACCACCTCCGGGTCTGGGGCTGCGTGGGGCTCTAGGCGCGTCCACCCACGGTCATTCTCCTAACGCGTACGTGGGGGCCTCCGTCTGACACGTAGACGAGCTGGCCCTTGCCGCATCTCCCGTAGTGGAGCTGGAAGTCACGGCCAACCATGTCTATGTTGAGGAGCGTCTCGAGCGTGTTGCCGGCTATGGCTAGGTTGCGTACCGGCCTGGCTAGCTCGCCGTCGACTATCTCGTATGCCTCTTCGACACCCACCTGGAAGCTGCCATCTATGTTGGTTTGGCCGCCGCCGGTGGATACTATGTAGTAGCCGAACCGTATTCCTTCAAGCATCTCCTCGAAGCTCGCGTCGCCGGGCTCCATGTACGTGTTTCTCATACGCACGAGGGGCGGGTACCGGAACGACTGCGCCCTGGCGTTGCCCGTAGGCTCGTCGCCGAACATGGCGGCGTGGAGGCGGTCGTTCATGACCTGCCTGTGCACGCCCTTCTCCACTATAACGGCCTTAGCCGCCTTCACGCCCTCGTCGTCAAACCTGTAGGTGCCGAAGCCGTCGTCTATAAACGGGTCGTCTACTATGGTTACTAGCTCCGACGCCACCTTCTCCCCCCTCTTGCCTCTCAGCACGCTGCCAGCCGCGACGAGGTCCGCCTCCGCCAGGTGGCCGAAGGCTTCGTGCACGAACACGCCCAGCGCCTCCGGGCCGAGAACCACCGGGTAGACGCCGGCGCGGGGCGTCGCGGAGCGGAGCTGGTTCGAGAGCCGGGTCAGTAGGCGCTCTGCCTCCTTTTCCGGGTCGTACTTGCCCCAGATGTTGTAGCCACTAGTCGTGCCCAGCACTATGTGGGCGCTGCCCCGTACACCCTCCTCTGCGCCGTAGAGAGACGCGTATAGGTAGGCGAGCTCGCGCCTCTCGCCGAGGAAGCGCTCCTCCGTGCTGGCGTAGAGCTTCTCCTCTACAATGTCCGTATACACGACGGTTCTCGACTTCACAGCCGGGCTCTTCGAGAGCAGCTTGTCGAAACCCACGATGTCTGAGACCTTCTGCTCTACGGGCACGTCCTCGACGCTCAGCTTCACCGGGTGCACGTAGCTGCCCTCGGCGGGGTCCAGGAGGAGCGGCTCCGGCAGGCCGGCTGAGGAGCCACGCGCCATACTTAGAGCCTTCTCGAACGCCTCTATCACCTTCTCCTTCGAGAGCCTGGTCGTATAGGCGAACCCGAAGGAGCCGTTCGCGTAGACGCGGACCGCTACACCATAGTCGATGGACGTGCTCGTAGCCATTGAGCCGTCTAGCAGCTCTATCCGGGTCAGCCTCCGCTTCTCGAGGCGGAACTCGGCCAGGCGGACACCCTTGGACGAAGCATACGCAACCGCGTATTCAAGCACGCTTCTAGCATCCTCCATTACAGGGCACCCCGTGCCATGGGGTAAGGGCGAGTAGTATCCAAGCCGTTTAGCTCTAGCCGGCGGCCTGTACGGCCCCCTCTGGGGCATCTATCCCTCCGGTCGTTCCTTAATTGGCGGTTCCTTGATGTAGAGTGTGTGCTAGATGTGGGCAGGGACTTGGATTAAGAGTTGGATTCAAAAACTAGCTCAGTTAGCAAGGTTAGCGAGGTATTCTGCTGCGTAGAGTGGGGGTGGAGTAGCCTGTTTCGAACGCACCGGGGGCGTTTCAGCCGGGAGATAGTGCTGGGCGCCGAGGAGCCGCTCGCCGGCATAGTGCGGGAAAAGCCGGTCGTCCTGGAGGCCATAATACTGCTCAACGTTGCAGTTTACATAGTGACCTCGATGAGTAGGGGCTTCCTGGCTTCTAGTAACGACTGGATATACCGTCTAGGCTATATCCCGGCGTTGATGCTCGTTAACCCGGGCAACGCTTACCGGATCTTCACAGCGATGTTTACGCACGCGGATATTTTCCACATATTCTTTAACATGTACTTCCTCTACATATTCGGGCGTGCTGTGGAGAGGAGCCTCGGGCACAAGAGGTTCCTGGCGCTCTACCTCCTAAGCGGCGTCATGGCGGCCGTGTTCCACACGGTATTCATCTATCTCCAGAGCCCGGCGGACCTGGCGATACCCAGCGTCGGGGCCAGCGGGGCTATAAGCGGGGTACTTGGGGCATACATGCTGCTCTATCCGGGCACCAGGCTCACAGCGTGCTTCTTCCTATTCTTCTTCCCGTTCTGCTTCGAGATGCTCGCAGCGTACTACATAATGTTCTGGTTCGCCGTACAGGTGCTGGAGGGCTACCTGTCGTTCAACAGCAACATAGCGTTCTTCGCCCACGCCGGCGGCTTCCTGGCAGGCATAGCGCTCCTGCCGCTCGTTGCCGACGAGGCCAGGCTGCGGCTACTCCGGAGACTAAGCCGCTCGATGAGGCTCTTCGACATAATATCGTTCCTGGGCTACCAGCTGGAGCGGCGCGGCCTCTCGCCGGGCACAAAGGCTGCCTTCCTGACGCTTGCAGGAGTACTGCTCGCCGGGACCACGCTCGCATACGTCTACTCTGCCAGCACCCACACAATGCTAGGCGCATACACGATAGACTGGAAGCTAGACGTGTACCAGGGGGCCAGTACCGCCTTCGTAGCAATAACTGGCGGAGAAGCACACCCCATACTCTCGGCCACACCCCCGCCCGTACAGATCGTCATGAAGATGCTCGACGCCTACGGGCTGCTATACAGGCCACAGCTCGCCGGGAGAGAACTAGTGCTGACGCCGCCGCTGGCCAGGCCGGTAGAGATGACAGTGTTCACAACCCTCTACACCACAATACCGCTGACGGCGCAGCCTAGACTGATAGAGGCCAAGTTCAACGACATAGGTGTGCTTGAAAAAGCATACCTGGAGGCACTGATCGGAGGCTACGAGACAGCCGCCCTAGAGGCGAGGACCGCATTGGCCGCGCTGGCCAACCCCCAGCCACTGCTGAGGCTGATGGCACTAGCGAGCCTCCTGACAGTAATAGCCTCAATATACGTCGTCGCCTACAGGGACGAGGACTACGTGATAACACCCGAGTAGCGTGCGGCCACAGCCAGTAGGCCGATGAGGACGGCCGTGAACCAGGAGCACCGCCCTCCCTGGGAGGGGGCGGCGGTGCTGTGGCGACGTGTTTCAAGGCCGAGGCCGCCTCCCGGGCTCCGCACACGTTTTAACCGGTTAAGGCGCGGGTCTTCTACCCGTTGGTCTCTTCTCCGGGCAGGCGGGAGGTAGTGGGGGATGCGTGTTCCTGCTTGATAGTGTGCGCGTCGCGGTTCTCGGCGCGGGCAAGATAGGCTCCATGCTTGCTATCGGGTTCCGGGACTGCGGTGCCGGCGTCATAGCTACCGCGCGGCGGCCGGAGCGCATAGAGCAGCTCCGCGCAATGGGGCTGGAGGCTACGAGCGACAACGTGTCCGCCGTGGAGAGGGCCTCGATAATAGTTATCTCGGTGAAGCCGTACCAGTACCCTATCCTTGCCAAGCAGGTGGGGGGCCACGTAGCCGGCAAGGCCGTCGTCTCTGTGATGGCGGGTGTGCCGCTCCGCCTCCTAAGGGCCACCCTGCCCGGCGCCGAGGTCTACCGCGCGATGCCCAACATCAACGCAGCCGTCAAGAAGAGCGTCACCGGGCTGGTCACGCCGAGCGACGCCAGCTTCCGAGAGCTGGTGGTTTCGCTTTTCCGCTGCGTCGGCTCCGTGTACGAGATACCTGAGCAGCTTATCGACGCCTGGACGGCGGTCGCGGGCTCCGGCCCGGCCCTCATAGCCGAGCTGATAGACGCCCTCATTCTCGGCGCGCTTGCCGTCGGCATACCCCGCCACGTGGCGTACGACGCTATACTGGAGACGCTGGTGGGCACCGCGGAGTACCTGAGGTCGAGGCCCGAGCACCCCGCGGTGCTCAGGGACGAGGTCACGACGCCTGGCGGCACCACTATAAGGGCGCTGAAAACGCTTGAAGCGAAGGGGATGAAGGCGGCTATAATAGACGCTGTTGAGAAGGCCACTATAAGGGCTAGGACGCTTGCAAGGGAGATAGAGGAGGAGCTACTTGAACTCGATAACTCTGCCTAGCAGCAGCCTGGAGGCCTCGTAGGCTACGCGTAGCCTCCCCCTGCAGGGCCCCGGCGGCGCCCTGCAGTCGACCTCCACTATGCCGTACCGTAGCCCCGCGGCGCTGGCCTGCCTGCCGGCAAGCGTCTCCCAGTTTAGGCTGCCGCAGCCCGGGACAAGGTGTTCATCAGCGGCGCCGTTGTTGTCGTGTATGTGGAGGCACCGGGTCAGCGGCCCCGCGGCCTCTAGGGCGTCGCCGGGCTGGTAGCCGTTTATCCCCGCGTGGCCGAAGTCTAGGCAGAGGGCTAGGCGCGGGCTGCCCGCCGCCTCTACGAGCCTCCTTGTCTCCTCCACGCTGCTCCAGGGCGCTGCCCTGCTCGTGTTCTCCACTGCGACTGTGAGGCCTAGGCCTTCCTGCTCTATCCTTTGCGCCAGGAGGCTGAAGAACATCTTGTTGAGCCACCATGCTCTTCCGCTGCCCAGGCGGCGCTTCGAGAAGGGGTGGAGCACCATGGTTTCTACTCCGTAGCTGCTGGCTATCTCGGCTATTAGGGCGGCCTCCTTTACGGCCGCGTCGACCCCCCTGCCGAGGTACGACAGGAAGTACTCCTCCCACGGTGCGTGGATTACTGGTACCTGGAGGCCGGCGCGGAGCGCCTGCAGGAGTGTTAGGCGCAGCACGTTGGGGTATGAGGGGTAGTCGAGGCCGGTGTGGATGAAGCTGGCGTAGTTGACCTCTACGTGGCTGAAGCCGAGCCTGTGCATCTCTTCGACCGCAAGCCTCGGCTCCATGGGGAGTGTGCGGGTCGAGGGGAGCAGGGCTGGCTGTTGCATATAGGCTCTCCCGGCGTCTTTGTAGCCTCTCGTAGCTAAAATACTGGGGCAGGCGGGCTAGGCGCTTGTCTTCACGGTGCCGGTGAATGCGCCTATCCTGCTGCTTATCCTCGCGAACCGCGCCTTCGCCCAGAGCTCTGGTATGCTGGATGCGCCAGCGTAGCCTAGCGCCGCCCGGAGGCCCTCGGCGAAGGCCTCTACTACTCCCCTCAGGGGGCCACGGTAGGGCACGAGGCCCTCTATCCCCTCCTCCACCTTCTTGGCCACGCGGCTGTAGCGGTCGGCGGCGTACCTCTTCTCTAGCGCCCCGCGGCTAGCCATTCCACGGTAGGGCTTGTACAGGCTGGCCCCCACCCTGATTATGGGGGCGGCTGCCTCCTCGGTTCCTGCGAGCAGGTAGCCCGCCATAACGCTGTAGGCGCCGGCCGCCAGCGCCTTCGCGGCGTCGCCGCTGCCGCGTATGCCGCCGTCGGCTATCACCGGCGTGTCGGCGGGGTCTACCCCCAGCTCCCGGAGCGCCGCCACCGCCTCGGCTACCGCGTGGAGCGTTGGGGAGGCGACGCCGGTGACGCCGCTCGTGGTGCATATGTTGCCGCCGGCTATGCCCATTCGTAGCCCGTCCACCTTCTCGACCCGCGAGAGCGTGTCGACGACGCCCTCCCTTGTACCTAGGTTGCCCGCCACGAAGTCGCTGCTCAGACGGGGCGCCAGCCTCGCCGCGGCGGATAACACGTTGACGTTGTGGAAGTGGGCTACGTCGGAGACCAGGATGTCGGCTACCCCGTCTAGGGCTTCTACGCGGCGCGTGTCGAAAGGCGACACCGCGGCCGCGACACGGAGCCTACCCTCCTCGTCGAGCACGGGGCTGTAGCTCTGCATCGCCTCGCCCACAACGAGGCTGCCAATATATGCGCCGGCGGCGCTTATGGCGGCCGCGTCGGTCTTCCCCTCCAGCACTGCACGCCTTGCCTCTTCAAGTGAGGCCACGTCGTACACCATTGGGGGCGTTAGGTGCTTCGAGACGGGGGCGCCGCAGCTGCAGCCCAGCAGCTCGACGAGCCTCGCCCTGCCCAGCACCCTGCCCTCCTCGTCCACGACTGGCGCGTCGCGGAGCCCCCAGGCGCGTAGCTGTTCTCTTGCGCGGCAGCAGTCCTCTAGCGGGGAGAGACTGGCAGGGTGGAGGACCGCGGGCGGACTGTTCTTCACCTTCTCAACGTGTCGTAGCTGCTCCTCTACAGGCATGTTACGGTGTATCACGGCCACGCCGCCGAGAAGGGCCAGGGCGACGCCCAGGCGCCACTCGGAGACGGTGTCCATAGGAGCCGCTATCAGGGGGATGCGTAGCTCTACGCGGCGGCTGGCTCTCGAGGAGAGGTCCACCTGCCAGGGCTCCACGGGGCTAAGGCCGGGTAATATTATCACATCGTCGAAGCTGAGGGCGTCGCCGACGAGGCGGATGCTGCTAGACAAAACCTGTACCACCTCTTGCCCACAGTTGAAACGGTGGCTCTTGACGGGCTTTGGTAGACCGGTGAGCCGAGGGCTGCGGGGTTATTAGCCCGCCGGGCGCGCCGCTCTCCCCGGCAGGTTCTCGGAGGAGTACCCGGCGCCTTGACGAGCCTCACACAGGGCGGCGACGAGATAGCTATAGTGGGGTTTGGAGGCCAGTACATGCACCTCATTGCCAGGAGGCTGCGGGAGCGGGGCTTCTATGCCGAGATAATCCCGTACACGAGGGTCGAGGACGAGAGGAGCAGGCTCGAGAGCCCTCAAGTCAGGGCGGTCATACTCTCCGGCGGGCCACCTAGCGTCCACGCCCCCGGGGCGCCCCGCGTACCCCCCTGGCTGCTTGGGCTAGGCAAGCCGGTGCTGGGCATCTGCTACGGCTTCCAGCTCCTCGCCGAGATGCTGGGGGGCAGGGTCGAGAGGGGCTGCGACGAGTACGGCAAGACCAGTATCCACGTCCTCGACAGGGACGACCCCCTCTTCGAGGGCTGGGGCGAGTTCGAGCAGACATGGATGAGCCACGGTGACTGTGTGAAAGAGCCGCCGCCGGGCGCCAGGCTGCTTGCGGTCAGCGAGAACGGCTACGTGGCCGCGTTCCGCGCCTCCGCCGCGGGGGCGCCCCTGTATGGTGTCCAGTTCCACCCGGAGGTCTCGCACACGCCCAAGGGCGGCCTCCTGCTGGAGAACTTCGCGTCCAGGATAGCAGGGGCGAGGGCCTGGTGGGACCCCGGCAACCTGGCCGAGCGGCTCGTCGACGAGCTGCGGGGAAGGATACGGGAGGGGAAGGTGATAGTGGCTGTTAGCGGCGGCGTCGACTCGACAGTGACAGCTGTGCTGCTGCACCGCGCGGTCGGGGACAGGGCCATAGCTGTCCTCGTCGACCACGGCCTCTTCCGGGAGGGCGAGGTAGAGGAGACACAGCGCATACTGAGAAGCGCCGGCGTCAAGCCCGTCGTGATAGACGCGAGGGAGCGCTTCCTCTCGGCCCTCCGCGGGGTACGCGACCCGGAGGAGAAGAGGAGGATAATAGGCGAGATGTTCGCCAGGGTGTTCACGGAGTTCGTGGAGAGGGATCCCGAGATAAGGTACTTGGCGCAGGGCACCCTGTACCCCGACGTCATAGAGTCGGGCGCCGCGCCAGGCGCTGACAGGATAAAGAGCCACCACAACGTGGGCGGCCTCCCCGACTGGCTGGGGCTGGAGGTTGTGGAGCCCCTGAGAGAGTTCTACAAGGACGAGGTCCGGCGCCTCGCCCTGGCTCTCGGCCTGCCGGCTGAGCTGGCCTTCCGCCACCCCTTCCCGGGGCCTGGCCTCGCTGTCAGGATAATAGGCGAGGTGACGGAGGAGAAGCTGTTCATCGCGAGAAGGGCCTCGAGGATAGTCGAGGAGGAGCTGCGCAGGGCGGGCCTCTACGATAAGGTCTGGCAGGCTTTCGCGGTCGTGGGCGACGACCGCTGGGTGGGCGTGAAGGGCGACCGGAGGGAGGACGGCTACATAGTCACCGTCAGGGTAGTGGAGAGCGAGGACGGGATGACTGCTGACTGGGTACGCGTACCCTACGATGTTCTCGACAGGATATCCAGGAGGATAACGAGAGAGGTACCAAGAGTTACCATGGTCACGTATGCTGTGACGAGCAAGCCACCGTCCACCATAGAGCCCCAGTAGAGGGGCGGGCCGTGGAGCCTCTTAGAGCCGCTATCCGTTGGGAAGGCTCCCCGCTACTTGTGGAGGGGGAGCCGCTGCCCCTCATACCGCCCGGGTACGTGCTTCTCCGCACACGCTACGCCGCCTGGAGCGGCGTCGAGGAGGCAGTGCGCGGGCTGCTGCTGCCCGCCCCCCACGGCGTGGTAATGGGCGCAAGCGGGGCGGGGCAGCCGCTGGAGGCTGCAGGCGTCAGCACCCCACAGGCGAGGCTGCTAGCACCCGTCCACGTGCCTCCGGGCTGGACGCCCGGCGTCGCCAACGACGGCTGGCTCTCCACCTATACCGCTGCGCCGCTGGAGGCGCTCGAAGAGGCGCCGGCGTCACCGCTCTCCAGCCTCAGCCTCTACTTCTCGCTCGCATGCGAGGCGGTGGAACACGCAGCAAGGAGGGGGGCCGCCTCTCTCCTGGTGGTAGGGGGAGGGGTGACAGGCTTCTCCGCCGCCCTGCTTGCGGCGGAGAAGGGGCTACGGGTAGCCCTCTATACTGGCAAGAAGCTGCGCTGCCCAAGCGGCTGTAGTCTCTACTCCACAGCCCCCCGTCTAGCCTTCGACGCCGCCTATATCGCGTCGCCCTCACGGTGGTTCGTAGAGGCGGCCCTGGCGGGGGCTAGGCCGTGGCTAGTCGAGGTGACCCCCTTCACTCGCCGCGTCTCGCTGCTGCCCTCCGGGCTCGAGAAGGTGCAGGTACGGGTCGTGAGGGGTGAAAGGGGCGGCTGCTGGAGGCGGCTGCTCCACAGATGGGAGGAGGACGTGAAAGGGCTCGTCGTGGCCGGGGATGGGCTGCTGGTGCCGCCGCCGCTTGGCGGCGACGCTGCTGCCTATATACTTAGGCTTTAGCCTCTCCCAGCTCCTCGCGGAGGGTCTCTGCCAGGCGCCTTACGCCCTCGCGTATCGCGTCTGGCGGCGGGTAGCTGAAGTTTAGGCGTGCAGTGTTTTCGCCGCCGCCGTTGGGGTGGAAGGCGTCGCCCGGCACGAAGGCTACGCCGCGGTTTATCGCTTTCTCGAGCAGCCTCCTGGCGTTCACGGAGCCGGGGAACCATGTCCACACGAAGAAGCCGCCTATCGGCCTTGTCCACCGGACTCCCGGGGGCATGTACTCTTCGAGAGCCTCCAGCATGGCGTCCCGTTTCTCACGGTAGAGGCTCCTTATTCTCGGCAGGTGGTTGTCGACCACGCCCCTGTTAAGGGCCTCGGCGGCTATGAACTGTGTCAGGCTGGGCGTGTGGAGGTCGATGCTCTGCTTGACCAGCTCCAGCTTGGACACCACGGGTTCCGGGCCGGCGAGCCAGCCGAGGCGGAGACCCGGGGCCAGTATCTTGCTGAAAGAGCTCATGTAGATTACCCTTCCGTCGCGGTCCAGGCTCTTCAGGGGAACAGCCTCAGCCTCCTCGCTGAAGGTTATGAAGCGGTAGGGGTCGTCCTCCACCACTAGGAGGTCGTACCTCTCGGCTATCTCCAGGAGATGACGCCTCCTGTCAAGCGGCAGCGTGGTGCCTGAGGGGTTGTTGCATGTAGCCACGGTGTATATTATCTTGGCGCGTTCCCTGTCGCCGCTGTCGAGGCTGCGCAGCTTCTCCTCCAGCACGTCCGTGCGCATACCCTCCTCGTCTATTGGTACTGTTAGGAACCTGGCGCCCGCCACGCGGAACGCCTGGATGGCGCCCAGGTAGGCGGGCTCCTCGGTTACAACCAGGTCGCCGGGGTCGAGGAGCGCGCGGCCAATAAGGTAGAGGCCCTGCTGCGACCCCACAGTCGCCATGATGCCGTCGTCGCTGCGCACCTCTATGCCGTGGCGGTTCGCGAAGTCGCGGACCGAGTTGAGGAAGTAGGAGACGCCCCTAGTCGGGCTGTACTGGAGCGCCTTCTCTCCATAGTTCTCCACGACGTAGCTCGATATCTCCGCTATCTCGCGGAGGGGGAAGCTACGTGGATCCGGGAGCCCGCCGGCCAGGCTTATCACGTCCCCCTTCTCGGCCAGCTTCAGGAGCTCGCGGATATCCGAGGCCCTCATGCTGGCCGCTAGCTTGGAGAAGAACCTCTCGTAGCGCGTCAACCCTGGCGCACCTCGCACGGAGAAGCCTCTGAGCCCACAGTTAGGCCATAGCCTGCCGGAGAGACTATATCTACTCAGCCCTCGGGCCTGGAGGGCTGCGATGCCCGGAGACGGTGGTTATGCAGAAGCGGCTCCTCGACGCCCTAGAGGAGGCCAGGCTGGTTCTCGAGGCTGTCATACGGGGGGAGTACTGCTGCCTACGCCACGGCCTCCCCTACGTCACGCCAGGGCTGCTCGGCGAGCAGGCCTTCTGCGAGAAGCGGCTAGACTTCCGGCTAGCCCTGGGCGAGGAGAGGGAGCCGCCGCCCTCCCCGGTGCAGGCGAGGAAGCTCCTCGAAGCAGTGCTTGGCGCGAAGAGGCGGCTCTGGACGGGCAGGGAGGAAGTGGTGACTGTACCCCTCGCATCTATAGTGCAGGGCGTACCCATGGCGGGCAGGCCCCCTGCCATGGCCCTGGGGGAGGGCTGTGTCGCAGCACTATACCTGGTCAAGGTCACGGGCCGGCACCGCCTATACCCCTCCGACCGGGTAAAGGCCTACGCCTACGCTCTCCTAGCAGAGGCGGCGGGCATAGCCTGCAGCGACATGAAGATAGCCGTGGTGACTACGGGCGAGCCGCTGGGTCTGGCCGAGCTTAGGGGCCTCCTACCCGAGCCTAGGAGGCCACGCCCCCGTGCAGGAGAAGAGGCTGCAATCCACGTGCTGGCCCACGACCCCTCCGAGGAGGAGAGGCTGCTTTCGCCACTGCTAGCCTACTGGAGGATGGAGCGCGGCCCGGCGCCGCGGCGGGGCCCATGGTGCGGTAAGTGCCCCTACCGTGACCGGTGCAGCCCATAGCCAGGCACTGGGAGGGGCGGCTTCGGCACGGCTCTTCTTCAGCATCCCGCGGCTCGCCCCTTAGGGCTCTGCGCCCACCGGGGGCCGCGGTATCGTCGTCGCAGGCGCACCACACCGCCGCCGAGACGCTATATAGGTAAGGCTTCCCGGCGGGTTATTTAGGATGAGCGCCTTGGCCGTTGAGGCGGATGACGCGAGGAGGGTGCTGCTCCGGCTCCCCCGGGGCATGCTGCCGGTCGCGGCGCTTTTCGCAAGCCTGCCGACGCTCTCAGTGCTTGTTGTCCTCAACCTCCGTGCCAGCCCGCCCGCCCTGGCTAGCCTCTTAGAGGCCTTTACCCTGCTCTACCTGGTGCAGGTGCCGCTGGCACTGTACGCGGCGGTGTTCGTGTCCCGGCTCTCCGAGGCCCTGGCGGAAGCATGCGGTAAGGGAGGCGGAGCCCGGGGAGGCCGGCTGGCTGTGCTGGCCGCCCTGGTTCCGCTGGGCTTCATTGCCCCCCTTGTGGGGCTTGGCCGCGTCCTCTCCGCCTGCGGTCTAGGCGCGGCCCAGAGGCTGGGGAGCGGCGAGCTCGACGTAGCGCTCAACGTTATGACTCTTGGTCTTCACTCTGTCCTCTACGCGCTGCTGCTTGAAAGAGTCGTGGACCAGACGCTGGAGCAGGGCAGGATAGGCGCGGCGGAAAAGGCCTAGACGGGCTCCTCGAGGATGCCGCGGCGGGTTATCCTGAGCACCTTGTTGTGGTACACTATTATCCCCTTGTCGGTTATCTCGAAGGGGTGCCGCTTCATACTATGCTTGGTTCCCCTCATTTTCCACACTATTAGGCTTCTCTTGAGCTCGCCTTCTATCTCGTCCAGGTCGAGCCTGACTATGCCGTCGGCCGCGTGCTCCACGCCTGGGCCGCCGAAGCCTCTCTCGGTGACGCTCACCTGGCTTACGAGGAAGCTCGTGGTGCCGAGGCCGCTGAGGACCCGTTTTAGCATCATAACCACGCTCCTGGCGACACTGGGCTTTGTCAGGTAGAGCGTGGACACGGAGTCAATCACTACCCTCTGGGCGCCAACGTCGCGTATGGCCTCCTTGAGGACGTCTATCAGGAGGCCTACGTCTGTGGGGTCGCGCACCACGTACCGCTCCCTCTTAGCCGCCTCGCCGATGCCCCCGGTGAACGCGTCAACTATTGCAAACATGCCTTCACGCTCGTAGGGTCTGACATCCCAGCCGAACTGAGCCATGTTTATCCTCACTTGGACCGGGTGCTCCTCCAGCGCCACGTAGACACCGGGCTCACCCATCTGGAGGCCGTTCCAGAGGTACTGCTGGCTCATAATCGTCTTCCCTGTGCCGGGGCCGCCGCTCAGCAGCACGACGTTCCTCCTAGGTATGCCGCCGTAGAGTATCTCGTCGAACCCGGGTATCCCGGTCTTTACACGCTCAATCTTCAACCCTCACACCAGGGTATAGAAGAGTGTAGAGTGGTAGGCTAAATACATCAACCCAGCGCAGCGCGCGAGAGACCCACCTTATAATCTCCCTCGGGGCCCTGGCTAAGCGAGCCGGGAAGAGGCAGAGAGTCTTGGCGGAGAATCTGCGCGAGCGCCTCGCCTCATGGCTCGCAGGGGCCGGCTTCATAGTCGCGCCGGGCGACGAGGGGCTGCCCTCGAACGCCGACTGGGGCCTGATGGTTGCAACCCCGCCGCCGATACAGGTCAAGCTGAGGCTCATAGGGCTCAAGAACGGGCTGGTTATAGCAGGTATTGGTGTCAACTTCTCCGACCTGCATCGCCGCGAGCTGCAGAAGCTCAGCACCGCTGAGAGGTCGGGCTTTGTGGCATCCCTAGCCTCGAAGATAATAGCGATGTGCCCCATGTGCCGCATAGCCCTACACGGCGGCGTCGTAAACCCCGAGGCCATAATAGCCGAGATAGTCTACGCCTCGGATGAGTTGACGAGGCAGCGGCTGCTAGACGACATAGCCAGGCTCGTAAACGTGTTCATGCTGATAAACATGGAGCTGTGGAGCCGCTTCCCCGAGGCACACATAGATGCCGCAAAGGAGGAGGGAGGCACCACGTTCCTCTAACAGCCCGGCCCGGTTCCACCCATTTCTACCCCCTTTTCGCCGCACCATGTCCCCGCCTGGCACCTCTCAGTAGGGGAGGAGGCTGGCTTGGAGCATGCCGCCGTCGAGGCCGCGGTGCTTGTGGGCGTCCTGCTCTTCTTCTCCAAGGTAGGCGAGGAGGTCGCCGAGCGTCTCCGCTTTCCAGGGTTCCTCGGCAGCGTTGTAACCGGGCTCGTGCTCAGCGACGCCGTGCTTGGACTCGTCACGCCGGAGAAGCTTGAGCCCGCGCTTCTCCTCTTCATGCTCGGCATTAACTTCACACTGTTCCTTGCGGGCGTGGAGGAGCTTTCGAACCCGTCCCTCCTGAGGCCTTCTAGGAGAGAGGTCTCCATCTCAGCGCTGCTGCTTGCCTCCTCAAGCATCTCGACGGCCGCTCTCCTCGTACACGTATACGGTTTGGCTGCCGAAGCCGCTCTCGGTGTTGGAGTAGTACTGGCCGTGGTAAGCGCAGGCCCCTTGATGAAGATCCTCCTGGCTAGGGGGGCTCTCGGCGAGAGGGAGTACGCGGCGCTAAAGGTGGGGCTCCTGGCCGAGATCGGCGGCCTAATAGTCTTCAACACTCTGGTCCAGGGCGTGTCCCTGATAAGCTTCGTTGAGACGACGCTTTTCGTGCTCCTGGTCTACATGTTTGGCCGGCACTATCTCGACGAAATGCTGCTCCTCATAGAGAAACACATGGCGGTGAAGGAGGCTCCTTTCGCGATCGTGGTATCAATAGTAATAATGGCGGGCTATATAGCCGAGATGATAGGTTTCAACGCCGCCGTCACGGCTCTCCTCCTGGGCGTATTCCTATCCGAGTACATGGAGCTACGCCCTCTCTACCTGGAGAGGGTGAGAGCCTTCACGTACGGCTTCCTAGAGCCCCTCTTCTTCATAGGCATAGGTATCTACGCCGCCAAGACCACCCCGCCTATGCTTGTACAGAGCATCGTCCTCCTCCTCCTATCCGCTCTACCGAAGATAGCGGTAGCCCGGCTCCTAGGCTTCAAGGGCAGAGAGGGCCTCGTCCTGCTAGCCAAGGGCGGCGTCGACGCGGCACTGCTGCTAGCCCTCCTCGACGCCGGGCTCATAGGCTACCAGCTCTACACCTCGGCCCTGATAGTGATCCTCGGCTCAACGATGCTCTCCTCGCTCTCCTTTAGAATCAAGGAGCGCAAACCCGACGTAATACGCCTCAAGCTAGCCGAGACAAGCCTCGACATGGACATAGTCCACATCGACGAGCCGGCAGAGTACGCGGCGAGGATAGTCGCCACAAAGGGCGCAGCAGTTGTCGTCGACAACGAGATGAGGCCAGTGGGCTACGTTGTCGCGGAGGACTTCGTGGACGTGGACCCGAAGCTTCTAGCCAAGATACCGGTCCGCTACTATCTCCGCGAGCCGGTGCCAATAGTCCAAGCCGATACCCCGCTGGTAGAGCTACTCTCAGACCCCGCGCTCCTACACGAGCCCATAATAGCCGTCGTGAACGACAACGGCGAGATAGTCGGCACGCTCACCACGAGGAAGCTCCTCTCACTAGTCCTGCATGCGCCGCGGCGCGAAGCCCACTAGGCCAGAGAGAGGGGCTCAGAAGCGCCGGCCCCATCTCATCCCGCGCCTCCGCCGGGGCGCGGTTGAACGGTGGGGGTGGCAACCCCCAGCAGCACTGGGGGTTCTTCTTCACGGCCCCATAGTCTACTCTACAGCCAGCCGCTGTGGTGCTAATGTGCGGCTCGGCGGAACTCTGAACAGTCATCGCTGCTCGGGGCGGCTCCTACTTGCCGGGTAGTCCTCACCGCCGCACTGTTGCTACCGGGGGCATGTGCTTCGGGTCTATAGTGTTGCCGCGTCTCGCCGCGTCTAGCTTGTCGCTACGCTGTCGCGCTCTTCTCCTCCTGTATCCTCCTTAGCTGCTGCATGTACATCTCGTACAGTTCCTTTGTGGTGGTCGCGTCTTCGGGGGACTTGTCGGGCCTCCACCTGATGAAGCGCGGGAACCTTATTGATATGCCTGCGCCGGGCTTAACCCAGCCGTAGCAGCAAGTGTGTATGGGGCTGAGGGTTAGCTCTGCGCCTATTATCTCTGCGACGAGGGCCGGCTCCACCCAGACATCCGGCTTCATCTGGCTGTCGACGCGGGGCGGCTTGCGCTCCGCTATGTAGGGCTGGAGCATTTCGTTGAGCTTCTCCAGGTCTTCGTCGGTGAAGCCGCTGCCAACCTTGCACACGCTCTTGAAGGTATCCGTGTCTGGGTCGTAGGCTGCCATCAGGAGGGCGCCGTACTTGCCTCCACGCCTGCCCTTCCCATAGAACGCGCCCACAACCACCAGGTCCACGGTATCGGTCATCTCCGACTTGTAGTCGCGCTTGTACTTTATCCACAGCCAGCCACGTGCACCCGCCTGGTAGACGCTCTTATCGTGAACCGCTTTAGCCATGACCCCCTCTGCGCCGTTCTCTATCGCCTCTAGGAAGAACTTCTCAAGCTCCTCCGGGCTCGACGTGACTATGCCTTTTGCTAGCTGCCACTGGTCACTCGCAGCGATTACCTTCTCTAGGCGTTCATGCCGGTAGGGCAGGGGCTTCACTGTTAGGTCCTCGCCGTCGACATATATCGTGTCGAAGAGGAACACCGCTACAGGTATCTCCTCCATAGCTATGTGTACGTCGTGCTTCCTCCTCCGCCGCATGAGGATCTGGAAGGGGCGCAGCTCGCCAGTCTCGGGGTCTATTGCGACTATCTCGCCCTCTACTATTGCCTCTGCCGCGCGTATACCGCTCCTCGCCATCTGGACGACGTCGGGGTACATGTGGGTTATGTTCTCGAGTCTCCGGGAGAATATCCACACCTTGTTCTCCTTCTTGTGTATCTGGGCTCTCTCGCCGTCATACTTGTACTCCACGAGGGCCTTGCCGCCTAGTTTTTTGAGTATCTCCACCGGGTCGTTGAGGCGCTCGGCCAGCATCGGCCTAACCGGTATCCCGACCTCAGGCTTTATGTTCTTCAACGCCTCTATGCCTTCGGTGGCAAGTATCTTAGCTATCATCCCTAGGTCTGCGCGGAGATTATAGGCCCTTTCGACGACGCTCCTCAACGCGGCGCTGCCCGCATAGACGACGGCCAGCGCCTCCATTATCGTTGCGTCGCCCACGCCCAGGCGGAGCCTGCCCTCGACAAAGCGCGCTATATACTTGGCTTCCCTTGGAGACGCCTCTGCCAACAGGCCGGCTAACAGCTTTAGCTTTATCTCCCTGCTGCCCTCCCCCTGCGCCATGGCGATCTTTGCCAGCGTCTCGTAGACCTTCTCGACCGTCAGCATCGAGCCGCCCGACGGCTTCTTTATGAAGGCCAGCAGGCCTGGCGCAGTGACGCCCTTCTTAGCCTTCTCCTCCTTCACTATCTCTATTGCACGGCCTATGTCACCCACCTTCTTCGCCAACCGCTCCAGCTCCTGCTCGGATACATGCAGCGCGATAGCAGCAGCCTTGATCAGCAGCTTCTCGCCGACACCTAGCTCGGGGAGACCCTTCCAGTCCGGCCAGAGCTTGCCCTGGATAAAGTAGACAACCTTGTCTACCACGTCGGGGGGCGTCTTCTTGAACAGCTCTACTAGGTATAGGAGTATCTGCGTACGCGCCGTGACGCGCTCAATCTTCTCAAAAGTGTCCGCGAGCAGCGAGAAAGGCATCGGCAAAACCAGCCCACCCATAGGTGGCGCGTATAGGTAGGATACAGGGCGCCCTAATGAGGCCTGGGCCCCAACGGGCCTCCCCCCGGGGGGAGAGGCGCCAGAAGCGCTGGGGCGAGAGCCGCTCAGCGGCGTGGACGCCGCTTTCTTGCCCTCGGGGCCCGGCTCGCGTAGACGCGCGGACTAGGCTCTGGAGCCTGGAGCGGCGACACGTCCGGATCGCGGCCCTCTAGGGCCACCACTAGTCTCCGGTATACCCTGTACACGTCATCATAGGAGGGGGGCGCGGCCAGGCCGCAGTAGCGGAGCCTTACGTTAACCAGCTCTCTCCTACCGCCGACCTCTACGACAGCCGCCTCGGCCGCCTCGGGGACGTTGCCTCCGAGTGCTAGACCGCTGCCCGCCAGCTGTAGGTAGCGCAGCACCACGTCGGCAGCCTCTAGCCGGCCGCCTTCCCTCCATTCCTCCCCCCGGAGGGGAGTGTAGACGTCTACTGAGAGCAGGAAGCAGCCACCACCATCCGGGATAACCAGCACGCGGCGGAAAGTCTCGTACCAGTACTCTCTTACACCCAGCTCTGCCTCGACTATCGGGGGCTGCTCGGAGGCAGGTGGAACCACGTCTCCCAAGGCTCGTCGAGCCACCCCGACGTCTCTGTGAGTGAAGAGGCGCGGCCGGAGAGGGCGACTAGTCTCCGCTACCGGGAGGGACGCGGCAGCCGGCAGGCCGCGGCACGTGGCCCTAAAACCCCGGGCGCATGGGGGGCTGCCTGCCAGCAGCGGCGGGTTTCTACCTTGTGCCGCGCTTCTCCGCTATCCAGGGCGTTATCAGCTCTAGTCGCCTACCGCAGAAGGGGCAGCGGTAGTGCAGCCTCCTGGCGTCGGCCGCGCAGAAGTAGGCATCGTATTTATCCCTGCAGTGGGGGCACATGTAGACTATGTCGAGTGTCGTGTCTAGCTTGGTGGCGCATATCCTGCACTTCACTGTAACCCAGCCGCGGTGGCCGACAGCGTTGATGCCCTTCAAGCCGGCTGTGGACACGCCACACCACACCCCATGGCGTCCGCAGAGCCCTCGCCGGGCCTAATTTATCCCCTACCCTCTGCACCCGTGCCGCCAGGCGGCCGATGAGGTAAGCGCTCTTCGCTTAGACCACGCAATGCTGACTTGGCTGGGATTGCCGAGGCCGCCGGGTCCCCGGCACAGCGCCGGCTAGAGCTTCATGGTCCTAACCCGTGCCACGCTGGGCTCTCCACCGTGCCCAACGTCTACGTCGACCAAGGCGTAGCGGCCCGCAGCCAGCGGCCCCGGGTTGACCGCCACCGCCGGCCCCACCGCTGCTACGCCCCATGCCTCATGTATATGGCCTGTCGCCAGGAGGAGCGGACGTGCCGTGGCAACTATCTCTCTCAACCTCCTGCTGCCCACGTAGCTTCCCCCCGACACGCGGTCAAGGCCGCTGCGGTAGGGCGGCGTGTGCACCACCAGCACGAGGGGCCCCTCCTCGGCCTGGTAGCCTCTCAGCGCGCCCCCCAGTATCGATGCAAGCTTGTCTTCTCCGTATTCGAAGGGCGTGCCGAACGGGGTGTGGAGGGAGCCCCCGGCGCCCGCGTAGACCAGCCCGTCCAGCACCACCCGCCTCCCATGAACGTTGACCGCCTTATCCAGGGCGGCCAGCGAGGGGTCGTCACAGTTGCCCGGCACCCATACAGTCGGGGCGCCCTGCGCCTCCAGGCGGTCCAGCACCTCTAGCGCCTCCTCTCGCGACCCACACTCCGCCAGGTCGCCGGCAGCTATGGTTACGTGGCGCTTGACACGCTCCAGCCTCTCTACACGGCCAACCGCCCCATGGATATCCGAGACCACGAGTATCCGCTTCATCCACGCCACCTATACACGCCTCAACGGTACAGGAGAGCCGGCCACATAGCTGCTAGCCCCCACCTCCTCAGCATATTTCTACCTCTACTCCACGGCTCCCCTGCCGGCGCGCAAGGATACAAAACGCGACGGGGCAGCATGGACCCCCAGGGCCGCCGGGAGAGGTGTATAGGCATGGCGTGGAGGAGCATGATAGGCTCAATAGTGGCTGAGGCGCTGAGAGCAGTAACCGGATGCGCTAGGAGCGGCGACGCGGAGACCTGCGCGCGGCGCCTCATAGCGTCGGCGGACGCGATATACGCGCCCCTGAAGCCCGTCGACTCCGGCCTTGGAGAGGCGAGACGGGTGGCCAGCCTGCTGGCAGGCATCGTGGCAAACGCCTTCCTCGCGGCGGCGAGAGAAAGGGAGGATTCCGACAGCTTTCTCCGCGGCGTGCTAGAGGTGCTTGAGAGGCTGAAGAACGAGCCGTCACCGGAGGAGGCGGGGGAGCTGCTAGCCGCCGCCGGCGCCGCAGCGTTCCAGCCCGCCGTATCCAGGGAGGCCAGGGAGAGCATTGTGAGTGATGTGAGGTCTTACGTGGAGCCGCCGCAGCCGCAGGTTCCACGGCGGAGGCGGCGCCAGCCGAGGAGGCCGGAGCCGGCGCAGGCTCTGCGCCGTGCGCTGCGCGAGCTAGGCCGGAGAGACCCCATACTGGCTAAACAGATATCGCAGCTGCTCCGAAGCCAGGGCCTCATCTAGCCGCCGTCGCCTTCTGCGGGGCCGCCGTGCTCTTTATCGTCAGCGCCGCTTTCTTGCTCCTCCGCCAGCATGTCGTGGACCACCGAGGACACCGCCACAAGTGCCGCCGCGGCGGCGTACTCCGTGGAGAGCGTTATACCCGGCGCTATGTCGACAACTAGGTCTGCGAACCTGTAGACTCCTTCTGGTATCCCCTCGCGGGAGCCGAACAGCATGTTTATCCTCCCGCCTCTTCTGAGGAGCTCGTAGAGCCTGCCGGCTACCTTCGACACAGGCTCGCCTTCCGGCTCGAAGACTATTAGGACTTCATCCTTTCTGCTCCGGACGAGCTGGTAGAGGTCCTGCAGCCTTACCGGTACGCGGTGCACGCGCCTCCCGTAGCTGCGCTTCTGTATGCTATACCTTGACTCTATGCCCTCGAACACTCCCTGCAAGAACTCGGCTAGCTGGCGCGCGTCCACGAGACCTATTGGGGCGACCACGAGCTCGCCTACCTCGAAGTTCTGTACCTCGCGTCCCACCCTCACGCCCATGGTGCGGCACGCGTCGAGGGGGCCCAGGTAGGGCATCTGGACCACGCTTATTCTGCGGAAGAGCTTGTAGAGCGGATACTTGCCCGGCCTCATCTTCTTCCAGAAAGCCGAGCCCGGCAGTATAGAGATGAACGCCCTGTCATTTATTATCTCGACGAGAACTACCTTGTCCGGCCTCGTAAGGTTCACGGAGGCGCCGATCGCCCTGCGCACAGCATCGCCGACAACAACGTTTACGTCAATGCTTGTGAAGCTGTGCCTACCCCTGCGGACTGTGCGTACAGCGAAGCTCTCATCGGGGGAGATCCTCCCCCTGGCCAGCTCGGCCGCGCGCCTCGCTATCTCCTCGGGCTCCGCCCGGCTACAGGCCTCCGCGACAACTATATTCTCGACCTCCGGTACCTCCCTCCTCACCCTCTCAGCCAGCTCGTGCTTATCGATACTCGGCTCGACGAGCACGAGGCCGCGGAAGCCTGACGGCGACGGCGTGACAACAGCGGACGGGTCAATGTCCTCCACGTAGCTGGCCGCCACCTTCTCCATGCCCAGGACGGTCTTGAGTATAACGTAGTTACAGTCATCCGTATCCAACGCTACACCGCCCACCGGAGAAGCCGCAAGCCGAGGCACCGGCATTAAAAAGACGCCACAGCGGCGAAAACGGCGACACCGAGGCCATTAGTGGAGCGGCGTCACCTTATCTCGAACATCAGCGGCGACACTACCACAGCGGGCTGCGGCCTGCCATCCGGCCCGGGCACCGTGAGCAGCTTGGACTTGTATATCTCCACCTTCCTGAGAGGATAGATCTTCTTGCCCTGCTCGAATATCTCGTTGGCGAGGCTGCCGAACAGCATCGCCTTTATGAGCTCGTCGAGTGTCAGCTCGGAAGCCTTCTTCACTATTATCTCACCCATCACCTTCCTTATTGCCTTCTTCTGACTCGTCTGGCACCGGTAGGTTGTGAGCGCTACACCGGTTATCCTCAACCCGTAGCCGTCCTTCGTCGTGACATTGTAGATTCCCTGGATCTTGCTGCTCTTCCTCCTTATGAGGCTCTTCATGTAGTCACGGGCCAGCTCGTGGCCCTTGAACCTGGTGTAAGCCTTAAGGTTCTCCTCGTCAACGTTCACTATCTGGAAGTAGAGGTGCACATGCACAAGGGAGAAGTCGCCCGTTATATCGTAGAGCGTTGTCTCCATCACCCTCCCTATGAGCTTCCGGGGGTCGTCGGCCGGGGTAGTGCCCAGGGCCACGTTGCCGAACACCTGCGGCGCTATTACCTCGTACCACTTCTTAAGCCTCCACTTGTCCCTTGTGCCGCCAACCCTACGGCTCATGACTGCTTCCTCCCCTGGGGAGGGGTAGGCCCCCCGCCGGCCTCCTTTAAAGCCTTAGCAGCCTCCTCAATGCTCCTCAGTAGGGCGTAAAGCACAGACAACAACTCGTCAACAGTGTTACGCAGGCTGCCCAGACGCGTCCTGCTAACCTCATCTACAACGACCTCTATCACAAGGTCGCCGTCTTCGACGCGTTCCTCTATACGCAGCCACCCGGGAACCTCACGGTTATCCGGCCTTATTGACTCCAAGGCTGCCAGCGCCGCGCGTTCCCCCAAGCCGTGGATGCGCAGACGGGCAACTATCTCAGCAGGCACCGCTCCTGACCTCCGCGTAGAGGGTGCCAGGCAGGTACTCGAGACAGCCCCCGCGGAGCAGCTCCACGAGGCGGCTATAGCCATAGGCCTCAAGCACGGACTCTAGAACGACGCGGCCATTGAAGGAGGCAGCCTCCTCGGCCCCTAGTGTGCCGTGCTGCCTCAGTATCTTCTCCACCAGGGGCGGAGAGGGGGCCTCACCGGGGAGACTGGCCAGCTGCATACGGGCTACCCGCTCCGCTTTGAGCCTCGCAGCTATGAGGGGCTCCACGTACTCGACGATCCCTGCAAAAGCCCTCCGGTAGCTATAGTACGCGTCGCTCAACGTGCCTTCCTCGTCAACAGCTATGCCTATCAACCGGTAGGCATAGCCACCAGCATAGTGGGCTAGCACGTAGGCAGCCTCACGGAGGTCGGGAAGCACCAGGCTGCGGCTATAGTACACGTTGCCGATTATCTCTGTAGGCCTCCTCGGCACCCTGCTCGTGGATTTCAGGAGGTCGTAGAGCTTCTCTCCGAGAACCGCGACAGCCTGCTCCGGCGCCTCGCCCATGGTCTTGCCTATGAGGGGTTCTAGCCTCGGGTCGGAGCGTAGGTAGGCCTCCGCCTTTTCTCTACGCCCTGTAAGCCCCACGAGGAACGGCGAGAGGGTGAGGTAGAGGGCCTCCTCTGTCCCCAGGTCGAGCCACCGGTAGAGCCGGAGGCTGAAGTGCTCCTCGACACGGTTCTCGAGCTTCAGCATTTCTATTACAGCGTTCTCGACGCCCACAAAGTCGGCTCGTTTACCCCGGTCCAGGCCCCTCCAGTAGCCGGCCATTACAGCGTAGACGCCCAACCCGCCTATAATCGCTATCTCCGACAGCACTCCGAGGGTCAACGCGGTTATGCTCGAATCCGGTGCAGCGGTGACCGCGAGGGGAAGGATGCCGGAGGGGCGCTCCCCGTAGCCTATCAGGGCCGAGGGCCTCCTGGCGGCAAGCTCGCTGGCTATCGCCGCGGGGTAGCCTAGGAGGAGGCTGGGCTCCTCTAGCCTAGACGGGGCCACTGGCTCGACACGTACGCTGAAGCCTACGCCATTACCCTTCAGCACCCGCGCCGAGACCGCAGCCGCCAGCAACGAGTCGACGCTTGGGAACACTACTATCTCCAAGTAGCCGTACTCCTTGGCGGCAGCCCCTATCTGGCTAGCACTTGGACGGAAAAGGCTGGCCTCCTTCTCGCTAACCACGCGCGCAAAAGCCTCGTCAAGGCTCAAAACGGTGCCCCTCATCTAGCGTGAGAGAGGCACTTGGCCAGAGAAAAGCTGGCCGGAGCAGCGGCTGGCCATGGCGCCGCCGGCTCAGCACTTCTCCTCGCGGTAGAGGCCGCCGGCCACAATGAGCTTAGCCTGCTGCGGGTTATACTTCCAGCCCTCGGGGAGGATGCCCTCCTCCTTGTAGTAGTTTACGAGCCTCCTTATCTTAGACTCTAGGTCCAGCAGGCCCTTCTTTGCATGCGTGTCCTTCGGGTGCTCCTCCAGGTGGCGACGAAGGTTCACAGCCTTCTCCATGAGCCGGAAGAGGTCCTCGGGGACAACCATCTTCATGCAGTGCTCTTCCAGAACCTGGGCCACAGTCTTCCCTATTATAGGCTTGACTAGTGGTATACCGAACTGGTCGCGGAGCACGATGCCTATCATGCTGGGGCCGTAGCCCTTACGGGCGAGGTCCACAATTATCTCCTCTATCTCTTCCGGGTCGTACTGTACCCATTTCGGCACAGTAGGGCTAGCGGGCCTCGTCGAGTGAGACCGCCCCTTTTTCCTCCTCTTACCAGCCATTCTGCCCACCTCTTACCCGGCGAGTAGGAGCCGAGAGAGCACCGCAGCCCCTACACCCGGGGTTCGCGGCACTGGAGCCAACCGGCAGCGACGCAGCAACCGAGGTTTATAACGGCTCATGGAGCCGCAGCCACTCGCATAGCTTCCTGGCGGCACGTGCACGGTGAGAATAGCGGCTCTTCTCCTCAAGGCTCATCTCTGCAAAGGTGCGGGTATCGCCCCTGGGCACAAAGACAGGGTCGAATCCGAAGCCAAGGCTGCCGCGCGGCCTGTCAGCTATACTGCCCTCTACCTCGCCGGTGAACACCTCTACCCCCCAGGGCCCCGCGTAGGCCAGGGCGCTGCGGAACACCGCCCTCCTCTCGTCTATGCCTTCGAGGAGGCGGAGCAGCCCCGCCACGCCTATTGTTTTGAAGACGTAGCTGCTGTATGGGCCCGGGAAGCCTGACAGGGCGTCAACATAGAGCCCCGCGTCTTCGACGAGAACCGGGCGGCCGAGAACCGAGTAGGCTGAGGCAGCAGCGTAGACCGCTATCGCCGCCACGTCGTCGCCCTGTATCTCCACCTTGGGCGCCGGCGCCGGCTCGGCACGGTACCCGCAGCCAGCGAGAACGGCGTTGAGCTCCTCTATTTTGTGCCGGTTAGAGGTGGCCACGTGGATCCTCCTAACAGGTGTCCCCTCCATAGCCGTGTCTCCCCTCTACGCGTGTTCGCGCCATGCTGTGCGTCTCTCCTCCCGGTAGCGGCCCATTAGCCTAATCTCCCGGACCGTCTCCATCAGGGCGTCCGCCTTCTCGCGGCCAGCGCGCGCCGAGTAGCCCTCGAGGAAGGCCCCGAGCATCGTATCCACCACCTCCGGGTGAGTCGACTCCAGGCTGCGCAGGAAGAGGTGCAGATCCACAGCCATGTCCCTTGTATCGGCGCCCAGGTCCGCTAGGCCAAAGTCTATCAGGTAGAGGTGGCTGCCGTGTACGAGGACGTTGCTGGTAGTCATGTCGCCGTGGGCTATGCCTGCCTCGTGCAGCGTGGCAGCCATTTCCCCCAGGCGGGCCACCAGAACACGCGCCGAGGCCCCCTTCTCCTCTATTATCTCGGCCAGCTTCCTCGCACCGGCCAAGTACTCGAGCACGATAAGGTACTGCGGCGGGTCCACGAAGAACACCGCCGGGGCGGCGACGCCGGCCTCGAGCGCCTCCCGTATAGCCCTGGCCTCAGTAACTGTGCGCCTCCAGCGGAGAGCCATGTCTATGCTAGGGTGCCGGTATTTCTTCTCCACACGGAGCTTGGCCAGGGCGCGGCGAGGACCCCAGGGGACCAGGTAGAGCACCGCCTCCGCCCCCACGTATAGGGGCTGGCCGGCCCCTACCTCCACGGCACCTCTACCGCGTCGAGCCGCCACCTCTGCCTCACCACGGCGTCACCGGGCTCAACCACTATGCCGGCCAGAAGGTTCAACAAGCCAACCCAGGCGATCATGGCGCCGTTGTCGCCGGCATAGTGTGCCGGGGGCCACCCTGCACGCGCGCCGTGGGCGGCGGCCATTGCACGGTACTTCTCCCGGAGCACGGGGCTGGCCGCGACGCCGCCCGTTAGGAGCGCTTCCGCCTTCCCGGTATGGGCGAGGCCCCGCTCAGCAACTTCTACGGCAGCGCTGTACCCTATCTCGCGCAGACCCAGGCAGACCCTCGGCCGCTCAGCGGCCGGCAGGCGGGCCCACGCCCGCAGTGCGGCCGTGAGGAGCCCGGAGAACGAGACATCCATGCCCTTGACCGTGTAGGGCAGCGGCCAGGGCTCCGGAGCCCTCATAGCGCAGCGGTCTACTACGTGTAAGCCGCCGGAGACGTAAGGCGGCGCAAGCCCCGCGTCCCGGGCAAAAGTGTCGAGAAGGTTGCCCAGGGCCACGTCGAGCGTCTCGCCGAACACGCGGTAGCGTCTCTTCGCAAACGCCGCAACCATGGTGTTACCGCCGGAGACGTAGAGCACCAGCGGGTCGGCCATGCACGCAGAGAGCCTCCCTATCTCTATATGGGCCAGGGCATGGTTGACGGGGACGAGGGGTTTACGGTAGTAGGCTGCCAGGCCACGTGCTATGGTCGCACCTACACGAAGCGCCGGGCCGAGGCCGGGCCCCAGAGCGACCGCGAAGGCATCGATATCGCTAATGCTTAGACCTGCCGTCCGCAGGGCCTCGCTTAGGAGGCGGGGAGCGACGCGGACGTGGTGAGCCGCCGCCTCCCGGGGATGTATGCCGCCACTGCTCGGGCTATAGGTGTCCTTCACGCTCGCAAGTATGTAGGGCGGCCGCGAGGCGGCCACTCCGACGCCAAAAGTATGCGCCGTCGACTCTATGCCTAGCACCACGGCCTCTCTGTCTAGCTTGGCACCGGGGTAAAGGCCTTGCACGTCGCATCCGGCCGGGACGGGGCTAGGAGACGAACTCCGTGTGCCCGCACTTGCCACAGTGCCACCTCGGCACAGGGTACTTGTGGAACGCCATGAAGCTCCCGCAGCGCGGGCATATCTTGTTCTTACGGCGTATGGTGCCAGTGTTGTAGTCGTACTCGTACAGCCTGTGGACGTATAGCTTTAGGCCCTCCTTCTTCGCCAAGCCTCTTCACCCCCACGCATGCACTACTCTAGGCCTTGTGCGGGGCTACTCTTCTTCCTCCTCCTCGGGTATCTTGTTCCGCTCAATAACGTACTTAGGCTCGAACTGGAGAGCGCGCTCCGGGCTGTCATACACGTGTACCTCTACATGGGTGCGCCCTACGCCGTACTCGCTGCGTATGCTCCTAATGTAGAGGCGTTTTATGTCAACGCCTAGGGCCTTGGACAGCTTGTAGCGGAGTACCATGCGGCCAGGAGTAGACTTGCCTACATGGAGCACCAGGAGCGCCAGCTCACGCCGCTTTACGAGAGGGTTATAGCGGTCGCCCACTATGTAGAACTCGTAGCCCTCCATATCTACCTCGAGCTTCTTTGCCTCGCTGGGGCGCAGGTGCTCAACGAGACTCATGGGCGTTTTAGCTTCCGCCATGATGCTCTCCCCGCTTCCCCCTTCACCTACCCAGCCCGGGGGGCAGAAGGCTTAGATTCTTTAAGCCTTCGGCCCGCAGGGCACGAAGTGGCCGAGCAGAAGCATAGCAAACAGCTTCACCCAGCGCGTCACCCTGACCACGACTGTTGCCACGCCGGGGTAGCCGTAGGCAACATGCAGCCCCCGAGGCGCGGCGGCGAACACAGGCAGCGCAAGCAAATCCTCCTCCCCCTCTACAACTACTATACTCTTCTCAGCAGAGCCCACAGCCTCTACAACAGCCTCTACAGCCTCCCTGGATAGGGTTGACCGAGGGTTTGCTACGTGCACTAACCTGTACCCCTTACGCGCGGCGAGCTCCTCATAGAAACTGCAGTCACGCCTCCCCCGGAGCGTCGCACAGTCAACGACGCCGACGCGTAGAGGCACACCAGCGGCAAGGAGACGCTTGACAACGAAATCCCCGACCGCGACAGCGTAGCCGTGGCGGAGCTTAGGTTCCCTCTCTGGGGCAGCGGTGAGCACTGCACCCGGGGGGAGCGAGGAGAGCACACCGCGCAGCTCGTCGGGCATGCAGAGGAGCCCGACGCCACGGCCGAAGAGCCGCGCCAGCAGCCCCCTCTCCAAACTCTTAACCCGGCAGCGGGTCCGCCTAGCGGACCTTTATTGCATATCTTCCGGGCTTCTCGACTCCAAGCCTCTTAGCTATAAGCGAGCGCTCGACATCGAGGACTATCACCGCTCCCTCCCAGTCCTCGCTGAGGTCCGTGGAGCCACACACGGGGCATCTCGACGCCTCCTTAGGGACGAGGCTCTTGCACCTGCGGCAGGCCTTGAAGGGAGGCGCCCTGCTTCTCCTCGGCAAACCCTGCACACCCCCACAGCAGCGGCTGAAGGAAATAGATGGGAACATGTTTAGCCTTTAGCTGTTTTTGCCTGCTGGGCCCGCTGCCACCATTCAGGCTTGCCCAGGAATGGCTGCCGCATCGTCATCTGTATCCTCGGCTTGCCCCCCAGCCCGGCCATGGATACAGATACTATGCGTGCACGCACGACATCGCCGACCTCGAGCACTCGACGGCTACGTTCTCCTATAAAGGCGCGGCGCTGAGGATCAAACCTCACATGCTCGTCCATCATCTGGCTTATGTGAACGAAGCCCTCAATGGGGCCTATGTTCACCCATGCACCGTAGTTCTGCGCGTCGACAACCACGCCCTCGACGACCTCTTTCACCTGAGGGTTGAGTGCTAGCACATCATACTCCGAGTCATGGTATGTGGCCCCGTCGCCGGGCAGCAGGCGGCCCTCCTCACTCACGTCGACGTTGAACACCGCCACTATTACACCCATGTCGGGATGCACTGTGCCCACGTACTGGTCTGTCAGCACCCGCAACGCGGCCTCCTTCAACGGCAAGCCGAACATCGAGGGAGGTATGCGAACCACGTCCCGAACATGGTAGACCACGTACAAGCTGCCACCCACCGCCCATTAATGCCTGGACGTCAGTGCGTGAAGTCACGGCAAGACGGCCCACACCGTGGGCCATGTAACCCTGTACGCCATACGCCACCCCCGGCGTAGGAGTAATAAAAGCCTTGAAGACGCGCCTCATGGCTAGGAGGAGGGCCCTACGCCTCGAGCATTAATCCGTGCTTCGACCTCCTGTAGTAGATGTTGGGGAGCCCCAGCTCCCGCAGCCTCCTTCGGAGCTCGTTATCCGCCGTGGCCACTATGAGGCCGGCATCGTTTAGCGCTAAGACTATGAGCGCGTCGTCGGCGCTTCCAGCGTCCACCTCTACGACGCGGCAGCGGCGGCGCTTCACCGCCTCAAGAGCCATCCTGGCAGCCCGGCGCTTGTGAACACTCCTGCCCTGCCGCGAGAGCCTTGTGAGCTCCTCCACTACCTGCCGTGGGACAATACACTGGGGCCGCGAGGCGAGGAGTTCCTCGGTCTCCTCAAAAACCTGGACCCTCTCGTATAGGAGGAGAAGTATGCTCGTATCGTATGCAACTCGACTTATCCTTTCACTATGCCCCAGCCTACCAGCCTCCAGCGCCCCATCACCTGCCGCGATATGGCGACGCGGTCGCCCTCCCAGGCAGCCACGGGGCGTCGCAGCGCCACCTCTATCACATCCTTACCCGCATTTGTGACAACGCCCAGGGTTATCGCGGTACCCACTGTGAGCATAACTATCTCGCGCCTACGTATCGGCGGCACTTTGACGAAGGACCCTGCGCCGACGACGCGCTCCAGCATATGGTACTCGAGGACGAGGCTGTTTCTCACCGGCGGCAGGTGGCCTGGCCTGCCGAGCACGTTGCCCACAAGGTTGTCAGCCTTGGCTATTGCGGGGTCCAGCTTCGTGCCCACCGCTACTAGGCCGCCCGGCCTCGCCTCTTCAAACTCGAGGCTGCCGAAGCGTAGGCTAGTGACCTCGGTCACGACTGGCTCGTAGCTGACGCGGCCTTTCTGCTCCCTCCTTATCCCCGGCGCTATTTCTATCTCGTCGCCTATTTTCAGCCTGCCTTGTATGAGGGCGCCGCCGACGACGCCTCCACGCAGCTCCTCGACCGGCGTACCGGGCTTGTTCACGTCGAAGCTCCTCGCGATATACATTAAGGGCGGCTTCGAGGGGTCACGGCGAGGCGTGGGTATTATGTACTCCACGGCCATTAGCAGCGCGTCTATGTTTACCTTGTGGAGAGCGCTCACCGGTATTATAGGCGCCTTCTCTGCAAAGGTTCCCTTCACGAACTCCTTTATTTCGCGGTAGTTCTCCCTGGCCCTCTCCGGTGTCACAACGTCGACCTTGTTCTGGACCAGCACTAGCTTGTCGACACCAACTATCCCGAGCGCCATTAGGTGCTCGTATGTCTGCGGCTGCGGGCACCGCTCGTTTGCCGCGATAACGAGGAGCGCGCCGTCCATCAGGGCCGCGCCGGACAGCATCGTAGCCATCAGTATCTCGTGGCCGGGAGCGTCCACGTAGGAGACTTTTCTCAGCAGCCTTGGGGTCGTGCCCTCTGGGCACCTCTCGGGGAACGGCTGGTAGGCGTCGGGCTCCTCTGCGCCTTCACAGTACCATATCTCGCCCTCGGCGTAACCAAGCTTTATTGTCATGCCTCTTTTTAGCTCCTCGCTGTGCTTAGCGGTCCAGACGCCGGTAAGCGCCTGTATCAGCGTCGTCTTGCCATGATCCACGTGGCCGGCTGTGCCTATGTTTACCTCCGGCTGGCGCCTCCTCTGGGCCTCAATCTCGTCCATATCAAAACGCGCCATGGCACCATTCTACCTCGTACTCGGCCAGCACCCAATGCTGATAGGCGAACAGGACACGGCCACGCCTAAAATAGGTAGAGCACCGCGCGGGGACAGCCACGCCAGCCACAAGCCCTCCTAGAGGGCCAGCTAGCCGAAGAAAAGACGGCGCCGAAGCCAGTGAGCCGCCGGGATGCGAGCCGCTACTTACCTCCGCCCGGGTAGACTATCATCGTGTTTATCTGGACAGTGTCGTGGCTCACCGTGTTGCCCCTGACTGTCTTTCTGCGCCTCTCGCCTTTCTCGCGCGGGTGGAACCCGGGCGGGCCGGAGAGCAGCGCCCTCTTCTTCACCGGGCCCGGTATGGAGGGCAGCATGGGGAACCCGCTGTTGTCGCTGCCACCGCGTATCTCTAACTGGTAGCCCGGCAGGCCGACCAGGCCGCCGTCGAAACGGTCCCCTATCTTGAGGCCCACCAGCTGGCTCGCCTCCGGATCCGTCAGCGTAATCTGCCACGCCTTCGCGCGGAAGGCTTCGCCCTCGGCCTCCTCGAGGCCGGCAGCCTCGCCGAGCCACTCCAGGCTTACGCGTACCTCGTCTTCCGGCACATCATTGTCTGCCACTACCTTGCATGTATGCTTTATCTTCTTCTCCTCCTTCCTTATCCTAATCGTTATAATATTGTGTGCTGCGCCCAGCTTCTCCACCAGCTTAGGGTTCGCCTTACATAGGGGCAGCTTACGCTGGCTCTTCTCCTCCTCCCCGTACTCTATATTCTCGTCCCCCTTGACCTTCACCTTTACCACGGGGCTGTCCGCCTTCGCACCCGGATCCGACACCACTATCTTGAACTCCGGCATAGCCTATCAACACCTCCTGGTGGTTCATCCCCGGGCCTCTAGGCCCAGCATCCCCGCCCCCCGGTGGCGCCCCAGGGGGCTGGCCGCAGCGGCTCCAGCCAGGGCCCTCTAATAAAGCTCGTACCTATCTACATTTCCGCCGCTCCGGGGGGCTATATTAGGAGCCGAGGGATCGTGGAGATTGCCTTGGGTGACGAGGAATGGCAGAACAGCAGGGCGGCCATGCCGCAGCCACTGCCGGGGGCAAGAAGCTGCGCCAGCCGATAGTGGTCGTACTGGGGCACGTGGACCACGGCAAGACTACTCTACTCGACAAGATAAGGGGCACCGTTGTCGCCGCGAAGGAGCCCGGCCTTATAACGCAGCACGTGGGTGCCAGTGTTGTCCCGGCGAGTGTTATAGAGAAGCTGGCGGAGCCGCTTAAGAAGCTCATACCGTTTAAGCTCGTTATCCCCGGCCTCTTGTTCATAGATACGCCCGGCCACGAGCTTTTCACTAACCTGCGCCGCCGTGGAGGCAGCGTGGCGGACTTCGCGATACTAGTGGTCGACATCAACGAGGGCTTCCAGCCGCAGACGTACGAGTCGTTAGAGATACTTAAGCAGAGAAAAGTACCCTTCATCGTGGCCGCCAATAAGATAGACAAGATACCCGGCTGGAGGCCTCACCCGGACACGCCGTTCATAATCTCCTACCGTAGCCAGCCGCAGAGGGTGCGCGAAGAGCTAGAACGCCGTCTGTGGGACAACGTTATCGCGAAGCTCTATGAGGCGGGCTTCCAGGCGGACAGGTTCGACCGTATCAAAGACTTCACGAGGACGGTTGCCGTCGTACCGGTCTCCGCAAAGACGGGGGAGGGTGTGCCGGAGCTTCTGGCCGTGCTCGCCGGCCTTGCGCAGCGCTACCTCCAGAACCGGCTCCGCTTCGCCGAGGGCCCCGCACGGGGGGTTATACTCGAGCTTAGGGAGCAGCCTGGCGTGGGCACCGCCGCCGACGTGATCATCTATGATGGCGTGATCCGTAGAGGCGATATAGTGGTCACGGGTGGCCTCTCGGGGCCGGTAGTGACGCGCGTCAGGGCTTTGCTGATGCCCAAGCCCCTGCAGGAGATACGCGTAGCCAAGCGAGAGCTGGAGCCAGTTGAGGAGGTCTATGCGGCAGCCGGGGTACGCCTAGTAGCGCCGGGCATAGAGGAGGCCGTGGCCGGTGCACCGATAATGGTTGCAAGGGACGAGGAGGAGGCCAGGCAGCTAGCGGAGGCTGTCAGGAGAGAGATAGAGGCGCTCCGTATAAGGACTGACAAGGAGGGCGTCGTTGTTAAGGCCGACACGCTGGGCAGCCTCGAGGCGCTGGTGGAGGCTCTGCGTCGGAAGGGTATACCGATACGCTATGCAGACGTGGGCAACATATCCAAGAGGGATGTCATAGAGGCCGCTGCAAGCAAGGAGATGAACAAGTATTACGGCGTCATACTCGGCTTTAATGTCAAGGTCCTCCCCGAGGCGCAGGAGGAGGCGAAGCGCAGAGAGATACCGATATTCCGCCACAACGTCATCTACAGGCTTCTCGAAGAGTTCGAAGAGTGGCTCCACAAGCTGAAAGAGGAGGAGAAACGCAGGGAGATCGAGCAGCTAATTAGGCCAGGAAAGATAAGAATAATACCTGGATACGTGTTCAGGAGGAGCAACCCGGCAATAGTGGGCGTAGAGGTGCTCGGAGGAGTAATAAAACCCGGCTATCCTCTCATGCGGGAGGATGGGCGACGCGTAGGCACTATACACCAGATACAGGATAGGGGCAAGACGGTCCAAGAAGCCAGAGTGGGCATGGCCGTCGCGGTGTCGATTAGAGGCCACATACTCGTAGGCCGCCACATCAACGAGGGCGACGTGCTCTACACCGACGTGCCGGAGAGACATGCCCTCCTCTGGCTGACCAAGTACAAGAGCGAGCTGAGCGACGACGAGAAAATGGTGCTAAAGGAGATAATTAAGATAAAAAGGCGGCAGAACCCCACATATGCGCTAACCCTCTAACACGCCCTGCAGCCCGCACCACTGTATCTTTGGCCTCCCCTCCTTCCGGCGGGCTACGGGGAGCAGCACGGTGGCCTCCGAGGGCAGCAGCTGGCTTATCGAGACCGCGGCATCGCTGGCCCGTGTCCGTGACGCGTTGGCCGCGACCAGCCGGGGGCGCAGGGCTTCACTGCTGGTTGAAGAGGCTCTGGCGAGGAAAGGCGTCGACTACGCTCGCCTCGTGGTCCGCGCGCGCTACTGGCTGCCCCTGAGAGGCGAGGCCTCGTTGCCCTGGAGAAGCCTGGAGGCCGAGCCCCTGCCCCCCTTCACGAGGGTTGAAGCCTCCGGCGTGGCTGTCCCACTAGGCGCCGCGAGGGGGCCGATCGTCGTAGTAGACGCCAGGGGAAGGGGCTGCAAATACGTTCTCGACACGTACCGCAGCCTGGAAACACGTGGAGACGTGGAGGCCGTCGTCTACGTCTCGGAGGGGCCACTTAGGTGCCCCCTGTACTCGGAGCCTTTGCCCCCCAGGGCCGAGGACCCCCGCCTCCCTGCAGTCGTGACACACGGGGCCGACGCGGGGAAACTAATGAGAGAACTACCGGTGCTCCTCAGCATCCACGCCGCGGCGGAGGAGGGGTATGGCTACGCGCCCCTCTACCTAGCCCCGCCGGAGGGGTGGGAGAAGCTCTACCTGGTATCCGGGTACGACCATTGGCTTGAAGGCGCGTCCAGCGCCTTCTCGACCGCAGCGGCTATTGACGCGTACAGCCGGCTCCGGGAGAGAGGCCTCAGCGTGGGCCTCGTTCTCCTCACAGCCACCGTCTACGGCGAAGACGTTGAGTGGAGCCTCTACTGGGGCTCCGGCGCGCGGCGCCTATCGGAGGCCCTCTCGGCGGCGGGGGTAACGCCCCTGTTCCTCGCGCTGGAGAGCCTAGGGCTCGGAGACCCCTCTGTTAGGGGCTCTCCGGTATCGGCGGCCGCCGCGGAAGCGGCAGGACTAGGCTACGGCGGCGTCTTTGACGCCTATACTTCGTCGTCGTGGCTCCGCGGCGCAGGCCCCGTGGCAGTCATAGCCCCCGGCCCGGGGAGGGTCGCCGAGGCAGCTGGCACGCCCCGTGACAGTCTCTCAAAGATAGGAGAGGGCCCGGTGCTGAGGGCGGCACGGGCAGCGGAGAGGCTGGCAGCGTCGCTCCTCGCGGCTAACAGGGACGCTATAGTCGAGGCCTTGGCTGCCCTGTTCCGCCTAGCCACGCCGCTGCCCCTGCCGTGGACGCGCAGGGAGCTCTACCGCCTCCTGCGTGCAGCCAGGCTGGGGGGCCTAGACCCGCTGCTGGCCCTTGCCTCCGCGGAGAGAATACTGCTGGCCCCCCTGGCGGTCGGCGGAGGGAGGCTCTGCTCGCTGCTAGACGAGGAGTGCTCGGGCCTACTCCGGCGGCCATCTGCGCGGCTAGTTTACGCCGACCGGGTCCTCGGCGACGGTGACGCGGCGGTAAGGCTGCTCGACTCCGTTGTCAGCTCGCGGCTGCGCCTAGTAGCTGATATCGCGGTGGAGAATCTCCTCGGCGATTCTCCTCGCGGCGCCCCACCTAACTAGCCCCTTGGTGTAGTTAACTAGGCGACGCGCATACTCGTCGCGCGCGTAGTCCAGGCCCCGTTCAAGGGCTCGCTCTATCCGGTAGGCGGGGAGCCAGACCACCGCGTCGAGGCTGACGGCGGGGATGCCGGATTTCTCGGCTACAAGCCTCCAAGCCTCTATGGCCTCGTCGCGGCGCCGGCTCATTATCATGGAGGGCTCGTCGTCGAGCAGGCCGCTGGTATAGGTCAGTAGCGCCATCCTCCTGTCAATGGGCACGGGTATGGAGTAGAGCCCTTCTTCTGGGACGCCGGCTGCCCTGTTGAGGTAGTGCAGCATTTTAGCCGCAAACACTATTGTCTTCTCGGTACCCCTGCCCGAGTATGTCGACGCTATGTCTCTCACCAAGATGCTGAGGTCGCGGTACCTTTCCGGTTCGCGCAGCAGCCGCTCCAGGACCGGCTTTGCGCGGCGCAGCCTCGCGAGCTTCTGGGGGACGAGCCGGCGGTTGCCCCGACTAGCCTGCAGGAATTCCTCGAAAAGCCGGACCACGTCGTCGGCTTCCCTCGGGGTAGGCCTCGTGGAGGCGAAGTCGGCGAACTCGTTCCAGTATTGCTCGCCGGGCAGGGTTAGACGGTAGCTTATCAACGCGTTCGCCACTACAAGAGCCGCGGCGGCGGGATAGCTGTGCGCCCGGAGAACCTTCTTGACGGCTGCATACTGGGGGTCAGCAGTCTCAACCACATCTATAGCCCCCTTGGGCACCCCGGAGAGGGCTCGCGCGACCGCCGCAACCCTATACCGGTTGGGCGTCACACTAGACACCCTCTACACGACGAGCCGGCTATACCCACCGTAGGGCTATAGCAGCACTGGCCTCTGGGGGCGGGTGCGGGCCGCGTGTAACAGTGGCCTCTCCGCAGGCTGCGACGGCTTAAATTACAGCGTGGGACGAGTAAGGGCGTCCAGCAGGGCTATGGGGAGGAACCCTGAGGCGAGCCTGACGGGACGCACCCGGCAGGCTATGAGCGGGGTTGGCGTCACCGACGCCCCGCCTATAGCCGGGTGCTGGACGCGTTCCCTCTCCGGGCGTCGGCCGTGGGCCGTGTCAACGTGGAGGCGGAGCCGGGGCCGGTCGTTGTTGTAACACATACCGATCTGGACGGCGTCGCGTCTGCCGCTATCTACCACCGGGTCGCCGGCCTGGTGCCCGGCGTCGAAACCAGGCTGGTCATGACTGAGCCCTATCGCCTCCACCGTGTACTTCGCAGCATCGGCGACGCGGGCAGAGTAGCTATAATGGATCTCGGCCCTAATGCCTCGACGTTCGACGAGATACTCGACGTGCTCGCATCGATGGCGAGAAGAGGCGTCATGATCGAATGGTACGATCATCATCGCTGGGAGGAGCGCTGGGTGGCCAGCCTCCGGGAGGCAGGCGTCAAGGTATTCATTGACACGGGTACATGCGCTGCCGGGGTTGTCGCGCGTTTCGCCTCGAAGCTCTACGATGTGGAAGTCGACGACACTACAGGGAAGCTGGTGAAGGCCACATGTGCGGCCGACCTCTGGCGCTGGGACGACCCCCTGGCGCCCAGGCTCTACAGGGTCATTGACAGGTATAAGGGGGCACGGGGGGACGAGTGGAAGCGTAAGCTTGTCAAGGGGTTCTTCGAGGGCGCCCTCTGGTGGCCTGACCTAGACGAGGCCCTTGACGAGTATCTTCGGCTAGAGTTCCGCGGCTTCGAGAAGGCGTTGAGGAACACCATCGTGGAGGATTTCAATGGCTGTAGGGCTGCTTTTTCCCTCAAAGACCCTGGGCCGCCTAACGCGAGCATCCTCGGCAACGCGTTGATAGATAGACTGGGGGCGGACTTTGTTGTAATAGTTAGACGCAGAGGCAGGGGGATGAGCCTAAGGTCTAGAGACGTGAACGTGAGGGAGATAGCCTACCGCCTCGGCGGGGGAGGTCACCCCCGCGCGGCCGGGGCGCCCCTCCAGCTGCCACTGCTCTACCGGCTGGCCTCACTCATCTACCCTAAAGCGAGGCTGCTTTACGCCAGACAAGTGGTCGGCAAAGCGCTAGAGGAGCTTGGCTCATGCCCACGGTTGTCGGAGTAGACCTGGCGGTGCCGGGCCGTGGCTGGATAGGGCTGGCGGCTGTCGAGGCAAGGAGTCTTGTCCTGGAAAGCGCCGCGTTGACGAGAGAGGCGGTTTATGTCGCGGAGTATGTGATGAGCCACGTCCCCCACATGGTTGTTATTGATGCGCCGCTCAGCCTCCCCGAGAGGGGTGGCTTCAGGAGGGCGGAGCGCTGGGCAATGAGGATGCTCTCGGCACGCCTGCTGCCCCTCACACTGGCATCCATGAGGCTCCTCGCATCTACAGGCGCCGAGCTTAGGCAGAGGCTGCAGTGGACGACAGTGGTCGAGACTCACCCCTCCTCCGCCGCCAGGCTTGCGGGCGCTGCAGACGCGGAGGCTTTCCTTGAATGCCTTGGCCTCAGCCCAGGGCTGCCACGCGGCATGCCTCGCTCGAAGAGGAGACACGTTGTCGACGCCGTGGTAGCCGCGGCCGTGGGGGCACTCCTCGCGCGTGGGGAGGCACTACTCTACGGCGACGACGCCGTGTTTGTCTTTCCGCGGCCAGGGTTATGTGCGGTCACTACCCGCGAGGGTAGGGCATAGAGGAGGGATGAGCAAGGATAACCTCTATAATCCCAGGCTTACAGACTGATAGAGCCTGGTGAAAGACTGTGGCGGGCAAGATACGTGTCTGGATAGACCGCGAGCAGTGCATCGCTGATATGATATGTGTCAGCCTCTGCCCTGACGTGTTCGAGATGAGCGAGGAGGACGGCAAGAGCCAGATAGTGGCGAAGTGGCGCATTGACCCCAACAACCCCGCCGAGGGCGAGGTGCCGGCCGACCTGAAGGACTGCGTTGCCTCCGCCGCCGAGGCCTGCCCGGTCAACATAATACACTTCGAGGAGAAGTAGGGGACGTCCTAGTCCCCGCTGGTTCTCCTGGTTTCAGTGTTTTTGCCGGGGCGGCTGGCGGCATCCGGCTCCGCGCCCACGCCTTCCTGCGGGGGCTCCCAGGGCGTGTTGAACACCGCGTATATCTCCTGGGCGCGTTTCTCGCCAATACCCTCGACGCTCATGAGTTCCTTTACCGAGGCGTTAGCTATGTTCCTCAGCGTGCGGAACCGCGATAGGAGGCGTCTCGCCGTGACCGGCCCCACTATTCCCTCGGCGACGTAGAGTATTCTCTCCTGCAGTGTTAGGGGCTTCTTCTCCACCCTCAGCCTCATTACGCGCTTCTCGCCGGCCTTGCCTAGGCTTCTCGCCTTAGCGGCAAGCCATTCTATCGTTGCCCGCTTGTTGTGCACTGGGAGGACCGGTATACCCCAGTCCAGTACCAGCTCGTCTATGACCCGGAGGAAGGCTGCCAGGTTCCACCGTGTCCGTTTCTCGATGACGCCTATCCAGCCCTCTAGTAGTATGAGCGGCTTGACCGAGTCTCTGGCCGCGGCTTCGCGTAGGCGCCGGGCCTGGTCCCAGACCCTGCCGTCCCTTATGCTGTTGGCTAGGTCTGTGACTGTCTTCCTCTCCACTATAACGGCTTTTGAGGGCTCACGTGCGAGAAGGTAGTAGTCCCCCACCTCGAGCTCCATGACGGCAACCTTGAGCCCCTTAGCTCGGAGCGCGTCAACTATGTCGCGGTTCTTTGACGCCTCCCTGGTGTCAACGACTACATCCACCGGCGCTAAGAGAGCCGTAGACAGTATGGGCAAACCCTGGCCCCTAGAGGGGGTGGGCCTGCCGGGCCAGCTTTAGGGTCGCCGCCCCTAGGCGCCGGGCTCATGGGTGTAGGCCCCTTGCTCCAGGTTGCGGTGGCCGCGTACAGCGGCGAGCCTACCGCGTCTCTAGCCGAGGCCGCGAGGAGCTTCGTGTCTGAGCTCGCGGAGAGCTGCCGGGAAGCCGTCCTCATCCTCGGAGGCTACCGCGGCCTCATGCGTGTTGTTGCAGACGCCGCAATTGCCCATGGGCTCCGCGTCGTGTTTGTAGTGCCGCCGGCCTACGAGGGGGACAGCTATCCTAGGGGCAGTGTTGTCATACGTACCGGCCTCGGCCCCAGGGAGCGTAGCAGTGTACTCGTACGCAGCGGCGACGTAGTCGCGGTACTGGGAGGCGGGGTTGGCACCCTCTTTGAGGCGCTGCTCGCCTGCAGCTACGGTATTCCAGTCTACTACCTGCGCATGGCCGGGGAGGAGAGCCTCCTAACCGAGAGGTTTGCCGGCTGTCTCCCCGACGGCGTCGTAGACGCGCGTCTTGGATGCAGGCTCCGGTACTTCCCTGAACCCCATTTAATGGCCAGGGCTCTCTGCAGGGAGGCGGGGGTCGGGCGTGTCTAGCCTGGCGTATGGGCCGAGAACCGAGAAGATCAAGAAACTCGTGTCAGAGAAGGGACTCGACGCCATTGTTATCGAGGACGCCAGCACGGTCTTCTACTTCACCGGGTACCGCGGCGCCGGACTCGTCCTGGCTACCAGTGAGAGAGTCGTCCTCGCCGTCCCCGTGCTGGAGTACAGGCATGCCATGGACTACCTGTCCGACAGCGGGATGTCCAGCTATATCGACCTCGTAGTGTTCCGCCCCTATGGCTTACCGAGCAGTCTTGTGGCAGAGGAAGAGGGCGTCAAGCTTGTAGACGGCGGCGTAGCCGGCCTTCTCTCCTCGATTACTGAGGGGCCGGAGCCCGGCTGCGGCTTTGTAAGCAACTCTCTAAGACTATACGATAAATTAATGAAAAAGTGCGGCAGGCTCGTCAACCTCGAAGACGAGATAACAAGGATGAGGATGGTCAAGGAGGCGTGGGAGCTTGAACGCATACGGCAAGCCGCCCGTATAGCTGAGGCCGCGCTGCAGGAGGCGCTAAACTCTCTAGACTATGGCGTGAGCGAGGCAGAGCTGGCAGGGGCTATAGAGTCCGCGATACGTATACACGGAGGCGACGGGCCCTCTTTCCCACCTATAGTCGCATTTGGGGCAAACACCGTCTACCCCCATGCGTTCCCGTCGAGGAGCCGCGTGTTGACAAAGCCGGCACCTGTACTCATAGACCTGGGCGCCGTGTATAGGGGCTACTGCAGTGATATGACGCGGACGCTCTTCTTCGACGGCTCGCCGGCAGAGTTCCGGCACATCGCGGAAGCCGTCCACGAGGCTATGATGGCCGCGCTGGACAAGGCTAAGCCGGGGGTGACTACGGGCGAGCTCGATGCAGCGGCCAGGAGTGTTCTCGAGAAATACGGGCTTGCCAAGTACTTTATCCATAGCCTCGGCCACGGAGTCGGCGTCGAGATACATGAGCCTCCGCGTGTAACCTACTCGGACAAAACGGTCCTCGAGCCAGGCATGGTTATAACGATAGAGCCCGGCGTGTATATACCCGGAAAGCTGGGGGTAAGGATAGAGGAGCTTGTAGCGATAACGAGCACTGGGGCGGAGAGGCTCACAATGTTTGAGACATGGCTTTGGAGGTAGCCCCCTAGCCTCGTGGTTTTAGCGCGGGGGGCGTGTGGCGGTGCCTCTCTCCGGCGCAGCCGACCTCCCCCTCCACGGAGGACACGTGCCTCCATGGCTTGCCCGCTATATGCGCAGGCTTGCCGAGGCGATAGTGGAGGCTGTTGTGGAGTTCTACTCGCCTAGAGTGCTTGCGGAAAGGCTGGCGGATCCGGTATGGTTCCAGGCTTTTAACAACGCTATTGGAATGGACTGGGATAGCAGCGGCTCTACAACAGTCACAACTGGTATACTGAAACAGGTTGCGTGGTCCAGGCCGGAGCTGGGCATAGCGGTTCTCGGCGGAAAGGGTGCGCGGTCGAGGCTCGTACCGGAGGAGGCGCGGAAAGCCCTAGAGCTTGGCATGATTGACGAACGCTGGGCGGACGAGGCCATAGCGGCCTCAAAAATCGCCGCCAAGACGGACAACGTGCTGCTCGGCGACGGCTACAGCCTCTACCACCACTCGGTGATCGTGACCGTGGACGGGGGGCTGGCCGTCATACAGCAGGGCATGAACCCGGCTAGAAGGATGGCCAGGAGATACCACTGGCTCGGCCCTGTAAAGCCCGTCGAGCCCAGCCTGGAGCCCCACAGAGGCATAGCCTCTGCGTCTAAAGAGGCCAGCATAGACTACGACCTAACCTCGCGGCTCAGCAGGGAGGCGAGACGCGCAGTCGTAGAGATAGCTGTCTCTACGCCACCCAGGGCCCTGCTGCGAGACCTATCTGAGGCAAAGCGCCTACTCCAAGGGATAGCGCCTCTCGAGAGGTGGCTCCGCCCCGCACAGCCCAGAGGTGGAGCCCCCGAGGCGGAGAAGCACATACCCTACTACCGGCCACCCCCGCGGCCTCCGCGCGGCCTAGAAGAGATTCTGAGAAAGATACGCGATGTCAACCCATCCACTATCGAGGAGCTTGTGGCGATAAAAGGCGTTGGCCCCTCAACGCTTCGGAGCCTGGTTCTAGTAGCGGAGCTCGTATACGGTGTCCCCGTTAGCCACCGCGACCCGGCGAATCAGCCACTGGACCCCTTCCGTTACGCATACGTCGCGGGAGGCAAGGATGGCGTGCCGTTTCCCTTCCGCAGGGACTACGCGGAGAAGGCGATAGAGTTCCTCCAGGACATAGTGCGGCAGGCCAGGCTCGGGCCGGGGGAGCGTAGGAGAGCCCTTAGCCGGCTGAAAACGCTGGCAACCCTCCTAGGGGGAACCGGCTAGGCCGCCTTCTTCTCCACGAGGATGGCGTTTATCACGCCGTCCTGGCCGGGCCTAGAGGTTACCACCGCCTTGCCGATCTCGGTCTCTATAATCGCGCCCTTCACTATTATGTTTGCCCGCGCCAGGTGCGGGTTCGAGGGGGTCTCCAGCACGCGCACGATCCTAGCCTTCCGTATCTCCCTGGTCTCCGGGTCAACAACGTTCGCGTAGTGCGCGCGAACAAGGCGGACCTTATAGTTGCCGCCGTGGACGCGTATTATCTTCCTCTTCTCCCGCGCATCTAGGCGGGTGTTGGTAGGGTAGCGGCCCATCCAGTACTTTCTCTTCACCTTAGCGTGTCTCCATTTGCGCCCGCCCGTAGGCTTCTTGAGGTCGTTACCCTGGTATACGCCCATACCACTTCCCCATGCGGGCGGGGTGGGGCCGCGGCAGTGGCTATAAGCCCTTCTCCCCGAGGCCGAGCCTTCTAGCCACCTCCTCGACGGCCGGCAGTTTCTCCAGGTACAGCCCCGGGTTCAGCCAAGGCACAAGCGCCATCACCACGGCGTTATACGTCAGGTCTGTCCGCGTGACGTGGCCGCCGGTGAGGAAGCCTATGAGGCCCAGTTTCTCGCCTATACCGACCCTGCCTGTCTCGCGCGAAGCCACGACGCCAAGCTCTACCCGGCTACGTATCTCGTCAACCCAGCCGGGCGGTATCATGAAGCCCTGGCTCAGCCCTATGCTTATCCTACCGCCTGGCCCCACTATGGCCGCCGCCTGGAGCTCTATGTGCTCCGCGCCGGTGTCCACGAGCCCCGCCTCGACGCCTACTCCGTAATCGGAGCCAGCGGTTCTCATGGCGCCGCGTGCACGGTTAACCGCGCCGGCAATGACTTCACGGAACCCTAGCGGCTGCGGCGGAACGCCGCTCTCCACGCTCACGCCCTCAACAACCGCGCTGCACAGGAGCCGGAAGGCCCTACGCACCGCGTTTATCTTAACCGGGTTCGTGGAGCCGACCGCCACCCGGCAGCCCATCCCGGCCCTCACCCCTCTTTCTGGCTGCGGGCTGCCGGCTATAGCGTGAACCCGGAGAGGCCGCGGAGGGGCCTCTACCTTCTCTCGAGGAGGGCGTAGAAGAAGCCAGTCGTGCCATGCCTATGTGGCCACGCCCTCATAGTGCCCGGCAGGAGCGGCGACGCGTCATAGGGGCCGTGGAGGGGTACGAGGCTCACCGGTAGCTCCTCCAGAGCGCGGCTGATGAGGTACTCTCCCTCTTCCGGCATGACGCTGCAGACCGTGTAGAGGAGGCGTCCTCCGGAGGGTAGGAGCGCTACGGCCTCTTTGAGCATACGGTATTGCCTGGCGGCGAGCTGCCTCAGGACGCGTTCCGTCAGCCTCCATCTTGCCTCCGGGTGGCGGGCTATTGCGCCGGTGCTCGAACACGGCGGGTCCAGTAGGACGCTGTCTGCTCTGCGGACGAGCGTTGAGGCGCGCAAGGCATCACCTATTACGGGGTTGATGCTTGCGTAGGTTCCAGTGCGTCTAGCTAGATCTACGAGGCGAGAGATGCGGTCACCGTAGAGTTCGAGAGCAATAATGTTGCCCCTGTTTCTCTGCAGCTCCGCTATGTGTGTCGTCTTGCCCCCAGGGGCCGCGCAGAGGTCGGCGACCCTCGCGCCCGGGCGGGGGGATAGCAGGGGCGCCGCCGCTGCGCTGGACTCGTCCTGGGGTACAACTTTGCCCTCGCGCAGCGGCTGGAAGCGTTCATAGGGAAGCCCTCCCCGGTAACGTATGTGGCCGGAGACGCGGCGGCTTGGCCACGCCTCAACGCCTATCTCCTCCAAAGCCTTGAGCACTTCCTCCATGTCTGTCTTTAAGGTATTGACGCGTAGCCCGTAGATGGGGTTAGGGTTGTTCACCGCGCTGGCGAACCTCTCGACCTCATCCATAGAGCCCAGGAGCTTGAAGAGGCGCTTAACTATAACGGGGGGTAGCAGGAGTCGAAGCTCCACCTCTACATCCCTGCTTGGGCTCCATTTACCGCCTCTAAGCACACGGTACAGCTTCTCCACCCGCTCGGCCTCGGAGTCGCTGAAGCGGGCGGCGGCGACGCGGGCAGCATAGTCTAGGAGCTGTTCTGCGAGCCTACTATCACGGCCGGTATCGTAGAGTGCAAGGTATGCGGCTAGCCTATACGACTGGCGGAGATAGGCTGGCAGGCGGCGCACCTCCACCCCCAGTACCTCTGCAACCACGTCGTCGAGGACACCCTGGAGCCTGTACATCTTGTACAGGAGGGCCGTCGCCAGCCTGTCCGCTCTACTCCCCAGTAAGCCGTATTTCTCCATAACTTTCCTTTTAGCTACCTGGAACGGCTTGTAGCGCTCAGCCATCTCCATTGACTCTAATATAGCCTTGAGCTCGCGTCTCTTGAGGCGCAAGAAGGGACACCACGAGAACCCCGCTGCCTTAGCCGCGTGCAACACCGGGGCCCCGGATAGACAGGAGGCCAGACCACTACTCTGCCATTAACTCCTCCAGGGCCTTTACCTGAAGATACATCGCGTCGTTGTAGGGGGCGTAGAGGCCCGCGCGCAGCGCCTCCCTCACTATATAGCCGTTAATGTAGTCTACCTCGGTGTAGCCCCTCTCCTCGACGTCGCGGAGCATTTTCGGCCTGCAACCCCTTATGTTTAGCAGCTCGTAGGCCGCGTCTACCGGGCTTCTAAGCTTTCTAACACCCTTCTCCTCCATTACCAGCATTACTTCCCGTGCAAGCGACTCGATAAGGCCCCTCGCGTGTCTACTCCTCCTGAGCTTCCCAAAAGTGGTGCCGAGCAGCGTCGCGACAGGCTGCACTGAGGCATGCGCAGCCACGTAGTCCCAGAGTAGGCTGTCAAGCCTATCAGCGCCATATGTCTGGGCCTCTACGCCTAGCACCTTGAATCCCTCGACTAGCCTACTCAGCGTATCCGAGGTGCTGGGGGCGGCGACCCTTACACTTGACGCCTCGAAGACCGTTACCGGCCGTGTGCGCTCGCTCCACGCGCAGCCGTAGAAGGCGAGCAGGCCAGCGTTCTTTCCCGCGAAGCCGGCAACCACGGGGGAGGGCTGGGTGAAGAACACCGTCTTGGATTGGAGGCGTTCCACTACGCCCCCTAGCTGGGCGGCGTGCAGGGCCACCACAGCGGTCTCTTCCTCCACATGGCTGTCGAGATGGGCTACAGTCCTCACCCGTGCAATGGTCTCGCCTCCACCATGGGAGATGCGGATAAGCTCGCCCTCGACCCGGCTGTGGCCCGTACAGTAGAGGGAGACGCCGAGACCCGCAGCCGAGCCGGCAGCCGCCACCACCCTGCCGAGAGGCCCGCAGCCGATAACAGCTAGCTCCGTCTGCATGGCCGCCGCACCTCTCCGCCACCCAGAACGGTACTACCACGCTACGCGTCTTAAAACGAGGCCAGGAGCCGGGTAATACTGGGCCCTGGAAGCTGTTAAGGGGGCCCCGCTGCTCCCGCCCGAGCTACGGGTGCCGTGGGGGCCTTGTTGGAGAAACTAGGGCGGGTAATGCACCGCACACGCAATGGCTACATCGTGGTCGTGCTGAGCGGCGAAAAGCTTCCCCCGCTCAATACGCCAGTCTACCGGGAGGGGGCGCGCCGCGTAGGAGTACTGCTCGACATAATAGGCCCGGTGAAGACGCCGTACGCCGTAGTGAAGCCAGACAGCGCAGGCGTCGAAGTCAGGGAGGGTGAGGATCTGTACTACCGGCGCCCGCTGCCTCGACGTGGCCGTCCACGTGGGAAGAAGACGCGTCGCAGAGGGGGGAGCACGGGGCCCCCTTCGAGAAGGGGGCGGAAGCGTTGAGAACCATGACGGGGGAACCTCGCTGTCCGGTCTGTGGCTCGCCCTTGCGCCTAACGGCCCGGAGGAGCGGAGACGGCTCATTAGTTTGCACGAACTGCGGCTACGTAATATCTGAATCCGACTTTGACCTCGGCCCGGAGTGGAGGAGCTTCACGCAAGAGGACAGGGTGCGGCGGAGCCGCGTAGGCTCACCTATGACGTCCCTGGTTCACGACTATGGTCTTACGACCTATATCTACTCGCGTAGCCGTGACCCGAGGCAGCGTAAGCTCGTCGCGCTCCAGGCCAGGCTCCGCACCTATAAGAACCAGAAGCTGATCTCTGTACTTCAAGAGGCGAACCGTGTAGCAAGGAGGCTGAACTTGCCCCATAGCGTGTCAGAGACCTTTGGTAAACTCGTCAGAAGGCTCTACGAGGAAAAGATACTTAAGAAGAATAATGTAAACGAGTACCTTGCAGCTGCCGTCCTGGTCGCGGCTAGGCTCGAGAGGCACCCAATCTCTGTAAATGATGTCGTAAAAACGCTTGGTGTCAAGCAGCAGCAGCTGTGGCGGGCCTACAACAACATACTGAAGAAGCTTAGGGTGCGGCCCGCTACTCCTCCAAAACCGCACAACTTCATACCGAAGATAGCTTCCCGGCTGGGCCTAAGCGGCGAGGTTGAGACGCTGGCGCTGCGGTTTGCTACGATGCTCGTCCACACTGGCCTTGCGCAGGGGAAGCCGCCGGAGCCCCTGGCAGGGGCCGCCATCTACTTGTCGTCCATACTGCTCGACCGGAAGAAGAACCAGCAGGAAATAGCAAAGGTTGTCAACGCCACAGACGCCACTATTAGGAACCGCTATAGGGATATTGTGGACAACTTCTACATCGAGGTTAGGCTATGACGCATGCCCCGGCCCCGTTCTTCTTGCTTCAGGCACCACGCGTTCCTAGGTTACTGCTCTCGTCGTCGGACCGGGGAGGCTAGCGGCGTAATACTATCCGCCGAGGCCTAAGAGCTAATAGAATTATAGGGGGCTGCCATGCTACCACTTCTACTCCGGTTCCCCTCACAGTATTCAAAACATACCCCCATGTACCCTTAGCCGGCTGGCCAGGGTAGGGGAACACCACCGGGGGCCGGAACAAGGCTATAGGTGTAGAGCCATGGCTGCGGCCATTGAGCCCTCGCTCGGCGAGAGAGGCTCGGACCTCTCGGAGGTAGAGGTTAAAGCCCTCGAGATTATCAGGGAAAGCGGCGACGAGGGCATATACCAGCACGAGCTGTGGAAGAAGCTGGGGCTTGATAGCCGGGAGGGTTCTAGGCTGGCGCTACGCTTACTGAAGAAGGGGCTTATCGTCCGCGAGCCCACAATCCACCGGGGGCGGCGGACGTACAAGCTCTTCATCGCACAGCAGGGTAAGGAGAGGGCCAAGCTGGAAGTCAGGATAGGCACAGCCATAGAGATACCCTGCTTCTCTTGTAAGAACCTAGAGCGGTGCCACGAAGGCGGCTTCTTCGACCCCCGTACCTGCCCTATACTTAGAAACTGGCTAAACAACAAGATAGCAATGATAAAACGTGCCATGGAATAACTATGGGGGCTCGGCTCTCCCCCCGGGGGATGTGGCCCTCACAGCCTCCACCAGCTTATGGTAGGGCGCCTCCGTCTTGACCCCCCGCTTGTCGTAGAGCGTCCAGGCCGCAGGGTAGCCGTGTTCCTCCAGCCACTGCGCCACCCGCCCGGGGCTCGGCATGTTTAACCCGTGGAAGCTGCACACCCGGTCAACGCGGTAGTAGGGCCTCAATATTCCGCACTCCTTACGGAGTGCGAGCAGGAACCCCGTGGCCTCGCCCCCTGTGGCCAAGAACTGCTCCATGCTTTTACTGTGCTCTATCATCGTGTCGAGGAGTTGTTTATCGCAGAGGGGGCCCCGGTAGAGGGGGCCTACTAGGGCTAGCGGCGAGCCGCAGTAGGGGCACCTAGCCTCGCGGAGCGTGTCACGGTAGCCCGTGTAGCCGCATGCACCGCAGCTAGCTCCGTAGGCCAGCCCTGCGAGGCTCCTGTCTGCCCTGCCTGCCCCCCGGACTAGCTCAACATATAGACGCACATAGTAGTCGCGGTAGTAGCCTAGTAGTATGTTCGCGCCGTACTCGTGCGAGGCAGCGCGGCGTATAATGTAGCCTGCCAGTATCCTCACAGCCTGCTCCTTCTCCCACAGTGTCCGCGCCGGCACCACGTCGTAGCGGCGCCGAAGGGCCTTGAGGTGAGAGCCACAGAGGGGGGCCGTGTCGGTCGCGGTTACCGCGATAACGCCGCGGACGCGTATTGAGCGTATTGCCTCGTCGAGGAAGGGCGCGGGGCTTCCAAAGGGGTCGAGGTCTACTATTGACGGCACTATTCCTCTCCGCCTAAGGCTGGCGAGGAGCTCGTTGGCATCCATGTTCGTCAGCATGGTTCTGTCTTCTACCCTGTTGAGCTCTATATTGCGCCGGGCCAGGCTGGCCGCGGCAGGGTCCACATCGTTCACCACCACCCAGGCGTTGGCCTCGACCGCGTATCGTATTCCACGGACGCCGCTTCCCGCTAGCGGCTCAACTACCACGAGTTCGCGAAGGCCGCGGACCTCCGCGTAGGCCTTCGCGAACAACACTGCAATGTCTCGGTTATGCCTCATTCTCGGGTTGTAGAACACAGGCGCCCAGGCGGGCTCGTAGGCGCCGTCCTGTCGCCGGTAGAGGTCCGGGTTAGGCACTAGCACCTTTACCCTGCCTTCCCGTGTCACCACGTACTCATCGGCGGCTTCTCTGGCACCGTTCTCCGCCATAAGGCGGTCACCGCGGCGCACCGTCCTTGCCGTTGGACAGCGGGGAGGCTGCATCCGGTGCTGAGAGCGCAGCGCTAAAGGGAGGAGATGCTGTAAAACACTGCGCCCCTCTGGGTGTTCCGGGGCTTAGCCAGTGTAGCCTAGTTCTCTTCTAACACGCCTAGCCGCTTCAACCATGTTGCGAAGCTTCTGTCTCGCTATCTCCCGTGGAAGCCGCTTGAGGCCGCAGTCGGGGTCTACGTATATCTTCTCGGGCGGTATTATGTCCATCTCTATTAGCCTCTTTATGTCGCCCACTATTTCCTCTACCGGCTCTACGCGGGTGCTGTGCACGTCCACTACGCCATAGCCTAGCTCCTTGTTGTAGCCGTATTCTTTGAGGTAGGGGAGTAGCCGGAAGCCGCTGTTCTTGAACTCGAGGTCTAGCTGGTCTACAGGGAACTCCAGGGCGTAGGGCAGTATCTTCTCTATCCGGCCGAAGCATATGTGGACTATTTTCTTCGCATCAATGCCGCGCAGCATCACGCCGAGAGCCTCTTTCAGTATCTCGGCCTCCTCGCGGTAGGGTCTGGTAGAGAGCGCTGGCTCGTCTACCTGTATGAACCTGGCACCCCTCTTGACGAACTCCTCTATCTCGCGGCGGAGAACCTTTGCCATCTCGATTACCGCCTCGTAGCGGTCGCCGTATACCAGGTCGAAGCTCCAGTCTATCATCGTGTAGGGGCCCGTTATTATCGCCTTAACTGGGCGCCCCTGTGCGACGCTTGCGGCATACTCCCAATCCATTACGGCCATGGGGGCCCGGTAGGAGAGCCTATCGGCTATCACGGGTTTACGGAAGTACACGTTGTCGAATATCCGTACCCAGTCGCCTGGACGGTACCCGTCCATGCGTTCAGCGAAGTAGACAACCATGTCTTCTCTTGCCTGTTCCCCGTCGCTGAGCAGGTCGACGCCTGCCCATAGGTAGTCCTCTATGACGGCCTTTATGGCGGGCTGCACGAGCTTGTGGAAAGTCTCCTCGTCTATCTCTCCCTTCTTCCTGCGTCTTATCGCCTCTGCCGCCTCCGGCATCAACGGGTAGCTGCCTACGACTGTCGTCACGAGCGCAGGGGGTAGCCGGTAGCCCATCTGGTTATACACCTCCAGGCCACAGCGCTACCTAGATTTTCGGATAAAGAGCGTGTCTATAGCGCGTCGCTGCCTTTCCGCCGGCGTCGCAGCCGCCACGGGGATGAGCGGGGCCTTAAAAACTGAGCAGACGTGTGATGAGGGACGCCCTTTGCGCGACCCTTTCTTGGCTTGCCCAGGTGCCTAGGGGTGTTTGTTTTTAAGCGGGACGTGTGCAGTCGCCCCGGGCTCGGGGATGTGGCGTGCCGGCAGAGATAACAAGCACCGAGGAATTCAACAAGGTCGTGGAGCGGGCTAAGGAGTGCCGCGTCAAGCTCGGCTACCGCCGTGTGGCAGGCGAGGAGGGGGCCAGGCGCATACGGGTCCTCAAAGTCAAGGCAAGGACGCCTCGCCGCCTATACACTATCGTCTTCGAGGACATCGACAAGGGCATAGAGTATGTGAAGAGTGTTAAGGACAAGTGCGGCGAGGTGCATGTTCTAGACCCGGAGCTTGAGGGCAAGATATAGGCGCCAAGCACATAGTCTTTGAGGAGTTTAAGCAAACTCTAAAAGCCTCCCGGAGAGCGGCCTATGAAGAACACGGATGGGCCCGTCGTCTAGCTTGGTAGGATGCGGGGTACACGTACCCGCAAGGCGCGGGGCGTGCCCGACTCGGGACCCCGTGGTCCCGGGTTCAAATCCCGGCGGGCCCACCAGCTCCTCTATCAAGCCTGGGACAGACCACCTATAGGGTCGTTACACGGATACTAAGACCCATACCCCCAGTCTCGTAAAGACTGCTCACCTAGCCGGCGTAGCTGAGATCAGATACGGGGCTTGAGAAACCGGATAGCTAGCCATGCCGACGTTTTGGACGAGTCTAGCCTTAGCCGAGGCTGTGCCCATGTTTTATGCAAGGGGCTGCCCCTGTGTGTTGGAGGCCTTTAGGCACGGCTCTTCTGGCAAGGTGGTGACGCCGCTAGGGGTGCCCAGCCCCCGGTGCCTTACAAGGCCCTCCTATCAACTCTGACCGCAAGAGACTTAATGGAAGTAGTAGCCGCCCTGACCCCTGGAGCGCCGCCGTAGCTCAGCCGGCAGAGCGCCGCCCTGGTAAGGCGGAGGTCCCGGGTTCGAATCCCGGCGGCGGCTCCACCCTGCGGGTCTCCCTCTCCCGTCCTCCACCAAGTTAACTACGAGGCTACCCTGGCATAGTCTGACAACGTCGGAGTCCATCGTCTTGCCATACTCCTGGAGGAGTATGCGGCGAGCCTGCGCAGGTCTTGCCTGGTGAGCCTCTCAACTTAGCAGCGATCAGGGAATTATAGCTGCGGAGGAGTTTATGAGCGTGCATCTAGGTACGTAAAATGCTTAAATCGTATAGTTTAGATAAAATAAATACAAGCTATGATGACTTCCACCCCAAGTTTATGAGCATAGACAATATAGCTAATCTCATAAAAGCATCATTAGAAGAGGGTCTAAGAGTGGCTGCAGGAGTGTCTTCAATAAAAGGATCTTATTATACTTTAGATAGAATAAAAAATAAGTATTGATGAATTAGAGAAAATGTGTTCTTCATAGAGCATCGGCCAACTTCTGTGGGAGAAGCCACATTGTTATATAGTAGAAATGAAAATAAATTAGTATTAAATAAAAACAAAATTTGATCTAGGATTTGTAACATGGGGCGAGTACTCACTTTAATGCTCAATGGTAACGTAAAGATCTGCTGCGGCCTCACAGTATTCCAATATATGGGCAATCCATTCTTGCTCGAAAATATTATAAATGAGGAGTTAGTAACGAGTGAATATGATATATTAGTAAATGATATATTATTAGGTGATAATATAGCGAGAATGGAGGAAGTCATAAAATCTGTAGGATTAATAGATAAGCTAAAGAAAAAGTACATGTCAACATAGTTTTATATTGCTTTATAATTTAAATAGTAATATATCTTATTGATAGTGGTACTAGGGCTGAAGGCTTAGCCGGGGGCTCGGCAGCTGTGATGATAGAGGTGCGGGGTGTTACGGCAGGCTATAGGGGCAAAGTAGTATTACGTGACGTTAATTTAATGTTTCATGAGGGTATTAATATTGTTCTTGGTCCTAATGGTGCGGGAAAAACCACTTTATTTAGGGTTTGTAGTGGTGTATTGAAGCCGTATAAAGGTGCCGTACTGATTAATGGGCGTGATGTATATGGCGATGTAGGGCTAAAAAGACTAATAGGTTATCTGCCTCATCGTGACGGGTTAATAAGTGAATTAACGGTAAGAGATAATTTAATCTTCTATGCTAATATTTATAATATTAGCGAAAAACTTAATGCAAGAATCCTAGAATTAGCCAAGATTTTTAACGTAGAGAGTCTTCTTAATACCCGTGTAGCGCAGTTAAGTCATGGACAGAGAAGGAGAATTGCTCTGGTGAGGACGCTTCTTCATGATCCTAAGGTGCTTCTCTTAGATGAGCCGTCAAATGGCTTGGATCCTCTTGCAGCCAGGAGTCTTCGCAGTTTTGTAAAGAATCTTGCCCGTAGGCGTAATGTAGTGGTAGTTTATTCTACCCATAATCTCTATGAAGCTTTGGAGCTGGCCGATAGAATAGCCGTTATTAGCTATGGCAAGGCCGTATTCCAGGGCTCCTTAGAGGAACTGAAACATTTTCTCGGAGGAGTTAAAATAGGATTAAGAGTTCGTGGTAATCCTCTTCCTGTTCTCAGCTCCATGGGTTATCAAGCTGTGCGGGACGGAAACATGTGGGTTGTTGAAGTTAAGTCTGAGGACGAGATAAGTAGGATTGTTGAAGAACTTACAAAGAACAATATAGCTGTTATAGAGGTTAAGGAAGTTGGGAATCCTCTAGAGGAGATATTGGAGCGGGTGAGGTGATTTAACATGAACGGCATCATTAGGGCTTACATGGTTAGGCTTAGGACTTCAATAAGAAGTACTGTTGTATACTCTGTTGCCTATGGGGTTGGTATAATCGCGCTTTCTGTAATCGTAGGTGTTCTCTATCCAGGGATCTATACTCCTATGACTCGTCATGCGCTTGAAGTTCTTGCCGTGAGGATGCTTGGTGCACATGAAGGTACTGTTTCTGAAAGCATTCTCGGAGTAGTAGCTGCGGCAGTCTATTCGCCCTTCCTTGCCGCACTTATAGCGGCCTTTGTTGCCTCGGGTGCGATATCTAGTCTGTTCACGGAGGATCGTGGTGAAGGCGTGTTCGAGGTGTTGCTTGCAGCTCCGGTAACGAAGAGAGATATCGTCCTATCGTTGCTGGTGTATACGCTGCTCGTGTCCCTGCTTGTTGAAGCAGTAGTTATGGCAACCGCTTCTGGCGTATCATTGCTCTCGTTGTACTTCCTGGGCTATCTTCGCAGCCTCGGCAGCTACTACATAAAACTTTCAGTATTACTTGTTCCTTCGTTGACACTTCCGGCAGCTCTCATTAGCTTATTGCTTACCATAGTTGCGCCTTCGCTTGGGAGCGTAAGGACGGGGCTTGCACCCGGCCAGAACGTGTTAGCAACTATTTCGTTGCTACCGGCGCTTGTACCGTTCCTAGTCTTAAATATTAATCCTCGAATTGATCCTAGTGAACTAGCATTCTATACATTTATATTATCAGTTATTATAACATTTATTCTGTTATTGTTTCTGCCTCGTGTGTTAAAAGAAGAGACCCTTTTGAGGTGACAACCTGATGGTACATATGTACGTGGAGGACGAAAATCTCGTCATAGAACTGGATAAGCTTGAGAAGCTTTTCTCTGTAAAAGGCAAGTTAAAGATCCCACTTAGCTGTATAGAGAAGATTACCCACATTAAGGATGTTGACGAGAGCGAGAGGGAGCGACTGTTTCCAAGGATGAAACTGGTTGGTATGCGGCTTGGAAGCATTGTTTACGGTAATTTTAGTACTGGGATTGGCCGGGGTTTCTTTGCTACAAGGGATCTAGAGAGGTCGGTGGTGATATATACGCGGGGTTGCCTCCCATATAGGGTTATAGTTGTGGAGGCACCCGATCCGGCGACAATGGAGGCTATAGAAAACGCGTTAAGTAAAAGGCTTAGTGCATGAATGTTAACCCGCGGGCTCAGCGCCACCTAACTGATATAATAAGCGTTGTAGGCTTCGCTTCTTTGCTGCCTTAGCATGGCACTGTTACTGGCGCTGGCGGGGCGCTGGTAATGAGCTATACGAGCCTTGGTTCCACTTGTTGAGGGTGTCGGTACCCGCCTGCGCGGCGTATAGCCGCAGGAGCCCTACGAAGGCTCCACGAGGAGGGAGGAAGTTGATCTCGCCAAGGGAGCGTGGAGGCCTGGCATTAATTTCTACGTGACCGCGCTGGTCTACGGCTCGGAGGCCCTGGAGATGCTCCGCCTGAGCCTAGGCGGCGATGCTTGGTGCTCCTCCATGACCCTCCCCTCGAGGTGCTCAGGGAGCCCGCCGTCTACGAGGCCGCCCAGGGCCTGGTCGACGACGGCCTGGCCCGCTACATAGGCGTCAGCATCGCCCGGGGCCCCGAAGC
>Ga0256833_1000068_pt1 | contig 75959 bp, 86 predicted proteins | sample 356284metaG_FD_190535 | JGI IMG/M metagenome (GOLD analysis project Ga0256833, IMG submission 190535) | Hydrothermal vent microbial communities from Mid Atlantic Ridge, Atlantic Ocean - 356-284 | ecosystem: Environmental > Aquatic > Marine > Hydrothermal vents | place: Atlantic Ocean: Mid... | reverse complement strand
ACCGTAAACGAAGGTTATCAAGTTGGGAGGTGCTCTTAGAATTCGCATTATCTCTTGGATTTCTTTCTCCCTGTCGTAGAATTCTATTTCCATCGTGACGAATTCCTAAAAAAGGTATTTAACGTTTCTCACGGCTGATCTTTATTTGAATCGAGCGCGTCGGTCGGTGCGATTTTCGAACTATAAATTTATATAATCGAATGCAATTTTAACGGCATGGGTGCGAGGCTTAGAGGGTTAATATCTCTTGGACTGCTAATTGCTGGATTGTTTCAGGCGTTTTCGGGAATTCTACTCTTCTTATCCCCTCACGGAAGACGTTCCGGAAACGCATTAATTTTAGGAATTGCGAAGAGGGTTTGGATAGACTACCACGCTTACGTGGGATTCATACTGATCGCGATCGCGGTCGTTCACTTGGCGTTGAACTGGAGGTGGTTCGTCAAAAACTTGAAATCACTTAAACCTTAGTCTTACCCATGAAACCCCTCGTCGGAATAGTGATGGGTAGCGACTCGGATCTGGCCGTTATGAAGGATGCCGCTGAGATGCTCGAAAAGTTGGGGATTCCATACGAGATCACGATAGCTTCCGCTCACAGGACCCCGGAAATCGTCTGGGAATACGCCAAAAGTGCTGAGGAGAGGGGATTGGAGGTTATAATAGCCGGAGCTGGAGGAGCGGCACATCTTCCGGGTGTTATCGCATCTCTAACGAGAATTCCGGTGATAGGCGTTCCCGTAAAGTCGAAGGCTTTGTCGGGGCTGGATTCCCTTCTCTCCATAGTTCAGATGCCTGCCGGGATTCCGGTGGCGACCGTTGGAATAAACAACGCGAAAAACGCTGCGATACTTGCGGCGAGGATTCTGGCGATAAAGTATCCCGAGGTGGGGGATAGACTGAAGGAGTATATGGAGGGGATGAAAAGGAAGGTGAAGGAAAAGGCGAAGAAGCTCGAAGAGGTTGGATACGAGAGGTATCTGGAGATGATGAAATGATAGTAGAAGCGACGGAGGAGAACATAAGGAAGGCTGCGGAGATACTAAAAAGAGGGGGACTCGTAGCGTTTCCGACGGAAACGGTTTACGGCTTAGGTGCACATGCGTTCATTCCCAAGGCGGTGGCGAGGATCTTCGAAGTGAAGAAGCGACCTCTTTCCGATCCCCTAATAGTCCACATTCAGAGCATCGACGAACTGAAACTGCTCGTAAGGAGGATAGACGAGAGGGCAAAAAAGCTCGCAAAAGCTTTCTGGCCCGGCCCGCTGACGATGGTTCTTCCGAAATCGGAAAGGGTTCCGGAGATAGTCACCGCCGGACTCGATACGGTCGCTGTCAGAATGCCCTCCCACCCGGTTGCGAGAAGGCTGATAAAGGAAGCGGGGCCCATAGCCGCTCCGAGCGCCAATCCGTTCAGCAGAGTCAGCCCGACCAAGGCGGAGCACGTGGAGGAATACTTCGGGGACAAGATAAACCTCATAATCGACGGGGGCAAGTGTGAGGTTGGAGTGGAATCGACGATAATAGATTTGAGTGAGAAGAGGCCGGTGATACTAAGGTTGGGAGGGGTTCCCGTCGAGGACATAGAGAAGGTAATCGGGAGGGTTGAGATCAGAACTCTGACCGAAAAACCCAAGGCTCCGGGACAGTTGAAGAAGCACTACTCTCCAAAAACCCCGCTTAAAATAGTTTACGGCGAGGTTAAGCCTCCTAAGGGTGTTAAGGCCGGGTTGCTCGCTTTTAAGGAACCAAAGCAGGGGTTTGAGGTCGTGGAAGTCCTATCTCCCTCCGGGGACTTGAGGGAGGCTGCTGCGAACCTTTACGAGGCGCTACATAGGCTCGACAAAGCGGGCGTGGACGTAATAATTGCCGAAGCAGTTCCCGAAGTCGGATTGGGTAAAGCGATAATGGACAGGCTTAGAAGGGCGCAGGGATGAACGTAGATGATCTCTTCTGTCCGAAGTGTAAGAGATTGAAGAGGAAGTGCATATGTAAAAGGACGGAGGTTAGGGAGAAGAATTTAGAATTACTCCGCAAGATTGCCGGGGATAGGGAAGATCTCAGGCCCATTTTCGATTGCGAGGACGAGATAGTTCTATACAAGATTTTCGAACCGTTCGATCCGAATCCGACCGTTCCTATAGAGGAGGCAAAGATCCTCAAACCCCTCGAAAGAGCTTTGAAGAGGAGGGGGATATTCAGGCTCTACCCCTTCCAGCTTAGGGCGATAGAAGAGCTCAGAAAGGGAAAAAACGTCGTTATTACCGCCCCTACCGGATTCGGGAAGACTGAAGCTTTCGCAGTCCCCATGCTCGAAAAGGTCGCGGTTGGGGGAGGGGTGGGGTTAATATTCTATCCTACGAAGGCTCTGGCGAAGGATCAGGAGCTCAAGCTGAAGTTCTACGCCGAATCCTTGGGGCTAAAAGCCGTTAGATTTGATGGAGATTCGAGTTGGGAGGAGAGGAGGGCCGTTTTTAGAGGAGAAGCGGATATAATTCTGACGAATCCGGACATGATAGATTACCACCTGAGAAACACCCCTTCTTTCAGAAAGATCGCCGGAAATTTGACTTTCGTCGCGATAGACGAGCTCCATATCTATACAGGTCTTTTAGGGACGAACATGCACTACCTCGTAAAGAGACTCGAAAGATTCTCGGATTTCCAGATAGCCTGTGCCTCGGCAACGATAGCGAACGCCGAAGAGTTTGCGGAGGAGCTTTTCGAGAGAGACTTCGTTCACGTCCACGGAGAGCACAGGAAGTCGGTTCTCCACTTCATCATGCGATTCACGCCGTCGATATACTCCGCAGTTAGAGATCTCGTCAGAGCTTTGAGGGGGAGGAAGATCCTTATATTCGGAAACAGCTACAAAGTCGTTGAAACGATAGGCTGGATTTTGAAGAGGGACGGGTTCGACATAGCGATTCACAAGGGAGGACTGCCGAAGGAAGTTAGGGAGAGGGTGGAGAGGGATTTCAGGGAGGGGAGGTTAAAGATAGTCGTCGCAACCCCGACGCTCGAATTGGGAATAGACATAGGGGACGTGGACGTGGTCATTTCGGAGCTCGTGAGCTATTCGCAGTTTTTGCAGAGGGTGGGAAGGGCGGGAAGGAAGGGACAGGAGAGCATAGGTATCCTTCTGCTTAGAGAGGAGGATGCAATAGCTAACTACTACAGGCTAAAGCCCGAGGATTATTTTAAGGACGAACAGCACGGATACGTGGAGAAGCTGAACGATGAAGTAATGAAGTTTCAGTTACTTTCGATGGTAATGGAAAAGCCCCTCGACCGATCGGAAGTTAGGAAGGAGTGGGAAGGAGTTTTGGAGTGGCTCAAGAGGAGGGGACTCGTGGTCGAGGTTGGAGGGGTTCTGTTTCCCTTCGCCAACGCGTCCGAGTTCTTCGCGAACTTCAACATGCGTGGAATTGGAGAGAGCGTGAAGATGATCGAGAAAGGAAGGGTGATAGGGGAGAGGAACCTTCCCATAGCGATAAAGGAGCTCTTTCCGGGTAGCGTGATAATCCACAACGGAAGGAGGTTCGTGGTTAAATCCCTCGATCTTAAGAGGAAGGAGGCAGAGCTTTTGGAGTGCCAGCACGGAAACGAAATCACGGAGCCTCTATACGTTTCAATCCCCAAGGTGGTCGGAGTCGAGATGAGGAGGGACGATTTCGCCGCATACTGCTCGCTGGAGATAACGATAATAGTTTACGGCTACGTCGAAAGGGACGTCTTTTCGAGGGAGAAGAGGAGGACGAAGTCTCTTGATACTCCTGTGAGCTACACTTTCCGAACGAAGGGTTTCGTTCTCTCCGCTCCCATGCCGGATTACATGGACTACGACGACTTCTACGCCGGAACCTTCCACGCCTTGGAGCACGTGCTGATAGAGGCGAGCGACGCTCTGACGGGTGGAGGAAGTCAGTTCATGGGCGGAATTTCTACTCCCGAAGGGGACATATTCGTTTACGACGCTACGATAGGCGGAAGCGGTCTGAGCAAGTTGCTCTTCAAGAGACTCGACCGTGCGTTCGAAATCGCATACGAAGTCCTGAAGAACTGCGACTGCAAGAGGGTGGACGGCTGTCCGAAGTGCACCTACAGCTACCAGTGCGGCAACAACAACCAGCCCCTCAACAGAATCGGAGCTATAAACGTCTTGGAGAAGATTCTGAAGGGAAGGAGGGGCAAATTGGATTTGGAGAAGTATGAGGACTTCGCGGAGTTCGAGTATTACCCCCGATAGCCCCGCCCGGATTCGAACCGGGGTCGCGGGATCCAGAGTCCCGCAGGATTGACCACTACCCTACGGGGCTTCATTAAACGATAGCCCTTAGGAGATATAAGGATTTTGGTAATGGATATATCCACTTCTGTAGGCGATAGGCCATGGATGAAGCTTTGAAGGAAACTGAAGAAGGTGTAACCATACAGCTGGCCGTAACTCCCAATGCGAAGAGGATGGAATTGGTGGGATACAACGAGTGGAGGAGGGCAATCGAAGTTAGGGTCAGCAGTCCGCCCAAGGGAGGCAAGGCCAACGCGGAACTGATAGAATTCTTAAGGGGTTTGTTCGGGAGGCCGGTGGAGATAGTGAGGGGAGAGAGGTCGACGAGTAAGACCGTTCTCGTTAGGGGATTGAGCAAGGTGGAGGCGTTGGAAATTCTGCGAAACGTTTCTAAACAGAAGTAGAGGAGGTTACCGATGGATTTCGCAGAGAAGTTCAAGAGTATGAGCAAGCTGAAGTGGAGGGTCCTCGACGCGATATTCAAGAACATGTGGGATTACAAGTTCGTTCCGGCGGAAGTAATAGCTAAAACCGCCAACATAAACCCCGAAAAGATAGAGCCAATTCTCAAGTCGTTGAAGGACGAGAGGTTGGTGGAAAACAAATACACCGAATACTTGGGGAGTGCGTTCACATACTTAGGCCTATCGCTTTACTCCCTCTGGAGGTTCGTTAGGAAGGGTAGCGTTTCGATGCTCGGAAAGAAGATGGGAGAGGGGAAGGAAAGCCTCATATTCAACTGCTATTCCGAGAAGTTCGGAGAGGCAGTTCTTAAATTTCACAAGGTCGGATATTCGAGCTTCAAGAAGGTGAAGGAGAAGAGGGATTACGGAACCCTGCACTTCACCGTCCTCATGGTAAGGTCGGCGAAAAACGAGTTCAAAGCTCTAAAGAGATTGCACGGACACGTGAGCGTCCCGAAACCATACGACTGGGAGGGAAACGCAGTTCTAATGGAGCTAATAGACGCTAAGGAGTTGTTTAGGGTGAGGGTAGAAAATCCGGAGGAAGTTCTGGAGATGATTATAGAGGAGGTAAGGGAGATGTTCTCTTTGGGCATAATCCACGGAGATCTGAGCCAATACAACATCCTCGTGAATCCGGAGGGGGTTTGGTTCATAGACTTCCCCCAGCACATAGATCTGAACGAACTGGAGAGCGATGAGGAAATAAGGATGGCTGAGGATATTCTGAGGAGGGACGTCGAAAACGTTCTCAACTATTTTAAGAAAACTTATCGCATAGAAAAGGATATCAATAGCGTTCTCAAATACATAAAAGGGTAATGACCTGCGTATTCGGAGTCGATATAATTAAAGGTTCCCTTCAGGGTAAGATAAAGCCGAGATACGCCGTATTTATAATCGACGACGATAAAGAGATCGAGAAGTTCGGAGTTACGAGGAGCAAGCTCTTCAGAATGATCAGGGAGTTCAGGCCCTCAATAGTATCCGTGGATAACGTTTACGAACTGTTCAAGTCGAAGGAGGAGTTGGTATCCTTTCTGAGGCAGATACCTCCAACTACGAAGCTCGTTCAGGTTTCGGGATTCAATTCCGGCTCTTTACCGAGTTTGGCGAAGAGGTATGGACTTAAGATAAACATAAGGAATCCGATGGACGAAGCCAAGGCCTGCGCATACCTCGCGAGACTCGGGATAGGGGAGGAAGTTTCCGTTTTCATGGACAAGACGATCATAGTCGTTTCGAGGAACAGGAGTCTCGGCAAGGGTGGCTGGAGGCAGAACAAATACAGAAGAAAGGTGCACGATGCTGTCAGGAGGATTTTCAGGGAGATAAAGGAAAAGCTGGACGAATTGGGCTTGGAATACGTCGAAGACGTTAGGGAAGCTTACGGAGGTATATCGAGGGGGACTCTGATCGTCAACGCCCCAAAGGAGAAGGTTCCGATAAATTCGTTCAAAATAAGAGACGTTCAGGTTACGGTTTCCGCAGTTGAGAAGGACAGGATAGAGTTCGTGCCTTTGAAAAAACCTCACGTCATAGTCGGAGTGGATCCGGGAACTACTACGGCCGTGGCGGTTTTGGATCTGAACGGGAACGTTTTGGGTGTTAGGAGCAAGAAGAACTGGAATCCGGCCGAGGTGATTGAATACATAACATCTCTGGGCAAACCGGTAGTTATAGCCACGGATAAAAGCAATCCTCCCGACTTCGTTTTAAAGCTCAAAGCGTCTTTTCATGCGGTTCTTCACACTCCGAAGGACGACATGAGCGTCGAGAGGAAGAGGAGCCTGACTTCGAAATTTACATTCCTCAACGACCACGAGAGGGACGCGATAGCTGCAGCGATGGACGCATACAACTCATACAGGAACAAGCTGAGAAACGTTGAAAAGAGGATTCCGATGGGAATGGATGTCGATGCGGTGAAGGCGGAGGTCATAAGGGGAATGCCTCTCAAAGACTTGGTATCCAAGGAAGAGAGCGTAAATAGGGTTTCCGAACAGGTGGTTCAGTCCGAAGACGTAAGGGCGTTGAGAGAAGATTTGGCGAAGAAGGACAGAATAATTAAGGAGCTTGAGGAGGAGAACAGGTTGCTGAGGAAGGAGATAAAGAGTTTGAGGGAGGAAGTGGAAAGGCTGAGGGCTAAGATAGTGTCGCTGTCCAGGGAGGAGCACGAGAGGGTTAGGAGGGAGAACTACATAAGAACCCTCGAACACGAACTGAAGGAGCTTAGGAAGGAGCTTAAGGAGAAGGACAGAACGATCGAGGAGCTTGAGAGGAGAATCGAAACTCTGAAGAGGCTCAGAGCTCTGGAGTTCAGCGGGTGGAAGGGTGTCAAGGTTTTGAAGAAGTTCACGAGGGAGGAGATAGAGAGACTCGAAAGATCTCTGGGAATAAACGAGGGGGACGTCATATACATAGAGGATGCGAGTTGCGGTGGGAGGATGACCGCGGAATACCTCTGCGATAAGGGAATCAAGGCTATAATAGTCAGAAACGAGATGTCCCATCTGGCCAAGTCTGTCTTTGAGGAGAAGGAGGTTCCGGTGATAGGAGCTGAGGACGTCGAGATAGAGGTCGGAGAGGACGTTGCGATGGTCAACTCCGAAAGCTTCGAAAGGGTGTATGAGAGTAAGGTCGAAGAGATGAGGAAGAAAAAGGTCGAAAGGTTGGAGATGCTATTTTTGGAATACAAGAGCAGGAGAATTGTTTAAGTATCGAAAATTCGTTTCCGAGTCCATGCTAATAGTTTTAATTTCCGTATTCCTCATGCTCGCGTTCGTCCTAACGAAGAATAGGATCGTCGGTTTTTTAGGTTGGACGGCATTCGGATTAGTCTGGCTATCCGAGATACCCTATTACCTCTCGATTTCCGACTACTTCAACACGTGCCTCATGATTCTCGCGTTCGTTCTATTCGTTGCGATAGGTTACGCGATAACGAAGACTAAAAGGCTGGAAGTTTTCGTCGACGTCACCTCTTTTTCCGCCCTCGCCTCCCTCTTCTACTTCCCCTTTGCCCTCGATTCATTTTTGAAGAAGGCGATAATCTCCGCTGTTTCAAATCATACGGTCTGGTTGGCCAACGCTCTCGGATTCAAATTCCAAAAAATAGCGTTCAACGAAATATACTTTAAAGGGAAGCACGTGGAACTCATTTTGGCGTGCACGGGAATAGAGAGCATGGCACTCTTTGCGGGAGCGACTTTGGGAATTAGGGCGGATTTTGGTAGGAGGTTGAAGGCGTTCCTTATTTCCGTCCCGGTGATATACGTTCTTAACCTATTTAGAAACGTCTTCGTGCTCTCAGCTTACGGATACGAATGGTTCGGGGAAAACAGTTTTTACATAGCCCACAACGTGATATCCAAGGTGCTCGCAACGTTGGCGTTGGTTCTGATATCCTTGGGTGTGTTCAGAATTTTGCCCGAGCTCGCCGACCTGATATACGATCTAAAAGACGAGCTCGTGAGGGTGTTCCGTCATGATAGAGAGGACGGGGATTAAGCTGATAGCTCTGGAGCTTTTGGCACTCCCCCTCGCCTTTGAATCAAAAATAGCCCTCCCCTTTCTCATAGCTTTGCTTCTCTTTACCGCCATATTTTTCAGAGATCCTGAGAGGGAAATAGGGGATGGCGTGGTTTCTCCGGCCGACGGAAGGATAGATTTCGTGGAGGGAAACAGGCTCGAAATATTCATGAGACCTTTCGACTGTCACGTAAACAGAGCTCCGGTCGATGGTGTCGTCAGGAAGGTTGTTCTTAGGAAAGGCAGTAAGCCCCCCGCCTTCCTCAGGAGCGAGAAGGCGATGAGGAACGAGATATACATAGAGAACGAGGACGGAATTTTCAAAGTAACGCAAGTTGCGGGATTCTTCGCGAGGAGGATAGTCTGCTACGTGAAGGAAGGGGATTTCGTGAGGAGGGGTCAGAGAATAGGTATGATAAGGTTCGGTTCGAGGGTTATAGTGGAAATTCCGGAGGGATACAGGTTCGTCAAACGAGTTGGTGAAGTCGTTAAGGCCGGAGAGACGATAGCGGTGAAATCATGAGGCTGTTTAAGGAGTTGAGCGTTGCGGATGTTTTCAGCATTCTGAACGCAATTTCGGGATTTTTGGGAATATTTTACGTTATTAAAGGTCGTGTGGATTTCGGATTCTTATACTTCTCCGCTCTCATGGACGGAATCGACGGGTTTACCGCAAATAAATTGGGAAAGAGTAAATTGGGCAGGGATTTAGATTCCTTAGCGGATTCCATTTCTTTCGGGGTTTTTCCGGCTCTGGTTCTCTGCCACGTCGGATACCTTCTTTTCGGCGTCGTGTATTTGATTTCGTGCGTTTTAAGGCTCGCGAGGTTCAACGTTCTTTCAAGAGAGGATTTCTTGGGTCTGCCGACGACGGCATCAGCCTTAATCCTCGCGTGCTGGATTTCTCTCGGATTTCGCTACGTGTACATCCTGGCTCTGATCCTGTCCGTCTTGATGGTGAGCGACTTGGAATACGTCAGAGTCAGGAATAAGGCTCTCATGGCGGTTTGCGGAGTAATCGTTGTAGGATGCTTATTCAGCGAGATTTTCGTTTTCGTTCTTCTCCTCATGCTCGTCGCCTACGTTTTCACGGGGGTGATACCATCTGCAAGGCGCATTTTGAAGCGGGGATAAAGCTCGGGGCATTATTCCACCAGTTCGTCGGAGTTCCGGTAAGCTTTGAAAACGTAGAAATATTGGAGAAGGCGATGGAGAGTTGCGTTAAGCTTCAGCCCTTCGTCGTGGATGCGAAGGTAAGAATAGACAGGAAAAAGCTCGGAGAAAAGCTGTCGAAATTCGGATACACCTCTTTGGATGCTGAAATGATATTCGCGGAGGTTACGGTTAGAGTAGGAAACGAAACGGTCAAAGCTACTTTGAGATGGGACGAGGATCTGAGATATCCAATTATGGAGGTTGTCGATGAGAAAAATTTATAATGTTAGGTGCGAATATAGACGTGCCGTTACGGCGGGAGTGGGCATTCGCCAACCGATGAACGCCCGTCGGCAAGCCGCCAATTACAAATACCTACACTTCGAACAATTCTCCGATGGTCAAGATATATGTCGTCTATAATTACGGACAGTACAACCACCTAATCCACAGAACTCTTAGGGACTTGGGAGTAGAAACTAAGTTAATAGAGAACACGACGCCGGTAGAGGAGTTGAAGGATGTGGATGGGTTGATTTTGGGCGGAGGCCCTTCCTTGGACAGAACGGGAAACTGCGAGCTATATGTCAAAGAACTGGACGTTCCCATTCTTGGAATCTGCTTGGGACATCAGCTTATTGCGAAGGTTTTCGGAGGAGAGGTCGGAAGGGGCAAGGCGGGGGGATACGCCGAAGTTAAGGTTAGGATAGTTGAGGACGACGAGATTTTCGAGGGACTTCCGAAGGAGCTCAAGGTCTGGGCGAGTCACATGGATGAGGTAAAGAAATTGCCCGAAGATTTCAAAAAACTTGCCGAGTCGGACATATGCGAAATAGAGGCTATGAGGCACAGGAAGAAACCCATCTACGGAGTTCAGTGGCATCCCGAAGTTTACCACACCGAAAAGGGAGTAGAATTTTACAAGAACTTTGTTAAAATTTGCAAGAGATAGATTTAAACTTTGAAAAACTTAACGGCGTTCTTTTCGGCCAGCTTTTCTACTTCAGCCTTTTCAAACCCCTTTTCCTCCAAGAATCGAACAGCCTTAGCGGTGGCGAACATGTCCGCTCTATCAAAACCCGTGTCGCTGTTCAAAACAAACCTCTCGAATCCATGTTCGGAAACTATCGCATACACATCCTCAACGCTCAGCTTTCCGATCTGAACGGTCAAGCCTGCGTGGTATCCGGAATTAAGTATCATCTCCACGGTTTCCCCCGTAGCGTGGTCGATAATGGCCAAATCTTCCGGAAAACCAACATCCTTCAGGATCTCTATGGTCTTCTTCGTGACCTCGACCTTGTTCCTCCTGGGCGTGTGAATTATGCACGGCTTGTCGAGTTCCTTTGCGAGCCTCAGCTGCGTTCTCAGCACGTCCAACTCCAAGTCGTTCGCGGTTTCGAGTCCGATTTCTCCAAAGGCTACGCAATCGATCTCACCCATGCTTTCGATGACCTTCTCGTATTTCGGAGGAATGCACCTCGGATGGATGCCTATAGCCGGATAAATCTCCATCCCCGCGGATCTTCCCCTCTCCACCTCGAAAGTCGCGAGCTTTCTGAAGTGATCTATTAGGGTTTCGGGAAACTTCGGCTCGATCGGATAAAAAGCGCATGTAATTGCCTTCCTAATTCCCTCATTTGCCATCCTCTCCAAGTCCTCAACGCTTCTTCCCTCCGAATGGATGTGGGTATCGAATACGTTCATGACCGATTATCGGACGAACGACCTAATTTGATTTTTCGTTAGACTTTAATCCCCCTCATCCAACTCTAACCGATGTTCTGGCAGTTCATAGACCAGCGAGATGTGGAATACCTCGGCAAGTTCAGCATAGGTGTCGTCGGCAGCAGAATGATTATGGAACTCCTATGGCGCATGGGTGTCGGCTGTATAAGATACATTGGGGAATTCGTAACTCCAAACGACGTTAGAATGGATGTGACTCTTAGAAAGCTCGAATCCAACGACTACGATGTAGTTCATCCCGTTGACGAAACCAACATCGTATCCTATCCCTTCACCGAAGATTACGGAGAGATGAGGAGGCAGTTGAGGGGGGTGGATCTGATAATAGCACACAGACATCTCAAAGCCTCGGCGAAAGTAGCTGACGATTTGGGAGTTCCATTCATGCCCAACATAATAACAACGTTTTTGCCCGACGGCGTGTCGTTCTTCGAGGTGGAACTGCCAAAAATCGAGTTGGATCCTCTCAGCTACTCCCTTACCTGCTCAATTCAAGCTTGCGAGGTTTTAAGATTATTAACGGGATACGAAACGCCCGTGATAGCTCCAAAAGCTCTAATCGTCGATTTAAGGGAGAAGAATTACGTGAAATTCGTCGAACTGAAAGCGAACGATTAATTATTTAAGACTCACGACGGTGTTGGATGGGATGAGGATAAGGACACCCTCAAGAATCCACGTAACGCTGATCGATCTGAACGGGAGTTTGGGCAGGATAGACGGCGGAGTCGGATTCGCGTTGGAAAATCCCTACGTTGAAATAGTCGCCAAAGAGAGTGATGAGGTGGTCGTAAAGGGAAGATGCCATAACGCCGATAGATTCAGAAGGGTTGCAAGCTATTTGGCGAGCAGATTCGGAAGAGGAATAGAGATCGAGGTCAAGTCGGATTACAAGGCACACGTAGGATTGGGAAGTGGAACGCAGATAAGTTTGGCTGTTGCGAAGGCGTTCAACGACATCTACGACTTGGGTTTCAGCGTTAGGGAGCTCGCTCACTTAGTCGGCAGGGGAGGGACTTCTGGAATAGGCGTTGCGGTCTTCGAATTCGGAGGATTCGTAGTTGACGGAGGACATTCGAGAAAGGAAAAACCAGAGTTTTTACCCTCATCAGCGAGTAAGGCGAAACCCGCACCCTTAATAGCGAGGCTCGACTTCCCCGACTGGAAAGTAGTTCTTGCAATTCCCGAGTTGAGGGGTTTTTACGGCGTTAAGGAGGTCAACCTGTTTAAGGAAGTCTGCCCGATTCCTTTGGATGAGGTAAGGGAGCTCTGCCACGTGATTCTAATGAAGCTCCTTCCCGCTATTGCTGAGGAAGATTTGGACGAATTCGGATACGCTATAAGGAGAATTCAGAAGTTGGGATTTAAGAGGGCGGAGATAGACAGATACGGAACTTTGATATGGAGAGCGTTCGAAGCGGTTGAGGGATATGCAGTAGGAATGAGTTCCACTGGTCCGGCAGTTTACGTGGTAACCGATTCCAACGCTAAGGATGTGGAGAGATCGCTTAAATCGTTTTTTAAGGAAGAGGGACTGAGTTGCGAAACGGTAATTACGAAGGCCAGGAATTCCGGGGCGCAAAGTTGATATTCGATAGTCGATAAGTCATCTTGTCATGAAGAAAATCGTTGGCTTTGCACTCGTGATCTTAGGTCTCGCGTTCCTTCTCTCCTTCATCTCATCTCTCGACTTCAGTAAAACCGGTTTGGAAGGATTTATAGGTGCCGGCCCATTTCAGGGACACGCGGGTGAGGGCAAGCACAAGTGGGAGGAGACTAAATTCCTTCCAGCGAATCTGAAAATTTCGAACGAATGCAATCTTAGAAAATTCAGCAATCCTCCCCAGCTTCCCATATACTTCGTCGAAGGTCTGAACGCATACACGAACCACATGAGGCTGTATACTTCTTCCACATACGTAAACGGAGTATGGAGGGAAGACAACGTCAGCTACAGCGACAAACCGGAGATAACGATCTCCACTCATTTAACGAGGTATAAGGTTACGCCAATAATTCCGTTCGAAGGACACATTCCCGTTTCCAAGGACACGTGCTACGTTTCGATCGACGCGAAGTTCAACAAAAGCACTGGGACTTTTATCGTAGAAAGGTGCGATAGGCCATACTTCGCCGTCTCGACCGCCCACGGGATGAATCCGAAACAGGCCGATGATAAGGGATTCGCAAAAATAGAGATGGACCCCGCCGAATACGAGGCGATAAAGAGACTGGCGGAGGAGATAACTAAGAACGCGAGGAACGATTACGAAAAAGCCTTAATGATAGAGAGGTTTTTGAAGAAGAATTACGAATACTCTCCTACATACGAACTTCCACCTCCTAACGTAGATCCCGTTTACTGGTTCCTGTTTAAGGAGAAGAGGGGAGTGTGTAAGGAGTTCGCGTCTGCATTCGTAATAATGTGCAATGCGATAGGACTTCCTGCAAGGCTCGTCGTAGGTTATCTCGCAAAGCCTACCCCGGAGAATCAGACGGTCTTCGCGTCCCAATACCACGCTTGGGCGGAGGTCAGGTTTAAGGAGGGATGGGTTGAGTTCGATCCCACTCCGTCAGCTAAGAGGATTCCCACGATTACGAGAATAGTAAGGGTGGATGAGGTCGTTTTGGTGGGCAAAAACTTCACGGTTGAGGGGACGGTTAGGACCAAGGACGGAAAGCCCGTCAGCGGATACGTCGAGATATATCTTAAGAAGAGGAAAGATGAAAAGGGTATTCTGCTGAAGCTCGTTCGTTTCGAAAACGGACGTTTTAATGTATCTGTTAAGGCACCGGATTTGGTTGGAAAGTACCACGTAGTGGCACATTATGTGGGAAGCTTTACATACCTTCCTTCTTGGAGCGATCCGATCGTGAAGATTCTGGGGATGCCGCGTTTCGACGTGAAGATACCGGATAGGGTTTCCACGAACTTTACGATAAGAGGTAAGCTCTTGAACTACAACGGAACGGGAATACCCAATGCGATCGTTTTCGTGAAGGTGGACGGGAGGATTTACGATGAGGTGAGAACGGATTCTAACGGGAGCTTTGTAGTCTTTCTAAGGCTTTCCAAGGGAGAGCACGATGTAGAACTCTTCTATCCCGGATCGAAATTCGTACTTCCTGTTAAATATCGGAAGAGGGTGGAGGCGGGGGAGGTAGATGTCATACTTCTAAATTCAACCGTTTGGGCTGGGAAGGAGAACGAAGTCGTTTTCGCAGTTCTTTTCAACGGAAAACCTCTGAAAAATCAGAGCGTTCGCGTGGTGTATTCTGGAAAGGCCGTCTATCTTAGAACGGATGGAAGGGGTTTCGTGAGGTTCAAGATAGAGCCCAAAAATGTGGGAAAAATTCCGCTGGAGTTCGAGGTGTTGGGATACGGAAAGCTCGTTTTTTTGAAGGCGATTGCCGGTGTTAGAATTTCGGCCGATTACGAAAACGGAGTTCTTAAGATTATAGTTGAGGATGAGTTGGGCAACAGGCTCAGCGGGAAGGTGATCGTGAACGGGAAAACGTGCAAGCTCGAAAACGGCGTTGCGGAAGTGAAGGTTTCGGGCTCGAAGTTCGAAATATACTATCCAGGTGACGAGTTTCACCCTCCCGCAAGAGCGGTTTACGAAAGAGGATTTCCTTTCTGGATCCTTCTACCTCTGGGCCTTATTCCGATCGCCTACTTCATCTGGAGAAGGGAGGAGTTGAATATCGTCGTTGAGACGGAGATAGAGGGAATGCCTTTGATATGGAAGAGAGGTGAGAAAATAAGGTTTAAAGTTATATGCAAAGGACCATATAGGGTCTTCGCGGATGGGAAGCCCGTGGATGGTAACTGTATTGCGTTCGACGAAGTGGGGGAGCACGTTTTGAGGGTTGAAAGGGACGGTAAAGTTAAGGAAATAAAAATTAGAATAGTTGACGATTACGGTAGGGCTATAGCGGAGATATTCAACGATTTCGTTCGCAGAATTGAGGGGATGAGAGGTTTAAATTTGAAAGATGCAACTCCGAGGGAGATCATGAGACTTTCGAACTGCAACAGCAGAATCCTCCTAAGAATTTTCGAGCTCTACAAATATGGGAACAGGAGAGGTTTCGAAAGGAAAGATTTCGTGGAAGCTTTTAAGGAGGTGTCTTCGTGCGTGCGATCGGCGTAATTCTCGCGACGATTCTACTACTAATAGCTCTCATTGGCGGTCAGTTCTATCGCATCAGTGGTCTCGAATACCTAATAGCCACATACATACTCTACTTGGCATACGAGCTTATGGAGTTTCACAAGATAATCTCATCCTTCCGCCCTTTCGTCGTCGCTCTGACGATTTACTTGGCTTTAAAGGCGATTTCAGCAAACGTTCCATACTTTGCGTTGTATCTTGCACCTATCGAGCCAGTCCTCCTTCCATTCCTATTCTCCCTCGCTCTCGTCAAATTCGAATTGCCATTCAGATACCAGCCGGTCGTAACCACAGTCGGCCTAATCCTCTCAGCCTTTTTCGGATACCAATTGATCACATTACTGCCCATTAAGGGATCTGAGGAGGTTGGCATTATATTTGCGATCCTTATGGCTCTGCTCGCTGTAACCATCATACTACCTGCAATCCACTCGAAATTCGAGTTCCTGAGAAAAGTTAGATCCTTTCTTGTCACCTCAACCCTGATAGTTTCCGCCTATTACGTATTCGTCCGTCCAATTCTTACGCCCGGATTGAAGAACTTTGTGGACTGGCTCATCGTTGCGGGAATATTCTTCAAAGCTTCGTCAATTCTGAGAAGGTCGATGGTCGTTGATGAGAGTGAGGTCGTGAAAGTTCACGAGTTCAAAGAAACGCTGAGAAAGGACGAAATAATAGAGAGCGCGGAGAAGGCTAAGAGGTTGTTCGTCGATAAGGGGATAAAATCTCCCCTAATAGCTGTCATCGCCCACGTTCTGCTTTCCTCCGGATGGAAGCTCGACGAAGTTGCAAAGGTCATATCGTTCATAGTATCTCACGAGGATGATAAAGTTCCGAAGCTTTCCTTCGGCTGGGAGAGGAGGCTAATAGAGAGGAGAAACAAAAAGAGAAGATTGGAAGTTATAAAAAATCTTGAAAAATATTTGAAACGGGAGGGTGTTGAGTTTGGATCTTGAGACGTTCGGAAGGAAGTGCGATGAGATAGTGTCCGCGGTATGCGAGGTTTACGTCGGGGATAGGGATATAGTCGAGAAGATGCTCGCCGCCTGCCTCTGCAACGGAAACGTCCTCTTCGAGGACTACCCGGGATTGGGGAAGACTCTGCTCGCCAAAGCCTTCGCGAAAGTTATAGGAGCCGACTACAAGAGAGTTCAGTTCACCCCCGACCTTCTACCAGCGGATATAATCGGGACTAAGGTGTGGAGAGGGGGCGGATTCGAGCTCGTCAAGGGGCCCATATTTACGCACGTTCTGCTCGCGGACGAAATAAACAGAAGTCCTCCAAAAACTCAGGCGGCACTTCTTGAGGCTATGGAGGAGAAGCAGGTTACCATTGAAGGCGAGACTTTCAAACTCGAAAGGCCGTTCTTCGTCATAGCCACCCAGAACCCGATAGAGCAGGAGGGAACCTATCCCCTTCCGGAAGCTCAGCTGGACAGATTTCTGATAAGGATGAGCCCCGGCTATCCGAAGGATGTTGAGGATGAGATGGAGATACTGAGGAGGAGGATGGCATGGATGAAGGACGATCCCACCGACGACATAAGGCCGGTGGTTAGCCTTGAGGAGTTCAGGAGGATGCAAGACGTGGTGGAGAGGATCTACGTGGATGAGAGCATTCTTAGGTATATAGCGGAGATAGTCAGAGCGACAAGGAGGCATGAGATGGTCGAGATAGGTTCGAGTCCGAGGGGCGGTCTGGCCTTGCTCAAGCTTTCGAGGGCTTTGGCTTGCATGGACGGGAGGGACTTCGTCATTCCGGATGACGTGAAGAGGGTTGCGAAGGAGGCCTTGGCTCACAGGATAATTTTGGATGTAGAATACGCGATAGAGGGGGTTAGGGCCGAGAAGGTCGTGGAGGACGTTTTGAAGGAAGTGGAGGTTCCGAAGAAACCTTAAAGTCCTCTTTCGATATACGTTTATGTTCGTCCGGGATTACATAACGGGTCTTGCCTTTTGGGATACGCCGAAGGAGAGGGTTAGGCAGAACGTAGAGAGGTTTTTAGTGGAGGAGAAGGGCTTTTCACCCGAAGAGATCTTGGTGGATTACGAGTTCGACGTCAGAATTCCGGAGGGAATAGCTAAGGCTACCGTGGATCTGCTGATAAGGTTGGAGGGGAAGAACGCTATCGTCATAATGTGCGCTCCCCCTTCCACTCTCGTTCCATACGAGAGATTGGCTCTGGCGTGTGCGAGGGTTTTGAACGCTCCAATTGCGATAGCGACTGACTGGAAGGATGCGACGGTTATGGACACGTACACCGGAGAAGTCATAGGGAAAGGGAGAAATGCTATTCCTTCGAGGGACGTTAAGTTGGAGTGGAAGGAGGTTCCTGAGGAGAAGGTGGAGATGGCCAAGAGGATTCTGATAGCCTACCTTGAAATACTCCACTGCAAGGGTTGCAGAATAGAAAGGGCTTAAAGTTCGAACGCCGATGATCTCTCATGGCCAAGAAGGTTGTGGTGAACAGATACAGATGCGCATACTGCGGTGCATGCGTTGCGGTGTGCAAGTTCAACGCGAACGAACTCGTGGAAACGTTTCTCGTAATAGACGAGGAGAAGTGCAACGGTTGCGGAATTTGCGTTAAGGTTTGTCCGATGAACGCCTTAGAGGTGGTTTCATGAGATACGACGTGGTAGTGATAGGAGCCGGGCCGGGGGGGAGCGTAGCAGCGAAGACATGTGCGGAAAAGGGATTGAGCGTTTTGCTTGTTGAGAAGAGGCAGGAAATTGGAGCACCTGTTAGGTGTGCCGAAGGAATAGGAAAGAAGGATTTGGAGAGGTTCGTGGAGCCGAAGAAGAAGTTCATAGCCGCAGAAGTCGTGGGAGCGAAGATATACGCTCCAGACGGGACGGAAATAACACTAACGGAGGAGATGGCCGGAAACGAAGTCGGATACGTTTTGGAGAGGAAGGTTTTCGACAGGTATCTCGCGAAGCTCGCGGCAAACGCCGGAGCGGACGTGATGGTAAAGACTTCCGCTGTAGGAATGGAGAAGAAGGATGGAGGGGTGAAGGTAAAGCTCAGGAGGATGGGGGAGGAGTTCGAAGTCGAGTGCAGTATAGTCATAGGTGCCGACGGTGTTGAGAGCAGAGTTGGGAAGTGGGCGGGTATAGACACCACACTGAAGTTGGACGAGATAGAGAGTTGCGTTCAATATTTAATGACGGGTATAGACTTCGATCCGGAATACTGCCACTTCTGGTTCGGAAATAAGATAGCTCCGGGAGGTTACGTTTGGCTCTTTCCGAAGGGGAACTCTTCCGCGAACGTCGGAGTGGGAGTCATGCCTTCTCTGGCTAAGAAACCGCCCAAAGATTTTCTGGACGAGTTCGTGGAAAGGAATTACGGGAAAGGAAGAATCGTGGAAGTAGTGGCTGGGGCTGTTCCCGTGAAGGGGGAGATTGAGACAGCAGTTGCTGACAACGTCATGCTCGTAGGAGATGCTGCGAGGCATGCGGATCCGATAACCGGCGGAGGAATAGCCAACGCGATGAAAGCGGGGTATTACGCGGGAGTAACGGCTGCGGAAGCGATAGAGAAAGGGGATTGCTCGGCGAAGACCCTTAGGAAATACGACGAGCGCTGGAAGAACGACTTCGGAAAGGATTTGGCCAAAAAGAGAAAGATTCAGCAGAAGTTAGTTAAAATGGACGACGAAACGCTGAACAAGATAATGCACACGCTTGCCGAATGCAGGCTTGAGGAGATAAGCGTAAGGGCGATACTGAAGGCTCTGATAAAGAAGCACCCCAAGCTCCTCTGGGATCTGAAGGATTTCATCATCTGATAAAGCTATCGACTCCGAGTTTTTTGTAGATCTCCAAACCTTTTTCGATTATGTCCGTTGTGACGTTTCTATCCTCGGGTTTCTCGATTAGGGACAGGTTCGTCGCCTCGTCTATTATCTCTTTGATCGTTTCGAACAAATCCTTGCTTTTACTTTTAATCTTGAGCGATTCTTTCATCATTCTGTCGCATTCCTCGAGTAACGATTTTCTACCGTTGGAGACTTCGAGAATGCCTTTGACGAGTTCGAGGTTCAGTTTGCAGGCTTTCGATGGGTTCTCGTTTTTGATGATTTTAACGGCTTTTTCGTCCATCTTTATCGTTTTTAAAGCTTCATCCTCGTATCCGAGTTTTAGCAGTATCTTGATGTCAGACAAAGTTTCGTTTATGAGCATTCCGGCTATCTTTTCCGAGTTCTTCCCCGATTCGATCAGACTCACGACCCTTTCGATATAGTCGTTGTAGTCTTTTAGCAATCCCTTGACGTAATCGTATTTACCTTTCCTCACCATAATTTCGGCGTCCTCTAACCTTTCCCTCGCGTATTTGAGTAACTTACTTGCCTTAGAAACGTCGTCGAACGTTAGCAGGATATCGAGCTCTTCGATGATCTTCTTTAGCGGATAGAGTGGAGAGTCGGGTGCTATTATCGGTTGGGTAAGCAACATTATCGTGATAGGCACCGCCATGAATTTGACAAGCTTCATAATAGTTATAATAATTATCAAATACTTAAGCGTTTCCTTGCCTAACGTTTTTATTCACACTGCACAACAAAAGGCGATGACCGTCGGGATAGACATAGGCGGAACCAACACGGACGGAGCCATCGTTGGTGAGGAGATAATCACGTTTAAGGTTCCTAACGAGTTGGGAATTGGAGAGATACTTAAGAGGATCGGTGAAAAAGTCGATTTGGAAAAGGAGAGGCTTATCGTAAGCACTTCCCTTCCTCTCAACCTCCTCATAAGCAGGTTCGATGAATTTCCAACGCTCACACTCTTATTTCCCGGTCCGGGGTTGAATTATGAGAGCTATGGTTTCGTTCTGAAGGGGGCGGTAAACCATCGTGGAGACGTCGTGGAGGACATAGACGAGGAAGAGATTAGAGAGATTCTGGAGAAGAATAAAAGTAGATACAACAACGTTGCCATCGCTTCGAAGTTTTCCGTCAGGAACCCTTTGCTCGAACTGAAGACGGCCAAGATAGTTGCGGATTACTACGGATACGAAGGGATGGCGCTGAGCTTTCACATACCCGAGCTCAACTATCCACTGAGGATAAACACCACCGTTCTGAATGCTAAGATAAAGAGGACGGTCTGCGAACTGACGAAGCTCGTTAGGAGGTATTCCAAGGACTTCTTCTACTACAAGGGGGACGGGGGAATAGTTCCATACGGGATAGCCTTGGACAACCCCTCCCTTCTATACAACTCCAGCCCCGCTTCCGTTGCGGTTGGAGCGTTCTTTTTGACTGGAGAGAAGAACGCGCTCGTTGTTGATATAGGCGGAACTACCACCGATTTCGTTCAGCTCGAAGACGGAAGACCTAAGATCGTCGAAAAGGTGGAAATTGCCGGAATGAAAACGCTGATAAGGTGCGTCGAATCGTTCTCGATTCCTTTCGGCGGGGATTCCGTCGTTGAGAACGGGAAGCTGAGGCATAAGAGAATGGACAGGCCGATAGCTTTCGGAGGGAAGTTCTTCACTTTAACGGACGCTCTGAACTGCATGGGATTCGAAATCGGAAATTACAAAGCTTCGAGAGAGAAGGGTAGGGAGGTTTTCGGAAGTTTAGAGGATGCCGAGAGCGTAGTAGAGGATTACGTGTCCATGGTGGCTGAAAGCATAAGGGCGACTGAATGCGATAAGATTGTAGGAACCGGATACCTTGCGAAGTTCCTGATTCCGATGATAGCCAAGAGGGCCAGAGTCAGTTACGTCGTTCCAGAGCACAGCGAGGCCGTAAACGCGATAGGAGTCGCGGTTTCGAAGATAAGCCTTACACTCTACGCGAGGTTCGATACGGAGAAGGGTGTCGCGGTTTTCAACGGAGACGTGGAGAAGTTCGGTAAGCCCTTCCCGGAGGACGAGGAGTTCGTCGAGATGGCTAAGGAGAGGGTGAGGTGGGAGGCGAAGAGGTATGGGGCGAGGGATGAGGATGTCGAGGATGTGAGGGTCCTCTACTTCAACAGCTTCACCGTCGTTAGGGGAGGTGTGAAGAGGGGAAAGATAGCGGACGTAGTGGTTCAGATAGAGCCGGGAATAAGTTGCGAGTTCTTAGCGTAACCTATTTTTTAATCTCCGCCAGAGCTTCATCCATGCAAAACCTTATGGAGAGACCTTTCATAATCTTCTGGGAGCTCACGAGAGCGTGCATGTTAGCTTGCAAGCACTGCAGGGCTAAGGCTCAAACAAAACCCCATCCCAACGAGCTCACGACCGAGGAAGCTTTTAGGGTGGTGGATCAGATAATAGAGTTCGGAAAACCCTACCCCCTCGTTATAGTAACGGGCGGGGATCCTTTGATGAGGAAGGATCTCTTCGAAATACTCGATTACGCGATATCTAAGGGTTTGAGGATAGCGATAGCTTTCAGCGGGACGAAACTCGCCACCAAGGAGAAGATAGAGAAATTGAAAGAAGTGGGCGTTGCGAGGATAGCGATAAGCTTGGACGGTAGCAATCCCGAGATTCACGATCACTTCAGGGGAAGGACTGGAACGTTCGAAACGAGTCTTAAGATCTTGGATTACGCCAAGGAGGTGGGTATCCCCGCTCAGATAAACACCACCGTGACAACTCACAACATATTCGACTTACCGAACATACTGAAGATCTGCATAGAGAAGGGGGTCGTTTTGTGGGACGTGTTCTTCGTCGTTCCCACCGGGAGGGCGAAGGCAGAGATGATGCCGTCCTCTCAGGAGTTCGAAGACATCCTCTGCTGGCTATACGACGTCAGCAGGGAAACTCCGCTTAACGTCAAGAGCTCCGCAGCCTGCCACCTCAGGAGGATAGAATACATGAGGGACAAAGGCATATACGATCTGAAGCTGGGCGAGACTTACTACACGCTTAGGGAGAAGCTCGAAGAGGTGAAGAGGAAGTTGGGATTGGTTGGTTACAGGAAGGACGAGAAGATAGTGGCCGGAGCGCACGGAAGGAGCTTGGCGGACGGGATAAGGAGGATGGTCGGGATCACAGACGGTAGGGGGATGTTCTTCATAAGTCACATCGGGGAGGTCTATCCGAGCGGTTTCTTGCCAATAGTGGCCGGAAACGTAAGGGAGAGGAGCTTGAAGGAAATCTACATGGACTCGCCGATATTCAGGGATCTGAAGGATCCTAACAGGCTTAAGGGGAAGTGTGGGAAGTGCGAGTTCAGGTTCATATGTGGGGGGAGTAGGGCGAGGGCATACGCGATGACCGGAGATTACCTCGCCGCCGAGCCGAGATGCATATACGTTCCCCGCTCGAACGATGTTGTTAAATAAAATTATAAAAATATTTTATAGAAATAAATAAATATAAATTAAAACATAAGTTTTAGATACACATAAGGTATCATAAGGTATATAAATATGGAATTCCAAAAATATCACACATGGGTCTAACTGTATTGTTAAAATTGTTAAATTTAGCTGTCTCTGAAGGTATTCGCGAATTGGTGCGTGAAGGTATTCGTTATTACATTAAACGGCCAGAAATTGTGGAGATTAAGCAACTTAGATATGAACTTTATAAAGCTTGCAAGAATTACTTAGATAAAAATAATGAAAATAAATACATTGATATCAATGAACCATTATACTGCTTCTGCAAGGAATATATTAAAGAATTTAATACTAATAGTAAAATAAAATTAGAGTAGATGAAAAAGGAACTGTCAATGATCTTGGAGAGGTTGGAGGGATTCAGGAATCCGAAGGTGGAGCTTGAGCAATACGTCACTCCTCCAGCTTTAGCTTCCGAAATCGTGGTTACGGCTAAGCTGATGGGAGACTTGGATTTCGTAGTAGATTTGGGTTGCGGGACGGGTATTCTGGCGATAGCATCTGCATTGCTGGGTGCAAGGGCTGTAGGCTTCGACATCGACTTGGATGCCCTTAAGATTGCGAGGAAGAACGCGGAAAGAATCGGTGTGAACGTGGACTTCGTTCTGAGCGACGTTAGGTGTGTGGAGGTAAAGCGTAGGTGCACCGTCATAATGAACCCGCCGTTCGGAATAAAGAGAAGGCACGCGGACAGACCCTTCCTCTTCAAGGCGACGGAGATTGCAGAAACCATATACACGATCCATTCTGCCGGAAGCGAGAGGTTCGTGAGGAAGGTTTGCGAAGAAAGGGGTTTCGAAGTGACTCACCTCTGGAAGTTCAAAATCCCGCTCAAGAGAACCTATTCTTTCCACGAAAAGGAATTTAAGTGGATAGCCGTAGAGGTCTATAGGCTGAGGAGGTTGTGATGTTCGTCCTGCCCGGAGATAGGATAAGGTGCATAGAGGAGTTCGAAGCTGGAGAAGGTGTTTACGAGGAAAACGGAGAACTTTACGCGAGCGTAGCGGGAAAGGTCGTTTTCGAGGGAAAGAGGGTTAAAATCGAGCCCGCGAATAAAATTCCGGAGTTGAGGAATGGGGACGTGATAATAGGAAGGGTGATAGACGTTAGGGGATCGATAGCTTTGATAAGATTCGAAAGGAAGGTCGGTCAGGAGAGGGCTCTGGCCAAAAGCTTCGTAGGTGTTCTGCACGTTTCGAACGTTACCGACGAATTTTTGAAGAACATGGAGGATGCGGTCGGATTTGGAGACGTAGTGAAAGCGAAGATAGTCGAAGATCTCAAGCTTTCGATTAAGGGTGAGGATTTGGGAGTCGTGAAGGCCAAGTGCAAATGCGGAAACGACCTCGTTTTGGATGGAGATAAGCTTAAATGTCCGAAGTGCGGGAATGTTGAGAGCAGGAAGATCTCCGCAGATTACGGGAGGTGTTGCAATGGAGGTAAAGGTTCTCGAAATGGGTGAAAACTACGTCAAGTTGCTCGTGAAGGGGGAAGATCACACGTATCTAAACCTGCTTCAGCATTACCTCTTGGAAGATGAGAGCGTAGTCATAGCGAAATACCACATACCCCACCCTCTAACCGGAGAACCGGAGCTTTTCGTTAGGACTGACGGAAGTAAGAGTCCGCTCGAAGCTATAAAGGAGGCGAACGAGAAGATAATCAAAGCATGCGAGGAACTGCTATCGCAGATTTAAGCTGGGAGGAACTGCTCGAATCGATGGAGAGAGAAGCTAAAAAGAGGAATGCGCCGGTCTATTCTTTCAAAGGCAACAGGAATCCCTTCCAAATACTGATATCCGCGATTTTGAGCACGAGGACGAGGGACGAGCAGACGATAAAGGTCAGCGAGAGGCTGTTTAAGGAAGTCCGTGAACCGAGAGACGTTTTGAGGATGGGCGAGGAAAAACTCGCCGAGATGATTAGGGGCGTGGGATTTCATAGGACTAAGGCCAAGAACATAGTGAAGCTCTCTAAAATCCTCGTGGAAAAATACGGTTCCAAGGTTCCCGACAACATCGATGACCTTCTGAAGTTGCCCGGAGTGGGTAGGAAGGTCGCGAACATAGTTCTGGCGAACGCTTTCGGAAAACCGGCCATAGCCGTGGACACCCACGTCCACAGGATAGCGAACCGCATGGGAATAGTGGACACCAAGAGACCGGAGGAAACGGAAAAGGAGCTAATGAAGGTAGTTCCCAAAAATCTTTGGCACAGGATCAACAGGCCTTTCGTCGGTTTCGGGCAGACCGTATGTAAGCCGATAAAACCCCTTTGCGGGGAGTGTCCTTTCGCCGAAAAATGTCCTAAAAAATGTTAGGGGTGTGTACCCCTTATAACCTCCACACCGAAAGTCTTTCTAATCTTGTTTTCGAGCTCGTCGAGATCCATCGGACAGAAGTTCTTGTTTGCCATGAGAATACATCCAGCCAGAAAGACCGTATCGAAGTCCCTGTTTTCGGCGTTGAGCATCTCCCTTATGAGCTTAAGTCTTGCGATGGGGAATCCCGGGCAACCTCCGCAACTAGTCCAAGCGACGATTTCCAAACCTTTAATTCCTTCGAACTTACCGCTTTTCTCCGATATCGCTTTGAGACATTTCAAGCATCCGATCCTGGTATTGTCCCTAATTTTATCGCACGCAAGTATAACTGCTTTCATAATGCATCGTTTGTATTGGTAATATTTAAGGATTTGTATGAATATTTTATGAAAACTTTTACGACCTACCAATATACATTATAATCTTTAAAATTTATTTAAATACAAATTCAAATTATCTCTAAACGGATTTTTTGCCAAGTTTTCGACAAAAAGTATTTATCGGTATATATCTTTGCCAATACCGATGAAGGTTAAGGAGATAATGACAAAAAACGTCATATACGTGACGCTTCCGAACAACAGGAGGTTTGTTCTCGAACTGTTCAAAAAACACGGAATATCAGCTGTCCCCGTTCTGAAGGACGGGAAGGTAGTTGGAATAGTGACGAGGAAGGACATTCTCAGAAAGATAGAGGAGGATCAGCTGGCTTTGTTGATGACTCCAAATCCGGTTACGGTTAATGAGGACGATCCGGTAGAGAAGGTCGTTGAAATATTTCTGAACAACCCCTTCCACAGACTTCCCGTGGTTAGGGATGGAAAGCTCGTCGGAATAGTTACTGTCAAGGACCTGATCAAGCTGATCGCGAGCTTGGATATAGACAAACCCGTTAAGAATTACATGAGTTATTCGATGGTATGCGTCTGGGAGGAAACGCCGTTAAACGTCGTGGGGGAGATTATGAGGCTGAGCAATTCCGAAATATGTCCGGTCATAGATTCCAACGCCCAACTCGTGGGTTTGATAGACGAAAAGATCATGCTCACCGAAACGCTCATAGAGGAATTTTTGGAGCAAACCCAGTATTCTTCCTCAAGCGATACCGACGACGCTTGGACTTGGGATGGAATCAGAGATTACACGATAAAGTACTTCGAAATAAGCGTAGTCAAGCTTCCTAAGGAGCCAGTAAAGATCTTCATGAAGGATGCGGTTTCCGTCTACCCCCAGACTTCGGTGAGTAGATGCGCTAAGCTGATGGTTAAGCACGACGTAGATCACATGCCCGTTTTGGACGAGAACGAAAGGCTGATAGGAATGGTGAACGATAAAGACTTAATTAGGGTTTTGATCGAATAAAAAGGTTAGTGTGGTGTTCAAACGCGGTGTTCCGCATCCAGCGATAACTTAAAATATCTTGGCGAAGGCATGGGAGGAGTCCGTAGGAGGCCGAAGGCCGTTGGGACTACGGGGTGATCTGCGTGATCGTGGAAAAGGAAAGGCTCGTCGAAGCTATAAGCGAGGCGATTCAGAAGGCGAAACCGAGGAAGTTCTTAGAAACGGTAGAGATGGCTGTAAACCTGAAGAACGTCGATATGAGAAGGCCGGAAAATAGAATAGACGCAATAGTAACGTTGCCACACGGACTGGGCAAGCCGAGGAAGGTGGGGGTTTTCGCGAGAGGTGAAACGGCCTTAAAGGCGAAGGAGGCGGGAGCGGACATCGTTTTGGGACCGGAGGACATAGATGAGCTTGCAAAGAACAAGAGGCAGGCCAAGAAGCTGGCGAAGCAGATGGACTTCTTCATAGCGGAAGCAACGCTGATGCCCGAAATAGGTAGGAAGCTCGGTCCCATACTCGGGCCGAGGGGTAAGATGCCTCAGCCGATCCCACCTTTGGCGGATCCCAAGCCGATGATAGACAAGCTCAAGAAGTCGGTAAAGATAAGAACGAGGGACAAGCCGACTTTCCACGCACCCATAGGAAAGAGGAATATGGATCCGGAGAAGCTGGCGGAAAACGCTTTGGAGATACTGAAGGTGGTGGAGAACAAGTATGAGAACCCCGCCCAGAATATAAAGTCCATATACGTTAAGACAACTATGGGTCCCGCTGTGAGGGTGATTTGAAATGGCGGCTGTAAGGGGAGCTCCTCCCAAGTGGAAGGTCGAGGCGGTTGAGGAGATAAGGAGGATATTTTCGAGTTATCCCGTAATAGCGATCGTCTGTTTTAGGGGCGTTCCTTCAAATCAGATGCAGAGGATAAGGAGGGACTTCAGGGGTAAGGCGGTGATAAAGGTCGTCAAGAATACGTTACTTGAGAAGGCGATAGACGCTTTGGGCGGTGACTTCGAGAAGCTCAAGGAGTTCATATACGATCAGACGGCGATAGTTGCGACGGACATAAATCCCTTCAAGCTCTACAAGATGCTTGAGGAGACTAAAATCCCTTCCCCATTGAAACCCGGCCAAGTTTCTCCGGTGGATGTGGTGGTGGAGAAGGGACCCACGCCGTTCCCACCGGGCCCCATAATCGGTGAGCTACAGGCTGCTGGACTTCCGGCGGCGATAGAGAAGGGAAAGATAGTAATAAAAGAGACTGTAACCGTAGTCAAAGCTGGAGAGGTCGTTAGGCCGGAAGTTGCGAGGGCTTTGGAGAAGCTGGACATAAAGCCGATAAAGATAGGTTTGGACGTAAGGGCAATATACGACAGCGGAGTCATTCTCACTCCGGACGTTCTGGCGATAGATGAGGAGGCGATGAAGGGACAGATAGCGGAAGCTTTCCAGAAGGCCTTGAACTTAGCTGTAAACGCCGCATACGTTACGGAGGAGACCGCGGAGATACTCATAATGAAGGCCGTGATGGACGCGAAGAACTTGGCGATAAACGCCGGAATATTCGAGAAGGATGTAATGCCGGAGATCCTTTCGAAGGCTTACGCGGAAATGCTCGCTTTGGCATCTTTGTTGCCGGATGAGGCTTTGGATGAAGATTTGAAGGGTAGGATTTCGGGGTTGAAGGTCGAGGCCAAGGTTGAAGAAAAGGTAGAGGAGAAGAAGGAGGAAGAGGAGGAGAAGGAAGAGGAGGAAGAGAGTGGAGAGGAAGAGGCTTTGGAAGGTTTGGGTGCTCTCTTCGGCTAATCGGAGGTGATGGGTATGGAGTATGTGTATGCGGCGTTGTTGTTGCACGCTGCGGGTAAGGAGATAAACGAGGAGAACGTTAAGGCGGTGCTCGAAGCGGCAGGTGTGGAAGTGGACGAGGCGAGGGTCAAAGCGCTCGTCGCGGCTCTGGAAGGAATCGACATAGACGAGGCGATTTCGAAGGCGGCAATTCCTGCGGTGGCCGCACCCGCTCCGGCAGCCGCTACCGCGGAAGCTGCAGCGGGAGAGGAGAAGAAGGAGGAAGAGGAAAAGAAGGAAGAGGAGGAAGAGAAGGCAGAAGAGGAGGCTCTGGAAGGGCTTGGAGCTCTGTTCGGCTAAACCATTTTATTACACCTTCAATTATTTTTGCACCGATCGGACGTTCAAATGGCCCTCGGTAATCGGCAAATTCATCATTTGTCAGAACTGTTTTTTCTTCATCGGGCTTTAATCGGTAGAACGGCGGGAATTTAAAATCTTTCGCCTCGGAGTGCCCTGGGTTTTCATCACCGCTCAGAGAAGGGCAAGTTCGTCATCGGCGTCAGACCTAAAACGTTTCCTCACTAATCGGAAGGGCCGGACGTCATCATCCGCCAAATTGAATACACCTCCGAGACTAAAACGTTTCGGATGATGATGTCGACCCGGACTGATTCAATGATGACGTGCGCGGGACTGACACAACACTTTTATTCTATCGTGGAGTAATTCCGACGGTGATGAAACCCATCGGGTCTGACGGAGGATGATGACAGGGATGTCGACTGATCGTTCCAAAATCGTATGGACCCTTTCGTTCCAATTTCGACAACTTCGAATTCCCCAAATCATGTAAGAACATCCGTTGTGAAACTAATCTTAGGCGACGAAGTTCGAATTTTTTAAAATATTTTGTAAGTCCTCCCGGTATCCAGTATGAGATTTGATTTTCATAAGAACATGTGCTTCGGCGGTTGCTTCGAGGGAGTTTTAATTCTCTCCACGACGTTCATAAAATCGTCCGTCTCTATTACTTCCTTCCCCTCTGCAATCGCCTTGTGCAGAGCGGACTTTATCACCTTCTCGACCAAGTCCCTTCCGGAAAAACCTTCCGTGTTCTTCGCCACGACGTCCAAGTTCGCCCTAACCTTTAGCGGGAAGTCTCTTAGGTTGTTCTTCAGAATCTGCAGTCTTTCCTCGTAGTTCGGAAGCTTGAACTCAATCTCCTCCTCGAACCTGCTTCTAATCGAAGGGTCGAGCATCTCTATCCTGTTCGTTGCCGCTATCGTGCATATCCCCTCGTTCTTTTGAATTCCGTCCAACTCCGTGAGCAGAGCGTTGACGACCTCGCTGACGTCCCCTCTCAAATCCTGATAGCTCCTGTCCAGAGCTATTGAATCGAACTCGTCGAGGAAAACCACGCAAGGGGCAACCTGCCTCGCCTTTTCGTATAGCTCGTGGATCCTCCTCGCCCCGTCTCCCACGTGCTCTCCTATGAGCTTGGTGGACTTAACCGAAAGGAACGGAACATCCGCCTCGTTCGCCAGCGCCTTCGCCATCATCGTCTTCCCCGTTCCCGGTGGGCCGTAGAAGAGGACGTTCTTCGGAGCCCACTTTCCGAACTTCTCAGGATTCCTGAGGTATTCCAAGATGACCTTGACCTTCCTCTTGGCATCCTCCTGCCCTACCACATCGCTGAGCCTTACGTCCTTCACGATCTCCGTCTCTATCACTCTCGAAGGATTTTCCACCAGTATTATAGTGGAGTCGGTGATTATTCCGTCGGGCTCCGCACTTACCACTTCGAACGCGAAGTCGGGGAACATCCTGTAGTCGAACAAAAGCTTCCCCTTCGAAACGTATTCTCCCTTCCACTGATCCTTCGCGTATTTCTCGAAGACCCTCGGATTGTCCACTACCGGATACTCGTGATAGCTCGCCTTGAGGGGATATCCCAAGGGTCTCAACACGAGATACCTAACTTCTCCAACCCTCGGCTGTTCGCTGTTCCTCTTATACCTGTTCACGCTATATCGTTAGAGTAGGTTATTAATATCCCTTATGCTGTCACCCACAAAATAGATAAAGAATTATAAAAAACTATTCTTCCTTGGTTTTCGCCGCTATAAGACAGCCTCTCGCAACGCTGAAGAGCGGATCCCTCGCCATCCTTATCTGAGAGACGTCCACGGGCAACCCGACTTGGGATATCTTCTCCTCGAAAACCCTCTTGAATCCTCTCGGCTTTGAGGTTCCTCCGGCGAGCACTATCGGAAAGTCCACCTGCGGGGGTGTGACCTCGGTCAGCTTTCTCTTGAGGTTTTCCACGACGTATGTGATGAGGTAATCGTAGTATATCGCGAGAGCTCCTTCGACGCTACCCAGTTCGACCTCATACTTCAGTTCGAAGTTGTTCTCCTTTATCGCACAGACCTGCTCCTTCGGAGTTCCCGTGGCCTTCGCGACGTTCTCGTCTATCCAATCCCCACCCCTCGCTATGCTGAAGGAAACGATCGGTGCGGCGAAGTAAGCGGCGGTGACGTTCGTCATTCCCGCTCCGAAGCTGATTCCTATTCCGGTGAAGCTGTTGTCCGCCAGTTCGGAATACACAATAGCGAGACCCTCATCGATCGTGAAGGGACTGTATCCCAGCTTTCTGACGAGAGCTTCCATCGTCTTTCTGTGGTAGGTCGTCTCTATGTCGGAATCGATCGGATTTGCCGGAGAGGATATGCAGACTATCTCGTTCTCGTAGTTCGGCTCACCCAAGACCTTCTCAACGATGAGCTTTATTATCGGAACAGCCTCCTTTTCCTCCGGGCTGAGAATTCCGGTCTTCATCGGCCTTCTCGTGCTCTTTCTGAAGACGGTCGCGAACTTCATCGCGTCGTCTCCCAAAACGTATATCTTGTCCCCCTTTATCACATACTGGACGTTCGCGTTGTCGAGCATCATCTTCGTTATGTCGTTGTAGTCGAGCTCCAAGAACGCGTTCCTCTGCTGGACGAATACGACATTTTCTCCTTCCATCTCCGCGCAGACTATATTCATAGTTCCGACATCGAGTCCCTTCGCCATACATCAACCCCCAAAAACCTTTTTCTTATCCTCCTTCCCCATCTTTTCCTCCATAGACTTTAAAGCTTTTGTAACGTCCAAAATGTCGGAATCCGACTTCTTAACCTTCAACTCACCCTTCCTAACCCTAACGAGACTTTCCGCATCCTTACCCACTTCGTCCTTGACCCTTACGATCTTACCCACCCTCGGTCTCTCGAAAACCTTTCCCGGCTTTAAATCCGGAGGCATCTGAATGTCCTTCACCTCTATGCTCGGCCCTTCAGCCTTAGTGGGGAAAGCGAACTTCGCATCCAAGGGTGGAAGCTCTTCCACCTTCTTCTTCTGCTCCTCCTTCGCCTCGTGGTGGATTATCTTCATTATCGTCCTGCTCGAACTCTCTATTATCCTCTCCACCGCATCCGCAAAAGAACTGCCGAACAGCGTTATCAGTCCCGAAGCGTAGATTATTGCCACGTAAGTTACGTTGGGGTAGAACCAGTCCCGAGGATAGTAGTAGTCGAACAGCAAGACTGCGAACACCGATAAGGCGAATCCGCACGTCGCTATGATCATGGAACCCTTCTTCTTGCTCAACATCTGGCTTAAGCCGTAAACCATTATAGGAACCGCGATACCGATTATCGTGAAGGTAACTTTCACTTTGAAAGGTTCGGAACCGTAATGAAGCTGAAAGAACAGAATCAGAAAGAGACCCAGAACTAAAAGACCAACACCGACGGCGAAAATAAACGAGGCTCCGTAATATCTCATGCGGTATCATCTGAACGGAAGTTAATAAAATTATCGAATCGATAGATTTTAGCGACAAAAGATTTATATAATTTAAGGATCAACTTGGGAAATCGACTTGGAGGTGCCGAATTTGGATAGAAAACCACCCGTAAATGTTGGAGACGTTAGGGAAGTTAGAATAGAAGCTTTGGGAAGTGGAGGAGACGGAATAGCGAAGATAAGAGGATACGTCGTATTCGTTCCGGGAACGAATCTGAACGACGTTGTGAAAGTGAGGATAACGAAAGTTTTGAGGAAGTTCGCTTTTGCGGAAGTTATAGAGTAGAACTTCGTTACCTTAAAATTTAAAATAATTTTAATTTTATAGTTTATTTTTATTATTTTGAAATCATTCGATTATTCTGAACATCGGAACAACCCTCCTCTGCTTGTCTGGATAGAACTGCTCCGTCGGGAACTCCTTCCCGTAAACCTCTACTCTCTTCCCGATCAAGTCCTCCTTCTCGGCTCTCTCCGCGTCCACTTCCAGCCTTCCGACAATCCAAGGCCCTTCGTCGAGCTCGACCATCGCGACGACGTATGGAACCTCTTTATCGTAACCGATCGGAGCGACGTAGGTTACGGTGTAGCTCACGATCTTCCCCTTTCCCGAAAGCTTTATTTTCTCCAAAATCCTGCTCCCGCAGTCGCATGCGGATTTCGGAGGGCAGAGTATCTTTTCGCATTCTTTGCACTTGGCTCCGATGAGATTCCCTTCCAAAAGCTCGGAGAAGAACTCCTTAAACATCCGATCACCTCCTGTGGACGCTCAAAATTACGTTCACGAGAGTCCCGAAATCCCCGCCGAGGGTGTCAGTTAAGGCTATCTCCGCATCGACTTTAACGAAATCCAACTCTCCTCTGAGGAGCTTTACGGCTGAATAGATCTGGGCTGTTCCCGTTGCTCCTACGGGATGTCCCTTTCCTATTAAACCTCCGTCGGGGTTTATCGGAATGTCTCCGTCTATCCAAGTTAGTCCCTCCTCCACAGCATCCGCCCCTTTACCGTATTCGAAGAACCCTAAAGCTTCGCTCGCTATCACTTCCGCAATGGTGAAGCAGTCGTGGACGAAAGCGACATCCACATCTTTCGGCGTTATTCCAGCTTCTCTGTAAGCCATTTCCGCCGATTTCTTCCTCGGCAAAGCCTTTACGATGTCCCACTTCTGCCTGAACAAACTTCCGGCAGACGCTTGCCCCGTCCCCCTGACGTATATCGGCTCGTCCACCCTTTCCTCCGCAAAATCCGCATGAGCTATTATAACCGCGGAAGCTCCGTCGGTCATCGGACAGCAGTCCAACAACGTCAGAGGTGAGCATATCATTTTGGAATTAAGAACGTCCTCGACCTTCAAATTTCCAAGCTTGTCGTAGAACTGAGCTTTGGGATTCTTCGCCCCGTATTTGTGGTTCTTAATCGAAACGTGCGCTATCTTCTCCCTCAGCTTTTCGAGCGGGATGTCGTAAGCTTTGGCATACAACCTCGCTATCAACGCGAAAACTCCGGGGAAGGTTAGGCCGGAATTCACCTCGTATGCGGAGTCTAAAGCCGTAGCCAGTGCCCTCGTTCCTATCGGCGTTCCCGCCGAGTAAAGCTTCTCCGCACCTCCCACCAAAACGCAGTCGTATATCCCGTGCTTTACCGCCAGATATGCCTCCCTAAACGCCACCGATGAGGAGGCGCAAGCCCCTTCGAACCTGTAAGCCGGAATTCCAGCCAGACCTATCTCGTCAGCTATGAAACCGCCTAAGTTTGCCGCTCCGTCGGTAATCTCCCCTACGAAGTTTCCGAAGTATATCGCCTCTATTTCCCTAAGCTCTATGTTGGAGGAATCGAAAGCCTCGAAGAATGCTTCCGCGAATAGTTCGGGCAGGGTTTTATCGGGATGCTTGCCGAACTTGGTCTGTCCCACTCCCAGCACCGCCACGTCTCTCATACCGAACGGCAACTTAGAAGATATAAAAAATTTCATTCAACTATCGTCGAATTACCTCCTCCTCTTCCCCTTCACCTCTATCGCCTTAACGCCCACACCCATCAGCTTTCTTAAAACCGCGTCCACGAATCTAACGTGGTTTCCTTTCTGCCCCACGAAAGCTCCGAAAGCGCTCTCGTTAACCTTAACCGCGAGCGTCGGACCGATGAAATCTACATCCTCTATGTGCTTCCATATCCAAGAAACCGGATGAATAGCTCTTATGAGCTCTTTGAAGTCCAAGTTCAGTTCTACGCCCCTTATCTTCTTTTCTGTCTCCTCCTCTATCGCGTTTATCCTCTCTCCTCCCTTCCCGACTAATCTTCCGAAGTGTCCCTGCTTCACTATTATGAGCACGTCCGGAGTGTGCTCCGACCTTATTTCGAACTTCTCCTTCTCCTCCGTGAACTCCACGACGGTTATTATGTCGGCATCCGGAGAATGAACCTTGGCTATCTCCAGTATTTCCTCCTCTTCCTCGCTGAGCTTCCTCGACCTCATCCTGTATTCTATGAGCAACCTCAGTCCCCTCTTCGCCCCCTCTCTGACTATGTCCTTAACTCCCAAATCTATGACCTTGGTGTTCTCTTCGCTGACCAGAACGTCTCTTATCAGCGTTGCGGGGTCGTTCTCAACCGCTCTCAAAGACTGGAAAACCGGATCTCCGGCAACTATCAGCCTGCTGTTCCTCCCGACCCTCACCAGAACTTCTATGAGGCTCTCCGGCTTAAGAGCCTGAACTTCATCGAGGAAGATCACCGCATCGTCGAAAGTTCTTCCCTTCAGGTAGTGGGAATCGACGAACACGAGCCTTCCCCCTTCCATGAGCTCCTCAATTTTGTTCCACTCAACGAACTCCCCTATGACGTCTCTGACGTATTCCTTCGCCAGCCTGAGGAACTCCTCGCCCGCCTCAGCCATCGTGAGCTCTTCTCCGGTCACGACGTCTATTATCGGCTTTACCACTATGAACCTCCTGTGATTTCCTTCCAAAACGTCGTCTATACCGTAAGCTAAGCTGAAGAGGGACTTGCCAGTTCCGGTAGGTCCGAATATACCTACGATGTCGTAATCGTCATTCAAAGCCTCGACTATCTCCTTCTGTCCCGGAGTGAGTGGTTCGATCTTTTCGAGGATCATGGGAAAACTTAACGAGTTCCTGAATAAAAAATTAGCTTAAGGATCCGGCCAAACCCCTCAGCCTTCTCCTCATGCTCTTCGATTTTTCGATGACGTATTCGACGTTCGATTCGTCGATCCAATAAAATTCGGCATTTACGACCGAATCGGATTCCACTAATTTTTTAACTCCCTCAATCCCCTCCCTCAGGTAAGCCTCGACGACGTAAGCTTCAGAAAATGTTGTGTCGCTAATTATGGCCAAGTTGGAGTTTCTAACCGCGAACTCGTTTCCGTTGAAGGATACCGCCAATCCCCTTTCCTTCGCCCAAGAAAGCATCGCGTAATCGGATATGCTGTCCCCTATCACCAGAGGAGATTCAACACCGTAACTCCTTACGACCTCAAGCTTCCTCCCACCGCCCACGGCCTTAACTTCCTCCAGAATCCTTCCAGCTTCGCTTTTTGCGAGCTTTTTCCAGAAGAACTCGTTCAGCCACCTCACCGATTCTTCCGAACTTCCGTCGATCTCTATCTCCGGCAGGGATGCTATTATCTCGACGGATTCGAGTATGAACTCCCTGAGATCTTTAGGCAGGCTATATTTTTCCGGATTGAAACGGGTGCAGTGGATCTTTTTTATCCCCAGCGGTTTTGCTGAAACTTCCAAGAACTGCTCGTATGCGGTGGAGATCACGACAGGCTCGAAACCCTTTTTTAGGAGTCTGCCAATGGATTCTTCCGCATCCGGCGTATATGATAGAACGTTCTCCGCCAAATCAAGCAGATCTTTCGAATCTATTCCCAAAGCTACTAAAAAAGGTGCGAGAAGTCTCAGTGTATCTCCCGCGTCGTAATCTTTCCTCTTTTCGACCAGAACCAAGTAATCGTCGTATTGACTGAGCCTTTCGAAGAACTCGTGGTTGTTGAAGAAGGCTATCGCGACCTCGTAAGCGAAATCGGTCAGAACCCAAGGGCCCTCCCAGTCCGTGAAGAACATGGAATCACCCGTTCCTCTCTATGAATTCTTCTATCTCTCTTTCGGTCTTCAAACCTTTAATCCTATCGACCTCTACACCGTCCTTGACGAATACCAGAACGGGCAGAGAGATCACTCCGAACTTTTTGGCGAGATCCCTATTCTTGCGAACGTCGATCTTTACGAGCCTTACGTCCTCGTGTCTTTCAATCAGCTTTTCTACGATCTCCCCAACGACTTTGCAGGCTGCGCATCTCTCAGAATAGAATTCGAGGATGAACTTTCCCTCCGAAAAGTCCATAACCTTTCGACCGAAAGCGATATATTTAGGTTTTCTCTAATCACTTCGAGCGGTCGTAGTCTAGCCTGGCAGGACGCGGGCCTCCCGAGCCCGTTGCCCGGGTTCAAATCCCGGCGGCCGCATGATGGAGGCGGGGTATATCCCCCTATTCGCTAAAATCAAAGCCTTAGCGAGCTCGGATTCAAAAAAGGAGTAGGCTAAATGTTTTTCACACGCACTAACGCTTGACTTTGGTAGGTTAGGGGTATACGTAGAGACACGATTAAACGGATCGACTTTTCTCCAACCCTTTCGTAATCTTCAGCGACCGTGTAAATTTCCTTGGAAATTACTTCTTGCCCATGTATTCTTAATCCATGTCCACAAGCTCTTTCAGGGGAATCCTGTATTTACCCAACCTACCTCCGTAGTTGCCTGCCGAGATCTTCAGAACTCCGTCCACTTCGCTTCCGACCTTTATGCAGATCGCCATCGCCTTCTTTACAGCTTCCAAGCTCACGCCGTTGATAACTATCTCCGGAATCGCCTTAACCCCTTCGGGCACCTTAGAATCCGGAATCTTCCCCTTCAGGCTCGGACAGAACGGATGGTTCGTAGTCGGGCCTATTTCCGGAAACTTCGTTTCCGGCTTCGAACCAGCGGAGCATATGTCGAAAGGTGTGATGACTCCCTCTACATCTTTCAAAGCCTCGACCGCCCTCTCCCCAACCTCCAACGCTGATTCCTCGCTGTCGCAGAAGAACCACACGTTTCCTCCGGCAACACCTTCGGCGTAGCCTAAAAACCTCTCGATCGCGAATTCTCCGAACATTATAGGCACTATGATCATCCTCCTACCCCACCTCTCCTCCTCCCATTCGTATCCGTCTCCGCACCTCCCGACGTTTGTTTCCGCATCGATCTTGCTATCGCTCTCGCAAGCGTTGAAAACCCGGGTGGTCGGAACTACCAATATCCCCTGCCTTATTCTTTTGCCCGTCTCCCTCATCAGAACGTCCATGAACTTCTTCGTCTTAGGAACCCATATCTGGATTATCGCCCCGATCCTTCCGTCTGGGGTTTCTCTTGGACTGAGCCACCTCTCCACACCAGCCTCGGATTCTCCGAAAACCGTCGAAGGTAGGGCTGTAGCACCGTAAACCGCCTTTTCCAAAAGCCAGCGATGCTTGGCCGTAACTATTAGTCTGACGTATATTCCGTCGAAAGCTTCGCAGAACGTGTCCTCCACTTCCATATTGTTAGTTTGGAGGAAGGTAATATTAAAATTCTGAAAGGTCAAAGTAGAGAGGACATGCTTAGGGCGATTCAAATAATAGCAAAGAATGAAATAGGTGTGCTCAGGGATGTAACTACGATAATAGCGAAGCACGGAGGGAACATAACATACTCCCAGAGTTTCATAATAAAGCACGGCGAAAACGCCGGAAACGCCCTAATATACTTGGAAATCGAAGGAGGAGATTTTGAGGCAATGCTCGAAGACGTGAGAAAGCTCGAAACGGTTATAGAAGCTGAGGAGGAAAAGCCTTTCGAGAAGGTTTTCGGCAAGAGGGTTCTGATATTCGGAGGGGGAGCTTTGGTTTCTCAAGTTGCTTTGGGTGCCATAAGCGAGGCGGACAGGCACAACCTCAGGGGGGAGAGGATAAGCGTGGATACCATGCCCATAGTAGGTGAGGAGGAGTTGGCCGAAGCTGTAAGGGCCGTTGCGAGGTTGCACCGGGCGGAGGTTTTGGTTTTGGCCGGTGGTCTGATGGGAGGAAGGATAGCGGAAGAGGTCAAGAAACTTAGAAAGCAGGGCATTCCGGTGATCTCGCTCAACATGTTCGGCTCCGTTCCTAAGGTTTCGGATCTCGTAGTTAGCGATCCCGTAATGGCCGGAACCCTTGCGGTGATGCATGTCAGCGAGAAGGCGAAGTTCGACATGAACAGGGTGAAGGGTAGGAGGATATGATCGAAAGTTTGATCTATCTTCCGACCAACATTCTCCCGTGTCCGATCCGAAAGCGTTTGTGGAAGTCACAAAGCCCAAGCAGACTTTGTTGCTGATGGTAACCTGTGTGGTTTCATATCTCGTCGCATCGGGTAAAACGTTGGACTTGGATCGCTTTGCAATCACATGCTTGGCTACTTCTCTTGCCATAGCCGGAACGACCGCCTTGAATATGTGTATAGACTGCGACATAGACGCGTTAATGGGCAGAACTAAGGACAGACCTCTTCCGTCTGGAAGACTCAGTCTCAAGATTTGCGCGGTGTACGGTTCGGCGCTTTTCTTGGCCGGATTTCTCTTGGGATTCTCAGTTAACATCTATCTACCGATCGTCCTATTCTTGGGTTTGTTCTTCGACATAGTAGTTTACTCCATACTGCTTAAGAGGAGAAGCCCGTATTCGATAATCTTAGGTGGTTTCGCGGGAGCTATGCCCGCCTTGGCCGGATGGGTTGCAGTGAGGGGAGGGGACGTTTTGGGCGGGCTGATACTCGCGACCATAGTTCTGCTTTGGATTCCTGCCCATATATGGTATATATCGATGCACTACGAGGAGGACTACAGAAGGGCAAAAATACCGATGTTCCCGCTTGTGGTGGGAATGGAAAAGGCATCTTGGGCGATAGTCTTCAGCACTATTCTTATGATGTTCCTCATTCCGACCGTCTACGTGATAGCGGATTTGGATCCAGTCTATCTGGCTGTATCCCTGATAGTGACAGGATACTTCCTGTGCCGTGCAATAAGGTTCGCCAGATCTCCGAGTAAAGAAAACGCAAAGGTAATGTATAAACTCGCGAGCCTAACTCTCGGGACTGTATACATCCTATTTCTCTTTGGATCTTTTTTCGGCTAACAGTCTGTCTATTTCCTCCATTGGCAGATCCCACGGATCTATACCCAACTCTCTCGCTTTCTGAACGTATGGACACTTCTTCATGCAGAACTCATAGGCCTTCATCTCCATTCTGAGTCTGTTTTCTCTCTCCCTATACTTGAGCTCGATCAGCTTTTCTCTAGAAGACATGAAGTGGTCGAACGCCTTGCATATCAGAATGTCCACCGCCTCGTTTATCTTAATGAATTCCTCCTTACTCATTTTAGGGAATAAATCGAGAAGAATTTTTTTTAGGTAAAATACGGATGCCATACTCCCTCCGGCGGAGAGCTTAGGATCGCTTGCCAGATATCTCGCCAGATTATCCAAGTGTTCCTCAACTCCCTTCAAACTTCCGCCGTCGTAGAATTCGATCAGCTTGTCTAAAATTCCGGATAGACATTCTTCAAAGAAGTCGGTAATTTCGAAAGGTGGCTTTATTGGATACCTGTCCAAAAAATGGTTTAGCCAAGCCTTCAGAATATCCTTTCTCTTCGCCTTCAGGTCTACCATGGATGGGTCCCTACCACTACCTCCTTACCCGTAACCTTTTTAACGTTTTCGACGACCTTGTCCAAGTCGAGCGGGCAACCGCCCAAGTTTATCGCCGCCTTCATGCAGTTCCCTATGAACACCACATCGTATTCGTCGAATCCCTCTATCCATTTGTTAAAAAGCTTTAGCCTCGGAACCACGTATCCCGGACATCCGCCACAGCTAACTATTCCGACGATTTCTACGCTGTCGAACTTCTCGAAATTTCCCTTCCTCTCTCTTGCGGCAGTCAAACACCTTTCACACCCTATGCAGAACCTATCTCTAATGTTGTTACAGCACAGAATTATGGCCTTCACCATAGTCGAAAATTTGAAATAATTTTTCAAATATTTTTCGAACACTTAGTCCGCCCCAAAAATGCTTTATATTTTGACTGACTAGTCGGTATATGAGAAAGGAAGAGTTGCTCGAGCATGCTTTAAGAGTGTATCTAAGAAATCCGAAGGCCACAGTAAGTGAAGTCGCCGAAGAAGCAGGAATTTCTAAAAGCACAGTATTTTATCACTTCAAGAACAAGAAAGAGCTCGAAAAAGAACTTTTAATTTACGCCATACGCAGGTTCACACCTTGGGGTGAAGAAAGGCTCGAAGAGGCGATAAGGAAGAGATTCGAAGCTATGAAGCGCGTTCCCGGTCTGGCAAGGATGACCTACGCGTTAATAGACAACCTGAGCAAAAACGACCCGGGATTCATAAGAGAATTAACAAAAAAGTCTTTCAAAAGGGTTTCTGAGTTGCTTGAAAAGGAAGGATTCGAAAATTCGAAAGATGTGGCCATATTTCTTCACGCACTGCTCGACGGAATTGCCATGTATTCTATGTATATAGATGTGGACTACGACAAGTTCGAGAAATTCGTTTTGAAAGCTTTGAGGGGGTTGAAGGAGGATGAGATGGATTGCAACAATAGTCCTTCTGATTCTCGCAATTAATTGCGTCAATGCAGTTAGTGTTTCCGTTAAAACCGTTCCCGAAAACCCCACAGTCGGCGAATTCGTCGTTAGGGTAGATATTAGCTCCCAAAATCCCATACATAACGCTAACCTCTACATCTCAGGATTGATTAACGAAGCTATGAGCATAGGAGACTTTACGGGAGAAACGTCCTTAGACTTCAAGGCAACCGTAGAGAGGGCGGGAATATACGATGTGAACGTGAGGCTAAACTACGTTGAAGTTGTTAACGGAACTCCCGAAAGCGGATACGTAACGTGTCGTAAGGAGATCGTAGTGACGGAAAAACCGAAATTCGAGATTTTAAACGTTTTCGGAAAGATAGAACCGGGAGAAAGTGGGAGTATCACCCTCATATTGGTGAACGAAGGGGGGAACGCGAAAAACATCATCGTGAATTTTAAGGGAATGACGTGCAAGGATGCGAAGAAGTTCTTCGAATCATGGAGGAAGGGAGAGAAAAAGAACTTGACATTCACAGTTTTCGCCGAAAGTGACGCATCCGTTGGAGAAAGACGAGTCAAGCTTGAAGTGGAGTGTTCGGACGAATTCGATAGGACGTACTCTTTCGAACTGCCGTTCAGCGTTTCCATAGTTGGAAGTCCGAAACTCATCGTGTCTAAGGCCAGCACAAACCCGGCCATAATACATCCCGACTCCAACTTCACTCTTAGCATAATAGTTGAGAACGTAGGCAAGGACGATGCGAAAAACGTCAGCGTATTGCTGGAACTTCCGAAAAGCGTCGAGGGTGAAAATTTGGCATTCTTAGGAGACATAAAAAGAGGAAAAGTCGTTTCGACCGAATTCGAGCTAAAAACGGGAAACGTAACCGGAAACCTGCGCATACCGGTAGATATTAAGTGTAGTGGTGGAATATTCAACTCGACGCTCGAGCTATACGTGTTTCCATACGATCCGATCCACTTGGATATAGCTGGGGTTTACACCATTCCGAGGAAGGTGAATGCGGGAGACGTTTTCACGTTAAATCTGGCGGTGGAGAACTGCGGGAAGGTAAAGGCGAGAGCTGTGAGAGTTCACCTGAAACTTCCCGAAGGTTTGGTGGGTAAGGATACATACTTTTTGGGAACCATAGAATCTGGAGACTCCGCCACATCGTCTTTCGACTTGAAAGCTTTGAAGGAGGGGAAGTACGAGGTAACCGCGATAATAACCTACCTCGATCCGATGTTTAAAGAGCACGAGATCACCCAAAACTTTACGGTATACGTCTTTCCCTCGGAAAATTACGTTCCCCTAATAGCGGTGGTGCTGTTGGCTTTGGTTGGAATAGCAGTATGGTTGAGAAGGAGGTAGCGATGCTTCGATTCGAAGGGGTCTGGAAGGTATACAGGATGGGAAGGGTGGATGTGGTCGCTCTTAGAGATGTCAGTTTGGAGGTTGGGGAAGGGGAGTTTGTGGTCGTTCTCGGTCCTTCGGGAAGTGGAAAGACAACGATGCTCAACATAGCGGGTGGCATAGACCGACCGACGAGGGGAAGGGTCTTCTTCAAGGATCTGGAGATATCGTCGTTCGATGAAAAGGGATTGACGGATTTTCGTAGAAATCACGTAGGATTTGTATTTCAATTCTTCAACCTCGTTCCGACTTTGACTGCGAAGGAGAACGTTCAACTCGCCGCGGAGCTCGTGGATGATCCGATGGATGTGGACGAAGTTCTGGAGATGGTAGGACTGAAACACAGGGCCAACCACTTTCCGTTCGAAATGAGCGGAGGTGAACAGCAGAGAGTTGCCATCGCGAGAGCTCTGGTAAAAAGACCAGATATAATTTTAGGAGATGAACCAACGGGAAACTTGGACTTCGAAACGGGAAAAAAAGTTCTGAAAGTTATGAAGGAAATAAACGAGAAGATGGGAACGACCTTTTTGATTGTCACGCACAACACCGCTATATCGAGGATAGCGGATAAAATCATTCACTTCAGAGACGGGAGGGTGTTCGGAGTGGAGATAAACTCCAACCCTATAGATCCCGAGGAGTTGAGCTGGTAATGAGAACGCTCGTCCTCAAGAATTTTAGGGATTTGAGGGCGCAGAAGTGGCAGTTTCTGGCGGTAACGTTTTTGGTCTTCTTAGGAGTTTCGCTCTTTACCGGGCTGTATTCTTCCTATCTCAACATAAAGGCGACTTATGAGAAATTTTATTCCGAAACGAACTTCGAAGACTTCGGACTCTTCGTAAATCCCGCCCCGAAAAGACTCCTCGAAAAAATCAGAAGGATACACGGAGTGGAGGCGGTAGTCGGTAGGATAACCGCATACGGAACGGTAGAGGTCGGAGGTAAGGAAATTATGGTCAAGCTCGTTTCGATTCCGAGGGAGAACTCCAAAGTCAACTCGATTTACATAGTCGAGGGAGTGTATCCCAAAGGCAACGAAGCTTTGATTTTGAAGAAGTTTTCGGACAGATACGGTATCAGCATTGGAGAGAAGCTGAACTTAAGGGTTGGAAACAGAACTTACACTCTAAGAGTTTCCGGAACTGCGTGCAGTCCGGAATACGTCCTGATATGGGATATGTCGAAGAGATCAGGAGTCCTGTTCGTTCCCTACAATGTAATGGAGAAGATAACGGGGTTGAAGGGAAAGGTAACGGAGGTTCATGTCAAAGTTTATTCGGACGTTGACGAAGTAATGAGTAAAGTCGAGAACATATTCAAGCCTTACGGTATCAAAAAAGCGTATAAGAAGAAAGACCAGCCGGGATACAAGCTTCTGAGAATGGATCTGAAAGGGTTCGAACACACCGCTCTGATGTTCCCGAGCATGCTAATAATCATAGCCGCCTTGGCAACTTACGTAATGCTTTCGAGAGTGGTCATGGGTCAGATGAACGTGATAGCGGTTTTGAGAGCTATCGGGTATTCAAAGACGGACGTCATCCTTCACTATCTAACGTATCCCGTCCTAATAGGGGTGGTGGGAACTGTTGCGGGAATATTTGCTGGTTACTGGATATCATCCGCGATGACTTCGTCCTACGTGGATGTTCTTAACCTCCCATACTACGTTTCGAAGATCTATCCGAACGTTACATTAGTTTCGGTTTCGATAGGAATGCTTGCCCCCATTATCGCCGGATCCTTCACTGTCAAGTCCGTGGCGGAAGTCGAGCCAGCGGTCGCAATGAAGGGAATTGCCGTGGAGAGAACTATTGGAGTTAAATTCGAGAGGTTCTCAATAATGACGCGGATGGCTATAAAGAACGTTCTCAGAAATCCCAAGAGAACGGTCTACACGGTTTTGGGATTAGCGATGGGTGTGGTGCTTGTTGGGACGTCTCTTGCGTTAATAGACTCCGTAAACGAGATGATGCATGTCCAGTTCGACAAGATAAACGGATACGACTTCAAAGTCGAGTGCTCGAATGTTAAGGGTATAAGGGCGTTGAACGATGTCAAAGAGGCGTATCCAATAGTTGAAACATGGATAGTGTTCGAAAGGAACGGTATCACCGAGGAGTCGACGCTCATAGGGTTACCCGTTCAGGATCTATACAACATATACGATTTAAAGGGTAGAAGGCATTTTCCTCCACCTAAGGGGATAATTCTGCCCGAATACTTGGCAAAGAAGCTTGGAGTTTCGAAGGGGGAAGTCATAAAGGCTTTCACGAAGGTAGGAGTCGTTAGGTTCGAAGTTTACGACATCTTTCCCCAACCTCTCTTTCCAGCGTGCTACGCGAACATCGATCAACTCGAAAGGATGGGGTTCAAGCCGAACTACGTGATAGTTAAGGGAGGAAACGAGAACGAGCTTAAGAGATTCGGGAGGGTCACTTCGATAAAGGATGTTAGGAAGGACGTAGAAGAAATGATGAGTATGATGAACGAGTTCTTCGCGTTTTCCGTTCTCTTCGGTGTTACCCTCGCATCTGCGATGATATTCAACACGGTTACTATAAATATAATGGAGAGAAGACGGGAGATCGCAACGTTAAGAATGCTCGGATATACTGTTAGGGAGATAGGCGAGTCCATACTAATAGAAACGTTCATCTTGGGATTCTTCGGAATCTTGCTCGGATTTCCGATGGTATTGGGCGTTCTAAAGTTTTTCGAAACGACTTACGAGGGGGAGATATTCAAAATGCCCTTCGTAATCTATCCCCAGACGTATGCGTTAACGACCGCGATCATAATAGCAACGGTGCTTCTATCCCTCCTTCCGGGAATGAGATATATATCGAGGATGAAAATAGAGAAGGTCACGAAAGAGGTTACAGGATAAAGACTGCAGTCGCTACGACGGTGGTAAACTTGCCATCCTCAACCTTGGCCTTCCTCGTAACGTTGAACTTCTTGGCGGGATCTATACCGAATGCTGTTTTGAGCATGTATTCGGCCTTCTCCTCGGCATACCTTCCCACATCTTCCCTTTCATCGCAGTATCCGTAGTATTCCGTCAGGTAGCCGTTTAGATTTTCATCTTTGGGTATAGCAACACCTATGCTCGCGTATATAGTCCTTCCCGCCTCGTTGCTCGACATCTTGGCCATAACGCAGAATACTATCTGCCCCGGACTTAGTTGCTTCAGCCCCTCCTCTCTTTCAACGATCTCGCATCCCGGAGGGAAGATACTGCTAACATACACTAAGTTGAACTTCTCGATTCCAGCATCTCTGAGGGCTAACTCGAACGAAACGAGCTCGTCCTCGTGACTTCCGACTCCCGAAGTGAAGAAGACCTTCTTAGGTATCAGTTTCATCCACTCCGAACCCACCGAATCGTTATTTAAGGTTTACTCCCTTCTAAACCTCCTCAAACGCATTCTCAAAGATGTTGAGATGCTTGGAGGGTTTTATCAGAAATTCGAGCTTGCTTAAATCCTTTACGAGCTTGTACATTTCCTCACTCTTCCTCAGTCCAAGCTCCTTTGGTATTTTGGGTCTCACGAACCTTATTTCCGGAACTTCGCCGTATTTTTCGTTCTTAATCCACCCATCCTCGGTGTAGTAGTAGCATGCTCCCCTTAGTCTCTCGTAAGGCTCGTAGTCCGATTTGAAATCTCTGCACACCCAATTAGTCATTCTGAGTTCCTTGTTGGACGGGTTGATCGTAACGTGCCCGTAGTTCGGAGGTATTATCACCTTGTCGCCCTTCTTAGCTTCAACTGCCAACACATCCACGACTTTCCCCTTTTCGACCTTCTGGAGTAGGTATATCGCTTCGCCTTCCAAGATTTCGTATATCTCTGCGTAGCTCAGGTTTCCCTCCGCCATCGGATGGTAGTGTCCGAACGTCTTTATGAACTCCTTCCCTATCTTAGCCGGGGGGATCACGGTAAGGTCAAATCTCAGCCTGTGCTCCAAAATCCTTTCACGATCGGACTTGCTGTAGTAGAGATCTCTGAACATGTAATATGCCGGAAAATTCTCCTTTAGTTCTTCAGGAAACGCTAAAACGGGTTTCAAGTCTTCGGCCCACCTTACGTCCGCTCTGAACTTTCTTCCCGCTACCTCTATCTCCATGCAGGTAAGTGGGCAGAACTGCATTTAACCGTATCATTTTTATTTCGGACGGGATTCAATGATGCCTTACGCTGAGGAGGGTGTGGTTGATCGCGCTGGTTTTGGGTCTAATTCTGATCGGCTGTTCTCAGGAAAAGAAGACTCAAGAGATGAAACTCGTAAAGCCGGGTGTGCTTACGGTAGGAATGGACGCAACCTATCCACCGTTCGAGTTCATCAACGAGACGACCAAGAAGTTCGAGGGATTCGACGTGGATCTGATGAAGGCGATAGCGGAGAGGATGGGGTTGAAGGTGGAGTTCAAGAACGTCGCTTGGGAGGGGATAATACCCGGGCTGATAGCCCACAAATACGACTGCATATGCAGTGCGATGACAATAACGCCCAAGAGAGCGAAGCAGGTCAACTTCAGCATACCCTACTTCGTCGCGAGCCAAGTCATAGTGGTCAGGGCGAACGATAATAGGATTCACGGGGTTAAAGATCTGGAAGGAAAAGTCGTGGGAGTCCAGCTTGGAACGACCGGAGAGTTCTTTGCTGAAAAGTTGCTGAAGGAGGGAATCCACTTCAAGCTTAGGAGATACAAGACAACTCCCGATGCACTCATGGATCTGAAGGAGGGCAGGCTGGATGCCGTAATAATAGACAACGGAATAGCGATGTGGATGGCGAAGAAGTGTCCTGAAGACTACAAGGTGATAAACGAAAGGCTGACCCACGAGCTCTACGGAATAGCCGTCGCTAAGGACAACCCCGGCCTTTTGAAGGCGATAAACAAGGCTCTGAAGGAAGTTATGGAGGACGGAACATACGAGAAGATATACGAGAAGTGGTTCGGAACCAAGCCGAACATGACGTTGCTAATGAAGTAGCATGGCGATAGGCCAGTTCGATCCCCATCTATTTTTAAAGATACTACCTGACTTGGCCTACGGAGCTCTGGTTACTCTAAAGTTCTCCATACTCTCGACGCTCTTTGGCCTCGTAATAGGGACGGTCTTCGGAATATTCAGGATAGTCAAAAATCCCGTGCTCAACGCGATATCAATGGCATACGTCGAAGTCATAAGAGGAACGCCTTTGCTCGTCCAGATAATGATAGTTTACTACGGACTTCCTCAGGCCGGAATCACCCTCCCTCCCGACATATCCGGAGTCCTCGCCCTAAGCATAAACAGCGGGGCTTACATAGCGGAAATCATAAGGGCGGGAATTCAGAGCGTCCCGAAGGGGCAGATGGAGGCGGCGAGATCCTTGGGAATGACATACGTTCAGGCTATGAGATACGTCGTTCTCCCGCAGGCTTTCAGGAACATACTCCCAGCTTTGGGTAACGAGTTCATAGCTTTGATAAAGGACTCGTCGCTACTTTCAGTCATAGCGATAGCCGAACTTACGAGGGTGGGCATGCAGATATACGCGGTTACTTTCAACGCATGGACTCCCCTGTTAGGAGTCGCCCTCTTCTACCTCATGATGACGTTACCTTTAAGTAGGCTCGTGGATTACGCTCAGAGGAGGATAGGCGGCCATGAGTCTGCTTGAGATAATAGACCTACACAAGAAGTTCGGAAACCTCCACGTGCTCAAAGGGATAAACATGGAAGTGGATAGGGGAGAGGTAGTCGTAATAATCGGCCCTTCCGGCAGTGGTAAGTCCACTCTGCTGAGGTGCATAAACAGGCTGGAGGAGCCTACGAAGGGCAAGGTCATTCTGGACGGGGTGGAAATAACCGATCCCAAGGTGGACATAAACAAGATAAGGCAGAGGATAGGCATCGTGTTCCAGCAGTTCAACCTCTTTTCACATTTAACCGCTTTAGAGAACATAACGCTACCGCTTAGGGTAGTGAAGAAGATTCCGAAGGAGGAGGCGGAAAGGATTGCGATGAGGTTTTTGAAGAAGGTGGGGCTTGAGGACAAGGCTAGCCACTATCCCCACCAGCTTTCCGGTGGTCAGCAGCAGAGAGTGGCGATAGCGAGGGCTTTGGCCATGAATCCGGAAGTCATGCTGTTCGACGAAGTCACGTCCGCTCTCGATCCGGAACTTGTTAAGGAGGTTTTGGACGTCATGAGGCAACTCGCGAGGGACGGAATGACGATGATCGTCGTCACCCACGAGATGGGTTTCGCGAGGGAGGTGGGGGACAGGGTGATATTCATGGACAAGGGGAAGATAGTGGAGGAGGGGACGCCCGAGGAGATATTCACGAATCCGAAACACGAGAGGACGAGAAAATTCTTAAGCATGATCCTCTGATCACCTACCGAAGATCAGGTCGAGAAGGTCGGATATGTCATCCCTCCCATCCAGCACCTCCGCATCGTAAACTTCCGTGTATCCGCAGTTCGTGCACGAGACGAAGTAGTATTTGTTCCTCTGCCAGTCCATCCACCTGTCGAACAGCCCCGCACCGGTCATGGCGAGCTTCTTTACCCTTCCCCTCGTGCTCCCGCACTTCGGACACCTGAACTTTGCGAGAATTTTATCCTTCACACCCATCCCCTTACACCTCATAGTGCTTCAAATTCGTGGTGAAGTACCTCTTTCCAACGTGCATCGGAACCCCGCAACCCTCCTTCCAAGTCTCCTCGAAGTATCTCCCGTCAGCCCAAGCGTAAACTATCTTAGCAACTATCAGCGAGTGCTCTTTAAGCTTCAACTCGTCCCTCACCGCGCATTCCAAAAACGCGATAGCATCCTCTATGTGCGGGGTTTCGATTTTTACGCCCCTTTCGAGCTTAATGTTGAGTTCCGAAATCTTGTCCACGTCCCTCCCGCTCATGGTTCCAGCTTTCCAGATCACGTCGAGCCTGTTGATGGGCAAAACGTTGAGCGTGAACTCCTTCGACTTCGAAAGAAGCTCGTAGCTGTAATTCTCCCTATCTATCGCTATCGCCAAGACGTCGTATTCCACGGGAGTGTGCCAAGCTAATGTCATGATGTTCGTCCTTTCTTCGTGCTTCGTAACGAGCAGAAAAGCGACCTTCGGGTGGAGCAGTCTGTATGCGAACTTCATGTTGATAGGTTATGCCAACAAAAAAATACCCTTTCGGTTTACGTATGAACATGAGGGTAATAGCGTTCGTGGGTTTGCCGTTGAGCGGTAAGAGCACCGCCGCCAACGTAGCTAAGGAGATGGGGATTCCCGTGGTATGCATGGGAGATGTGGTTAGGGAGGAGGCTAAGAAGAGGGGAGTCCCGCAGACGGACGAGAACTTGGGGAGAATAGCCGAGGAGTTGAGGAAGAAGGAGGGGATGGACGCCATAGCCAAGAGGTGCATTCCTATAATAAGGGAGAAGGGAAAGGATACGGGAGTTGTGGTTGTGGACGGTATAAGGGGGATCGCCGAAGTGGAAAGGTTCAAGAAGGAGTTTGGGGAGGATTTCGTTCTGATAAACATCGAAGCTCCGCTCGAAATCAGGTTTCAGAGGGCTTTGAAGAGGAAGAGGAGCGATGATGTAAGGACGATCGAAGAGCTCAAGGCGAGGGACGAGAGGGAGCTTTCTTGGAACATGGGCGAGGCTATGAGAATGGCCAACATAACGATAGAGAACGTTGGGGGACTTGAGGAGTTCAAGGAGAAGGTTAGAGCGGTTTTGGAGCAACTCTGCAAAAGGGTCGAGATAGAGATAGAGACCGTCATCCATCCAACCGAGGACGTCGACAAGGTAATTCAGGCGGTAAGAAACATTTTTCCAGATGCTGACGTGGAGATTTCGGAGGGAAGGCTTAAGGCGAGGGCTTGGGATTTGAGGAAGTTCAGGGAGTTGCTCAGAATTCAGAGAATTCTGGATACCGCGAGATCCGAACTATTCAGAGGGAGAACGGACAACGAGATAACGATCCTGCTCAACAAACAGACCGCCTACGTTTCCAAGATAAACTTCGCTGAAGAGGATGCGATACTCTCTCCAATAAGGGTAACTTTCAAGGTTTACGGAATTCCTATTGGAAAGTTCATAGACTACCTCGCCCCTCCGACGAAGGCCGGAAAGCCGATAAGGGAGGTCGATTCCCTATGGGGCTAAGCTCCTGAATTCCGTTCCCTCTCCCTGCAACTTCCTGACGATCTCCCCCGCAATCCTTTCGTCTTCGGCCCTCGCTACAATCCTCACCTTCCTCAAATCGTTTTTGAACCCGCAGACGCACGTTCTATGCTTCACTCCGACTTTAGCGTAAAGGAAACGCCCGCATCTCCTACACCTGAACACCACGAACATACCCACACCCCCACACCAAAGCCAAGGTTAGAGCTATGAGGGATGATGCGAAGAATACGGAATCTATTGAGAGCAAAGCTATTTCGGATGCAAAAATCGGGCCGATGGTTTGCCCTATTCGAATCATGGACCCGTATGCGGAAGTGACCATAGCTCTGTTCTTCGTAGGAGCGATGGATACGACCAAATTCTGAAGAGCCGGAAGGACCGTTCCGTGCCCGAATCCGAAGACGAGCATCGCCAGAGCTACGAATAGAACGTTCGGAGAAAGGGGAACCATCGCCAACGATAGAGAATAGCTGAGGAAACCTATAGAAACCGTAGCCGTTTCTCCCAACCTTTCGACGAACCTGCCCAAGTTCGATGCTATTATCGCTACGAAAACGAAAGTCATAGCTATTATCATTCCCCTCTGTCCCGGTGTTAACCCGAACCTCTCTTCGAGCAGAAATGATAGATATATGGTTACGGATCCGTAAGTAATAACGAACACCGCGCATCCTGACAGAAATCCGAGCAAAACCTCCCTACTCCTAAGAAGTTTCAGGCTTTCCAAAAAATATCCCGCCAACGTGTCGTTCTTCGGGACGTCGGGGTAATCGATTTTCAGCGCCATAATTCCAACGGGAATTGCGATCGCAAACATTAAAAACGGCAGTCTCCAGTTCAGATCGGCCAAAATTCCTCCCAGAAAAGGAAATCCCGCTAATCCCAAGCTTAAAACGCCGGCGTTGTATCCCAAAACCTTCGCCCTCTCCACCCCCTCGTATATGTCCCCTATGAGCGTCGCCGCCAGAGAGGTAAGGGCCGATCCGCCTATTCCCTGCAGAAACCTAAGAAAGAGCATCGATCTGTAATCAACGAACGCGCAACAGCTTCCGGCGATTCCGAACAGAAATAGGCAGGGAACCACCACCTTCTTCCTCCCGAATCTATCGGCCAAAATTCCCACAACCGGAGCCAAGAAAATTCCCGGTAAGGTGAAAGCGGTCACGATCATCGCAACTTCGAAATCGGAAATCCCCAGACCTCTCTTTATCTCGGGAAAGGCCGGAGAGAGTATGGAAACTCCTATGATCCCCACGAGGGTTATTCCGAATATGACCGCCAGCCTCATCTCCCGACACTCTCGTTCAGCGCTTCGAGCAACCGACCGAGTTTTTCGAGCATCCTTCCGAACTCGCTCCAGTTTCCGGACTTAACGCTTTCCATAGCCCTTTCGTAAGTTTTTAGGCATTCCCTCACGATGTCCTTCAAGGATTTCGTTTTCACCACCCTCTTCTCCTTTCCGAATATCTCGCTAAGGGCCTCCTTCAGCGTAGGCTTCATGACGAGGTAATCGTTGTATGCGACTATAACGCCTCTAAGCTCGGGAATGTGGGCCTCCTCCGCCTTCAAATATACCGGCTCGACGTAAATTATCGATCCCTCTATCGGAATCACGAGGAGGTTGCCCCTTATTACTCTGGATCCCATCTGACCCCAGAGCGTGAAGAGCTTCGAAATTTCGGGATTCTGGTCTATCCTCGCCTCTATCTGCATCGGCCCGTATATTAGCTTACCCTTCGGGAACTCGTAAAGCAGAAGCTCTCCGTAATGCCTTCCGTCGCACCTCGCGCACATCCAAGCTATCATGTTTTCCCTTCCCTTCGGAGTGAACGGTAGCATTAAAACGAATTCCGGCCTTTCGTTTAAACTAAGAATTACGTAGTAGGGTTCCATCTTGATCCTGACCCCTTCGAAGAGTTCCTGAGGAATATCCCAAACGTCCTCTCTGTTATAGAAGGTCTCGACACTCTCCATATGATACACTGCATAAACCTCCGCCTGAATCTCGAAGAGGTTTATAGGATATCTAACGTGCTCCCTCTTAGCTTCGCTCATATTCTCCCTGAATATCGGAAATGCCTTTGCGAGAGTCTCGATTACCGGCTCCTTCTGAACGATGTAGAACTCGACAGTCCCGTTGTAAGCGTCCACGAAGACCTTTACGGGATTTCTGATGTAGTTTATGTTTCCGAACTTCGTCGAGTAAACTGCCGAATATGGGAAGTCGTTGAGAGTGGTGTATGCGTCTATTATCCAGAAGAGCCTTCCGTTTATCACCGCAATATAAGGATCGTCGTCGAACTTGAGGAAAGGAGCTATGGTCTTAACCCTATCCATTATGTTTCTGTGGATGAGTATTCTGCTTTCCGGAGTTACGTATCTGCTCAGAACTATGTTGAAGTCTCCGAACCTCATGGCGAATAGTAGTCTGTTTATTCCGCTGAGCCTAACTCCGGCCTTTCCTTCGTATTCGGTAAAGACGTTTTTCTCCCCCAGCGGGTAGTCGAACTCCTTCTGCTTCGTGTTGACTATCACGTAGTCGTTCGTGATCTCTCCGAAGTATATCCGGGGCTGTTTTATCTCTATCTCACCCTTAGGAGGAATGTCCTCGACTATGAACTCCGGCAGACCCTCCTTGGATATCGCGTTCACCGGAGAGGCTACCACGCCGTATCCGTGGGTGTATATGAGGTGGACGTTTACCCAAGTTTTCGCGACGTTCGGCAGTAATTCGGTCGAAAGTTCTCTTGCGGAGATCATGACTTGGACGTATCTTCCCCCTATGTGATACCTATCCACATCGACATCGTGAATGACGTAGTAAGGCCTGATCTGCTGAAGTTGCTTGTAAACATCCTTCAACGGCCTGTGATCCCAGAGCCTTATGTTTTCGATCGTCCCCTTCGCTCTCTCTATTTTTTCGAGCGTCAGATTCCAAGAGACGTTGTATCTTACCCTCTTAACGTCCGAAAGGCCGTATGCGAACCTCGTGTAGTTTAGGCTGTATCCTATGAACTTCCATTCCATTTTCAACTCGTTCGGTTCCACTTTCACCTTCTGGATCGTGAAAGGAACGAATCCCAAGCAGAAAACCGCTATTACGCCGAGAGCGACGAATATCGTAGCCAACCTCTCAAAGCTCGTTCTTCCAAAATGCAATACGATTCCGGCGAATATTAAGGAGATTACCGAAAGCAGAAGCATTAGGGGCATTAAAACGTTGACTTCCGTCCAGCCGGCTCCGGAAACGACTCCGTGCTGGGAGGTGAGGAGGTCGAACCTCGCGACGTAAAGATAGGCGGATATGAGGATGAAGACTGTTGCGGATAGAATTGCCACGTGAGTGTAGCCTGCCTGAGGGAATATCTCCTTGAATTCGTCGAAGCTTTTCACCCATCTGAAGAAGTAAGCGTAGTAAGATACCGCAAAGATCGCGCAGAATATCAGCGTTACCGATACCGCCGTTAGGAGTAGCTTTATGAAGGGTAGCTTGAAAACGTAAAATGAAACGTCCATACCGAATATCGGATCTTTCAATCCGAATTCAACGCTGTTTTCGAAATAAACCAAATCGATCCATCTTTCCGAAAAGGCATAGGCGATCGCGATGGATACGAACATGTCAAGGATATGGTAATACCTAACGGACTCGCCTAAGAACTCGTTTATTGTCCTCCTTATCATAAAAGCGTTGAGCGTCAGAATTGAAAGAGAAATCGAAAAGATCAAAGCGAACAGCTTCAGCCTATACATGAGCATGGACAAAAACAGATTTCCGTATCCGAGGGATTCGAACCAGAGGTATTCGGTGTATATGTAGGATGCGGAGTAGGTCAGAATAAGCATGATGGTGAAAAGAATTGCAATCCAACTCGATCTCCTCGAAATTCCGTCCATATTGTGATTTTAACGAAAATTATAAAATCGTTGTCGTTAGCTCAAAGGCTTTTTAACGAACTCCCTTAAGAATATCGTGGCGTAGCAACCCTTAGGCAAAAAGAATTCGAACACAATAGTATCTCCAGCTTCGAAGTTTAGATTCGTGTGTTCTATCAGAATGTCCGCCACCCTGAAGCTTCCTTTCGAAGAGAACTCATCGAACTCGTGCTTAAAATCTTCGAGGCTTATTCCGTCCGCCTCCAAGAACTCTCTGATCTTTTCCGAAGTCCAGTCATCGCCGAGCTTCGTTTCGTAACCCGGCAGAGGAATCGCGAGGGAGGCTCTCCTCTTCTCCACAAGAAACTTCACCCTCTTGAAGTTGTGATCTCCGACTTTAACGAAATCTTCCGCAAAGCGGTAGTAACCGTTCTCGAATTCCACGAAATCCACCCAGTCCCCCTTCTCCACATCCTTCAAATTCCCGAACTCCTCTATCCTCGCGGAAAGAACCCTGTTGAAAACGTAGGACTGATACGCATGAACGAACATCATCTTGAGATTTTTCGGAAGAGAGAGCAGTGCCTCTCTTTCGCTCTTACCCTCTCTAAGCTTTTGCAGTAGATTTCTCTCGTATCTAAGGTATTTCGGCAACTCCCTCAGCCCGAACTTAGCGTCCCTCGTTTCCCACAGAATTTCCCTGATCCTTCTCACCTCCTCGTTTTCTCCCTCGAAGGGCTTTGCGACGTAAGTCCAGAACGCTGTTTCGTAATCCCTCTTGAGTATGTGCAGACCGACTTCGTGAGTTATGAATCTGATGGAGCCGAACCTCTGCAAGCCGAAGAAGTTCGGCGTCCCCTTCTCTCTCAACTCCTCCTCGATCCTTCTAATTCTGTCCCCGTTTTTTGCGTTCCTGACGACAACTCTGAACTTGTTTCCTATCAGATCCCCCAACTGAATGTCCCTATTCGATTTACCCAGAACCTCTATTTCCGCATCCTTTATTCTCAAACTCTTCAACCTCTCGATCTTTTCATCGCTTAAACTGCTTATGGCGAAGTGTTGGACGGTTACAGCCTTCTTATCCTTAGTTCCCGCATAATGGATTCTCTTCTGGCTTATCCTCAAAGCGTTCGCCAAAGCCCTTACGAAGTTCATCGTGTCCCAGTTCACCTTTTTGACCCTTATTATCGTGAATCTCCCCTCCTCTCCAATCTTCAGCTTGGCTATTTCTTCCACATAGAAGTCTTCGAGGGATACCTTCACGTCCCCGTCTATTCCCTCCGTCTTCGTAACGTATGTTGTTATTCCCACTTTCTCCTCAACGTTCACCTTCCTACCTTTACGGCAAGCTTAAAAATGTTTTAGAGCTACTTCCGATGATGATCGGAAACACCTTTGGCCATCTCTTCAGAGTCACCACTTGGGGGGAGAGCCACGGAAAAGCGGTAGGATGCGTCGTGGACGGATGTCCGGCAGGATTGGAGTTGAGCGAGGAGGACATTCAGAAGGAGTTGGATAGGAGAAAACCCGGAGGGAGACTTTCTTCTCCGAGGAAGGAGAAGGACAGGGTGATAATACTTTCGGGCGTCTTCGAAGGCAAGACTTTGGGAACGCCGATATGCATGATGGTCGAAAACGTTGACGTCAATTCCAAGCCGTATGAGGAGATTAAGGATCTATTCAGACCGGGGCATGCGGACTTTACATACTGGGCCAAGTTCGGGGTAAGGGATTGGAGGGGGGGAGGAAGGGCCTCCGCGAGGGAGACTGTGGGAAGGGTAATGGCCGGAGCAATAGCCAAGAAGATATTGAGCGAATTCGGAGTTAGGGTGTTCGGCTACACCAAGGAAATCGCCGGGATAAGTTGCGATGTCTCTGGAATGAGTTCGGACGAGATAATTGAGAGGGCGGAAAGAAATCCCGTTAGGTGTCCGGATGAGGAGAAGGCGAAGCTAATGGAGGAGGCTATTCTCAAGGCTAAGACGGAGGGGGACAGCGTCGGAGGTGTGGCGGAGATCGTCGTCGAAAATCCACCTTCGGGCTTGGGAGAGCCGGTTTTCCTAAAGCTCGACGCATATCTTGCTTTCGCGCTCATGAGCGTTCCGGCCGTTAAGGGGGTGGAAATAGGGGCGGGATTTAAGGTGGCTAAGATGAGGGGGAGCGAGAACAACGATCCGATCGTTATAAAGGATGGAAAAATCAGATTCGCCTCGAACAACGCCGGAGGTATTTTGGGAGGAATTTCGAACGGGGAGGATATAGTAGTAAGGGTGGCGATAAAGCCGACGCCCTCGATTTCGAAACCTCAGAGGACGGTTAACTACAGAAGGATGGAGGAGGAGACGATCGTAGTTAGGGGAAGGCACGACCCCTGCATAGTTCCCCGTGCCATTCCGGTGCTCGAATCTATGGTAGCTCTGGTAATCGTCGATTGCATGATGATGCAGGGTCTCATTCCCCGTAGCATTCGATCCTGTTAGAATCGAGTATGGACATTATTTCGGAAAGATCGATTTCCCCAATGCCTATCGCCGAATCGGCCGCTCCGTATGATATTATCACGCTGTCGTCCAGCAACTGGGCTCCGCACGGGAATACTGTGAAGGGTCTGTCTCCGTATATCTCGTAGCATTCCTTCGGCTCCATTATGTAGTGGGGTGTAACGGCGGTTACCATTCCCTCATCGTTCATCAAGATGGCGAAGACCTTGTAGGCCTTCGTTTCAGAATCCACTCCGTGTAGGAGGAGTAAGTATTCTCCATCTACCTTTATGGGTGGTGTTCCCCATCCTATCTTGTCCTCGAACTTAGCGTGCTCCATCACGAGGGCTGTGTTTTCGACGATAACATCGCAGAACTCCTTCAGGTTCAGAACATCTTCGGGAACGTCGCTTATAGTCAGGTAAAACTTCTCATCTCTCATGTGAAGCCTGTGAAGTAGTTTGTATCCTCTTTTTGTCTTGATGAGAAACGCGTTCTTATCGCTTATCACGAAGTTCCTCAAACTTTCAGGCATTCTGAAAACGCACAGCTTTCTCCATCCATCTTTGTCGAGAACGGCCGTGACCGGAAGGGTTCTCTCCACCCTGATGGATGGATCGAAGTAGTAGACCGTTCTTCCGCAGTAGGTTATTAGCCATTTTCCATCTATCTCGTAGGCCCTCGGATCTTCGACACCCCATAGGTCGAACCTGTTGTCCGGGTATAGGATTATCTCCGCCGTGTAGTGGCACGTAAAGAGGTTGTTGAAGATATCCTTTATCGGAACTCTGAACTCCGCGATCGCACTCGCGTATGTGAAGTATCCCATTACAATTCTTCCGTAGACTATTAGCTCGTCCTCTTCGACCATGATAGAAGCGTTGAATATCGTGACGGGATTGTCCATCGGATACTTCTTTAGGTGGACTCTGTCGGCGGTTATGACACCCCTCCTCTTCACTATGTCGATCGTCCGATTTTCTCTGTTGGCTTTACACATGAGAGGAAACATATCCTTCACGATCTCGATCTAATTTAAAACGCTTACGAAAGTATTAAATTCTCCTTTGAGGGGATTTGCAGTATGGCGAGAACTAAAAAAGTCAAGATGGCGGGAAGATTCGGACCGAGATACGGGCTGAGAGTCAGGAGGATGATCGTCAAGATCGAGGAACTGCAGAGGCAGAAATACGTCTGCAGGAAGTGTGGAAAGAAGGCCGTCAAAAGGGTGGGAACTGGAATATGGGAGTGCAAGGCGTGCGGTTACAAGTTCGCCGGAGGCTGTTACGTTCCGGCAGTTGCAACGAAGATCTTGGAGCAGATAGGAAGGTAAGGGGGTGTCCGAATTGGGCACCTACATCTGCCTCGTTTGCGGGGCGGAAGTTGATGTCGATTTGGAGAGAAATCTCATTCAGTGCACGAAGTGCGGTAGCAGGATTTTGATGAAACCCCGTCCTCCGGCTTTGAAGAAGAGGGTTCCTGCAATCTGATTTTCGAAAAATCAATATACTCTATTTTGAATCTGCGATTATGGAAAAGATAAAGCTCGGAATGGTCGTTGCGGAGTTCAACAGGGATATAACATACATGATGGAGATTTTAGCGAAGGAGCACGCGGAATTCTTAGGAGCGGAGATCACAGAAGTAATCAGAGTGCCCGGAGCTTTCGACGTTCCGCTGGCGGTTAAGAAGATCCTCGAAAAAGGAGACGTCGATGCCGTAGTTACAATAGGGTGCGTCATAGAAGGAGAGACGGAGCACGACGAAGTCGTAGCTCAACATGCCGCGAGGAAGATAATGGATTTAAGTTTGGAGTTCAACAAGCCCGTTACCCTCGGAATATCCGGGCCGGGAATGGGAAGGCTTGCCGCTCAGGAGAGGGTGGACTACGCAAAAAGGGCTGTAGAGGCCGCGGTTAAGATGGTCAGGAGGTTGAGGGAATACGAGTCTAAGAAGAAAAAATAATTTTACAATATATTTCAATATTATATTTAATTAAAGGATAAGGTTTTTATTCATATACGGATCCATCCGAATTTAACATGCCCAAAAGACTCGAAAACATCAAGCCGTCCGCAACGCTTAGGATTTCAGCGATCGCCAAGGAGCTCGCGAAGCAAGGTAAGCCTGTAATCAACATGAGCGCCGGAGAGCCGGACTTCGTTACGCCCAAGCACATAGTGGATGAGGCTATAAAGGCACTGAACGAGGGAAAGGTCTTCTACACACCCACGAGAGGAATTCCGGAATTGCTGGAAGCTATAGCGGAAAAGGCTCGAAAGGAGAACGGGATTCCGGCCGAGGAGAAGAACGTCATAGTAACGCCCGGTGCCAAGTTCGCGATTTTCGAGGCGATAATGGCGACGGTGGATAGGGGGGACGAGGTAATTCTGCTCGATCCCGCTTGGGTGAGCTACGAACCTTGCATTTTAATGGCGGAAGGCAAGCCGGTTAGAGTTCCTCATGCTGAAGGTTTCGAGGACGCTCCTCTGGAAGAGTTCGTTACGTCAAAAACGAAGATGATAATTCTCAATTCCCCGAACAATCCGCTGGGTGTAGTTTATCCTAAGGAATTCTTGAAGAAAGTGAGGGACATCGCGATCGACCACGATTTAATAGTCCTTTCTGACGAGATTTACGAGAAGATAGTTTTCGAAGGGGAACACGTAAGCATAGCTTCCCTCGACGGAATGTTCGAAAGGACGATAACCGTTAACGGATTTTCGAAGGCGTATTCGATGACGGGCTGGCGTTTGGGTTACGCAATCGCGAGTGAGGATGTAATAAAGGAAATGAACAAGATTCAGTCTCACTCTGTAAGCCATCCTACTTCCTTCGTCCAATACGCCGGAGTTGTAGCTTTGAAGGGTGACCAGAGCTTCGTGAAGGAAATGGTGGAGGAGTTCAGGAGGAGGAGGGATTTGCTCGTCAAGGGTCTGAAGGAGTTGGGCATCGAGTTCGCCCCTCCGAAGGGTGCTTTTTACTTGTTCATGAACGTCGGAACGGACGGAACTAAATTCAGCGAGGAATTTCTGAAAAGGGAGTTCGTCGCCGTAACTCCCGGAGAAGCTTTCAGTTCGACGTATAGGGAATGGGTGAGGGTTAGCTACGCAACATCTTTGAAGAACATAGAGGAATTTCTGAAGAGGCTTAGAAGGTTCATGGAATCTGCGTTCGAAAGTTGTCGAGTGTAGCGTCTATCGATCACCAGATGGGGCAGAATTTAAATACAGAAAAAATAATGCTCAAAACGTTCGAGGGGTGGAGGAATGGGCGATGTGTTGGTTATAGGTGAGCCGGGAACGGGAAAAACTAGATTTATATTCAGGTTTCTGCAGGAGTTCGATAAGGTCGTTTGGATTACGACTATAAGGAGTGCCGAAGTTATAAGAAGAACGGTAGAATCGAATTTTGACTTAGATTTGTGGATAGTGGATACGCACACTTGGGTTAGAAGACCGACGCATACGGAAAAGGACGTCATAGTAAGCAATCCCATAAACTTAAATGAAGTTAGTCTGGCCATAGGTAGGGTTCTCGATCTCGTAGGTGGAAAATATCTCCTCGCCTTCGATTCCATATCTGGATTGTTGCTCTATCACGCCACCCAAAGGGTAGTTCACTTTTTGAGAAATCTGCTCGTTAGAGTTGAAAGCGATAAAGCGGCAGGGATATTCACGCTCGTTAAAAACGCGCATGATTTGCATACGGAAACATCCGTCAGTTTGATGTTTTCGAACATAATCGAGCTCGAAAGAAAGTTCGAAGGGAAAGTTACGAGATACGTAAAGCTCGTGAAGACTTTCGGTTACGTAGAGCCGGAGTTTGCCGAATTTACCATAGATTCGGATGGTATCCATCTTCCGAAACCCATTGAAATGTTCGTTAGAGAACAGCTAAAGAAGACATTTTAATATCTTGGGTTTCCATTCTCTTCGATGGCAAAGCTTAGAGTTGCGGATTACATGACCAAGAACGTGATAACTCTATCCCCAGAAGATACTGTCGAGGACGCAATAAACCTCATAGAAAAGACGGGACACGACGGTTTTCCTGTTGTAGACGAAAATAGGAGATTAATAGGATACGTTTCCTCCATAGACCTCCTGAGAAAGGATCCCAATACGAAGATAAAGGACGTCATGAGCAAGGAACTTTACGTTGCGAGGGAGTTTATGGATCTCAAGGATGCCGCGAGGGTTATGTTCAGAACCGGACACTCGAAGCTACCGGTCGTTGATGAGGAGGGAAGGCTCGTAGGTATAATAACGAACGCGGACGTAATAAGGAGTCAGATAGAGAGGGCGAGTCCCAAGAAAGTTGAAAAGCTCAAGAGAACCTTGGAGAAAATACACGGCGTAAGGATAACTGTGGGAAGAGATAAGGTGGAAATAGACAGGTTGATCCCAACTCAAACGAAGGTCTACGCAGACGAGCTGAAGGGGAGAATTCACGAGTTGAGGAAGGGTTTGGCGGAGCCGATAGTCGTAATAAGGAAGGATAACAGGCTGTATCTTGTCGACGGACACCACAGAGCGGTTGCGGCTTTGAGGATAGGTGTCAAGGAACTCGACGCCTACATACTCAACGTCCCGGAAAACGTTGAATTGGGTATAGAGAAGCTCGTCAGAAAGAAGGGGATAAAGTCGCTGAAAGATGTGGAGGTTATCGAAAACGTACACCATCCCCTCGTTGAGATAACGTTTAGGAGGACGGGATGAGCATGATACTGGACGAGCTTTACGATGTTCTGATGGACAGGAAGCTTAATCCCAAGGTGAGTTCATACACGTCAAAACTCCTATATCACGAGAAGGGGATAAACGCGATCCTCGAAAAAATAGGTGAGGAGTGCACGGAACTCATACTGGCGGTGAAGGACGGGAACAAGGATGAAATAATATACGAGGCGGCGGATCTCATATACCACATGATGGTCCTGTTCGTGAAGCTGGACATAAGGCTCGAAGAGATTTGGAGGGAGTTGGAGAGGAGGAGAAGATGAAGAGGTGCGTGATCTGGACGGTAAATTTGGACAGCAGAAAGACGAGGAGCGAGGGCAGAAAAATTTCCCTAAAATTCGCAGTTCCGAACGTAAGACTGGCGGAACTCGTCGAAGCTTGCAAGGCTCTCGGATTGGAGTTCGAAGTTGAGGAGAAGAAGTATCCGAAGTGCTGGTGGGAGGAAGGAGGGAGGGTGGTAGTTCCCAAGACGAAGTCGAAGATTCGGATCATGATCGATTTAGCGAGGAAGATTGCCGAGTTGAGGGAGAGCAAGAGGAAGAAATGAAGCTGATATTTTTCCTCTCGGGAGAGCATCAAGAACTCGCGAAGGAGGAAGTTTTGGGACTCCTCAGCAGTTACGGAAGAATAGAGAAGGTCGAGGAGGACGATCAAATTCTCGTTGCGGACTTCGAAGGTGTCAGACCCTTCGAACGCTTGGCGTTAACTCACGAGGTTTCGGAGTTCTTGGCGAGTTGCGATTTCGAGGAGCTCGAATCTGTTTTTAGAGAAATTTCGATTCCAAGCGGATTTTTATGCGTCAGGGTGAGAAAGATAGGTAAGAGATGGGAGAAAGTAAACTCGTTGGAGCTTGAGAGGTCTTTGGGAGCGATTCTTTGGAGGAGAGGGGCAAAGATAAGCGTTTCTAAGCCGGATCACGTTATTAGGGTTTATTTGGCGGAGAAAGCATACGTCGGGATTGTAATTCACAGGACGAATACTAAACAGTTTTTGGAAAGGAGACCGAATAGAAGGCCATTCTTCATGCCGAGCGTCATAGTTCCGAGATTCGCGAAGGCTCTCGTAAACGTTACCGGAGTTAGGGGGATCATGCTCGATCCGATGTGCGGAACGGGAACCTTTCTGATAGAAGCGGGGCTTATGGGCGTGAAGTTCGCGGGGATAGACGCTTTCAGAAAGGTAGTCTTGGGATGTGCGAAAAACCTCAGACACTTCGGACTGCCAGTGAACGTCGTATGGGGGGATGCGAGAAGAATACCTTTTAAAGATGAGAGTTTCGATGCAGTTGTTACGGATTTCCCTTATCTGAGAGCTACGAGGAGTTACGGTGAAGATCTATACGAGAGAGCTACGGAAGAAATCTGCAGAGTTCTCAAGAGGGGATGCAGGGCGGTTTTAGTCATAAACTTCGACGCGGACGAAATTTTCGGTCGATTCTTCGAAATAGAGGGGAAGTTCTACCAGAGGGTTCACAAGAGCCTCGTTAGAAGGTTTTTCGTTTGCAGAAAGAGGTAGGATTATGCTCGAAGTTCTACCACTGATCGCATGCATTCTCATAGCCTTCAGCATAGGATCAAACGACACATCCAACGCTTTCGGAATATGTATAGGGGCAGGAATAATAACCTTCAGGAGGGCGGTATACCTCTTGGGAGTCTTCGTCTTCATAGGGGGTATCCTTCAGGGAAAGAACGTAATGAAGACCGTCGGCAGGGAGCTCGTTTCGATAAACGTCCTCATACTATCCATAGCTCTTCTGGTTTCGGCATTCATGATAGTATTCGCCAATTGGAAGAGGCTGCCGGTTTCGAGCCATCAGGCGATAATAGGTAGCCTCGTTGGAGCGGGAATGGCTCTGGGAGCTTCCGTCAGATACGACACCCTCCTTAAAATAATAGAGTCTTGGATAATATCTCCGCTGGGATCCATGCTTCTGGCCATGGTAGTTTACAGCATCTGCGAAATTCTGTTCAGGCGTATGCCTCTGTTCAAGGTCGAAAGGATCCTTCGAACCCTTCTGCTTTTGAACGGAATGATAATAGCATACAACACGGGAGCGAACGAACTTGCAACCGCTTTAGGACCGATCGTTTACTACGGCATTCTCACACCCATAGAGGCAGTTGCAGTAGGAACGCTCATGCTATGGCTCGGAGCGATGTGTTTGAGTAGCAGAGTGATAGAAACGGTCGGAAAGGGTATAACGAGCTTGGATGCGTTTTCCGGATTTTCGGCCCAATTCAGCGCCGGAATGAACGTTCTTATATTCACGACGCTTGGAATGCCTGTATCTACGACCTACTGCATAATAGGAGGAATAATGGGCGTTGGGATTCTTAAGGGAGTTGAAACAGTTAGATTCGACCTTCTCAAGAGGATAATGCTCAGCTGGATCCTAACACCTCTGTTAAGCTTTGCGACGTGCTATCTCATCAGCCTATTGTCGATATCGTGATGTAGAGATCGTAAAGTCTGTCGGCAAGAGTCAACAGCAAATCGCAATCCTTCAACTTCGAAATCCACTCCTTCGGTATCGAATTCACACCCAACTCGCATCCCTTCATCCCGCAAACCATGGCTGCAATAGAATCGGCATCTCCTCCGGCATTAACTGCTTTTAAAGCACACTCCTTAAAGCTGGAGGAGGAGAAGTAGCAGTAAAATGCGAAAGGAACGGACTCGTAGACAGATACGGAATTTCCAAGCCTTTCTATGGCATAATCCAAGTTCCTATCGGAAATCTCATATGCCGTATCTATTTTATCCGCAATTAGCTCGTCGTATTTCTTCACCCTTCCGACGACTTCCTCAAGCATCTCCTCCTCATTAAAACCGTTGAGGATGCACGCTACTGCGACAGCCACCGCTACTGCTCCGCCTATAGCCGGGCCTTTATGGGTTACTATGGAGGAGAAGAGAGCGTATTTTTCCACCAAGTCCAAGCTGAAGGAGTAAACCAGTCCGATCGGCAGAACCCTAACAGCCGAACCGCACGTTTCGGATTCTACTCCCGCCTTACTCCAGTGAACATCGAAAGCCAGATTCTTTAGGGCCGTTCTCGTGGTTGGGCCGATTCTGTGACTTTTAATGAGCTTGAGCCTTTCGGCGAAATCTTCGGGACTGAAATAGACCGTCTTCAATATCGATTCGGATAAGGCAATCATCTGCTCAGTGTCGTCCGTCCATTCCCCAGAATCGAGGTCTCTGTAAGGAGATGGCATAAAATCTTCAACGACCCCGTATCTTCTCCCTATCTCGTCTCTACTCATCCCTTCAACTGGCATTCCCAGAGCGTCACCTATGGCGAATCCCAAGATCGCACCTCTGAACTTACCGATCATCGTAACCACTTGCGTCAAATTTTATATAATGTTATGTCATGGCTTAGCTATGGATATTATCGTCGAGAGGAGTGAAGTAAATGGAAGGGCAACACCTCCCCCCTCTAAGAGCTACACCCATCGCGCCTTTCTGGCCTCTTCCCTTTCAAGATCATCCGTCGTTCATAACCCTCTAATTTCGGACGATACATTAGCCACACTGAGGTGTTGCATGCTAATCGGAGCGAGGGCGGTTAAAAGGAAAGGACTCGTCTTCAGAGGTTGTGACGAGATAGAGGGTGGAAAATACTTCTACTGTTCCAATTCTGGGACTACTCTAAGGCTGTTTTTGGGAATTCTATCGCTTTCCAAGGAGAGATCCGTCTTGGACGGGGACGATTCCTTGAGGAAGAGACCCAACTACGAGCTCGCAATGGCTCTAAAGGAGTTGGGTGCCGTAGTTAGGGGTTCCGGAAAAATGGAGGCTCCGGTTTGGATTAGAGGAATCGTTAAGGGAGGAGAGGTAAATTTGAAGGCCAAGAGCTCCCAATTCGTCTCTTCACTACTCTTCACCCTCCCCCTCGCCAAGGGTGATTCCGTTCTGAACGTTTTAGATGTAAAATCCAAGCCATACATAGATATAACGCTCCACGTTCTTGAAGAGAGCGGAATCGAGATAGAAAGGGAAAACGACACTTTCTACATCGATGGAGAACAGGAATTCAATTTGAGAAAGTTCTACGTTCCATCGGACTTTTCTTCCGCGAGCTATCTAATAGCGGCAGGGATTCTGGCCGGAAAGGTGATAGTGGAGAGGGCTTTCGACTCCAAGCAAGGTGACAAGAAAATAGTCGAAATAGTTAGGGAGATGGGAGGCAGGATAAGGTGGGATGTGGAGAGAGGAGTAATAGTAGCGGAGAAGTCCGAACTTGAAGGTATAGAAGTCGATGCTGGAGATATTCCGGATTTAGTCCCAACGATCGCAGTTTTGGCGAGCGTTGCGAGGGGTAGGACTGTAATCAGGAACGCCGAGCATTTGAGGTTTAAGGAAATAGACAGGATTGAGGGTATATATAGAAACCTGAAAGGATTGGGGGTTAGAGTCGAGAAAAGGAAGGACGGACTCGAAATTGTCGGAGGGGAGATCGATGGTGGAGTCGTCGATTCCTTCGGGGATCACAGGATGGCTTTGGCATTTTCCCTTTTAGGTTTGATTTCCAAGAAAGGAGTTCTTGTCAGAAATGCGGAGGTCGTTTCGGTCTCCTTTCCCGGTTACTTCGAAGTGCTCAAAAGGATTGGAGCGAAGTTAATGCCTGCCTAACTCCAAGTAGACATACAAAGCCGAGCAGATTATTACTATCGCGAGGGCGTAGCTCTTGAACGCCTTTATTAGATGCTTGTAGAAGAGATACTCCTCACCAAAAGGACCTATCGACCTCAACTCCTGAGCGTTTAGAATGAAGTATTTGCCGATTCCGGGAATAACAACGGGTTTCCCGCCGATCATCACCGCCTGAGCTATTATGTCCTTCTTCGTTATCACCCAAGGATCTGGTCCGGAGGCGTCTCCACCAGTATATATCAGATCTCCCTCTATCTTTAAAATTCTGTGCGTGATTGGAAGGTATGTGTCAGGTCTCTTGAACATTATTATGTCTCCTACGTGCGGATTTATGTAGATGGATTGGACGAGTATTATATCCCCTCTCTTCATAGTGGGAAACATGCTGTCCGAAACTACGATCGCCCAGAAAAGCTTGTGCGTGTAAGCCAGCGTGAGGAGTAAAACGACGAAACCCAAAACGGCGAAAGTTCTAAGGACAGGTTTATCCTTTCTCTTAAAGCTCTCAACCCTCGTCTGAACGATCCTCCTTCTTTCATTTCTCTCGACGGCTATCCTCAATCTCTCCAAAAACGATATTCTGTAACCTTTAACTCTGAAATATGCGTATATAATTAGGGGGATCGCGAGCAGACTTATCAACTCTATCATCATATATCTCTATCCGTAAATTCTTAAAAGGGTTGTCGTGCCGGAAACGAGGAACCAAATTCCGAATACGATTAGTATAGTAACGGATACTGCCGTTAACGTCATTTGGGCTTTCCTGCCCCAAATTCCCGACGCTCTGTTTGAAGACAGGGATACGAACGTTAGCCAAGAGAAGTCGCACATCTCGTGAAGGAATATGAAGACCAAGAGGCCGAGTAAACCGTATTCGAGGGACTTCATTATGAGCGTAAAACCTACGGTCAGCCACCATATTATGAAGTAGGGGTTGAAGAAGCTCATAACGATACCCGTCACATATCCCTTAGCTGGCCTGACCTCCGCCTCCCCACTCCTAAGCTCCAGATAAGCCAGATATAGCAAAACTATACCACCCATGATTCCTACAACAGCCTTAACGAAATCCGTTGCTATGAAAGTTCCGAAGAGGTATAGAGAAAGTATTATCGGAATTTCGACCGTAGCGTGGCCCAGAGAAATCAAAGCTCCCACGAATTCGTTTTTCCTGCCTTCCGCAATCGTAGCGGCAAATAATGGTCCGGGAGCGATTACACCGCTGAGGGATATGAGAATCACGGTCAGAGCGAAACTAAGATCCATAGTCGAAATTCGGCATAACTTTAAAAATTTTGTCACCGACGTAGCATCGATGTGGAGGAGATGGAGGCATATAACTAAGCTCGATCCGGACAGACCGAATCCTCCAGAACTCGTAAAAGCTGTCGTTGAAAGCGGGACTGATGCCGTAATGATTTCTGGAACGCAGAACGTGACGCTCGAAAAGGCCAAGGCGTTGCTCGAGGAGGTCAAGCAATACGGAATTCCAACCGTGGTGGAGCCATCTGACCCTACGAACGTCATATACGACGGAGATTATCTGTTCGTTCCTACCGTATTGAATTCTGCGGATGGAGAGTGGATAACAGGGAAACATGCGAAGTGGGTAGAGATGAACTTCGAAAAGCTCGAAGAATTCTACGGTATAATTGACAGGACTGTTTTCGAAGGTTACATCGTTCTGAACCCGAATTCCGCTGTCGGAATCGTTACGAAGGCTAAAACAGACCTAACTCCGAAGCAGGCCGCGAGCTATGCGGTGGTGGGGGAAAGGATATACAAGTTGCCCGCAATATACATCGAATACAGCGGAACTTTCGGAGATCCAGAAGTCGTCAAGGCGGTGAAGGAGGTGTTGGATAAGGCCGTGCTCATATACGGCGGAGGAATAGACAGCAGGGAAAAGGCCATGGAGATGCTGAAATACGCGGACATGATAGTGGTTGGAAACGTCATATACGAGCAGGGGATAGAAAGGTTTCTGGAGACAATTCCATGATCAAGGCTTTCTGGGACCTTTTGAGGCTCGAACACGGATTGATGTACGGTTTGGGTGTTGTCGTTGGTATAGTGGTGTCCGCAGGTGTGAACTTCGATCCGAAGAACTTAGTTTTAGGAATGCTTACCGCGGTGTTCTGCCAAGCTTCAGCATTCGCCCTCAACGACTACTTCGACTACGAAGTAGATCTTGCTAACAGAAGAAAGGACAGACCTCTCGTCCGAGGGGATTTGAGCAGAAGAACAGCTTTGATTACAGGCCTTGTATTGGCTCCTTTAGGATTCGTTTCCGCGTTCATGATATCAACCAACGCTTTCCTTTTAGCGCTGGTCATAACCTTGCTGGGCTACATCTACGACCTGAAGTTAAAGGAGTTCGGAATAATCGGAAACGTATACATAGCGTTCTCCATGGCTACACCCTTCATATTCGGAAGTATCGTCGCTAAGAATTCCATAACTCCCCAAATAGCTGTTCTTTCTACGATAGCGTTTTTGGCTGGAGTGGCGAGGGAGGTAATGAAGGGGATAGAGGACGTCGAAGGGGACGCCTTGAGAAACGTCAGAACGGTAGCGAGAGTTAAAGGAGTAGACTTCGCCTCAAAGCTTTCCTCACTTCTGTTCCTGCTGGCCGTTATTCTGAGCTTCATACCCTTCCTCGCGCTGGAAGGTTACGAGTTCGATTTTAAATATCTAATACCCGTGCTGATAACGGATTTCATGCTCGTTAGGATTTCCCTAGAGCTTTTGCATGGAAACAGAGACGTTCGGAGGTTTAGGAAGGAAACTCTCGTGGCCCTGCTTTTCGGATTGATAGGATTCCTTTTGGGAGCATTTTAGAGAAACGTTAAATAGGTAGTCACGAATATCGCTTTATGATTCTTAGGGAGGAGGACTTCAGGAGGGATGCTGTCAAGTTCGCCGCCTATCTGATGGCGATATCCGCGAGAACCGCTCCGAAATCTAAAGGAGAGGACGACGTCGAGATAACCTACGTGGATGGGGAGGATAAGGATAGGATTGCGGAAAAGATGATAGAACTCGCAAAGGAGAGGGGAAAGGGGTGGAAAAGGGACGGAGAAAGCGTGAAGAAGGCTGAAGGGATATTAATAATAGGCGTAAGAGGAAGCAAACCCTTAGGATTGAACTGCGGTGCGTGCGGGTTCAACTGCGACGAATTCAAGAAAATGGAAAGGAAGGAAAAAGACTATATCGGCCCAAACTGCGTGTTCAAGATTCTCGACTTGGGAATAGCCTTGGGTTCCGCCGTCAAGCTCGCGAGCGTTATAAACGTCGACAACAGAATAATTTACAGGATAGGCGTCGTCGCTAAAATGCTGGGAATATCCAAAGCGGACGTAGTTTTGGGAATCCCTCTGGCCTGCACGGGCAAGAATCCGTTCTTCGACAGAAAAGAATAAAAAATTAACCCAAAAACCTTGTCCTTATTTCAAACTTCCTTTCCAAAAGCTTGAACTTGATCTCCTTCCCGAAGAGCTTGATCTTCGGCATTATTTCGACGTCCACGATCGTTTTCTCTCCGTTCCTTATGTGACTTACCCACCACTCCTTGAGCTTGTAGTTCTCTATTTTCGTTATCAACGTAAGCTTTGCGTCTGAGTTTGGAGATATTACCGTGTTGACATCCTCACTTCCTCTCCCTACTATTATCCCGTTCATTCTTATAATGTAATCGAAGCTGATCACTGGAATCGGGAACGGATTCGGATTGAAAACGTCGGCGACGGTTATTATTTCCGTCTCCTTTTCGTTCACTTTGCCCCAGTGGGACTCGACAGATCTAACGTCCAACTCAACGCCGTCTATTGATATCTTTTCGGGTCTGCTTTCTATGGAAAGTATGTTCGTCCTAATGGTGTTCGTGAACTCAATGGGATATTTGAACTGAAACAGTTTTAGGTCGAATATCAGATCTCCCTTTATGTCCACCTTCGTTGTTTCCCCATTCTTTATGTGACTGACCCACCACTCGGGAATCTTATCGTTGTCCAAGTAGACAGCGATGACGATGTTGGATTCCGAATTTGCAGGTATTTCTGCCTTTATCGCATGTCCTTTTCCCATCTCAATCCCGTTCATATATATGTTCAACACGACATCCTTCAGAGGGATCGGGAAGGGGTTTGGATTGAAAACGTCGACGTTTACGAGTATTTCGGTAGTCGATTCGTTAACTTCACCCCACTTGTAAGTTATCTTCTTTATTTCAGGCTTTCCGACGCATCCTAGTAGAAGAAGGGCTATCATCAATAAGATGAGCCTTCTCATAGAGGAAGTTGGTCGGCTGATATTTAAGCTAAACGCAAACTATTTTAAAGGGACTTCCAAAGAGGTTTCATGCTCGAAAAACTCATGGGGATCACCCGAAAACACCACGAATTCTACAAGAACTCGATTCCGCTAATAGCAAGCGAGAACGTGACGAGTTATTTCGTGAGAAGGTTCTACCTTAGCGACTTCGGACACAGATATGCGGAGGGCTGGATTGGGAAGAGGTTCTATCAGGGTTGCCAGTTCGTGGACGAGCTCGAAGCTTTGGCGATAGATCTAACTAAAAAGTTGTTCAACGCTGAGCACGTCAACGTTCAGCCGATATCTGGAACGGTAGCTAACATGGCGGCGTTTTTCGCCTTAACGAATCCGGGTGATACTATAATGTCACTGTCCGTTCCTCACGGCGGGCACATATCCCACGATAAATTTTCGGCCGCGGGATTGAGAGGGCTTAAGGTGGAGCACTACGAGTTCGACTTCGAGTCGTTCAACATAGATGTCGACGCGACGAGGAGGAAGGTCGAGAAGTTGGAGGATAAGCCGAAGGTTTTCGTTCTTGGAGCGAGCCTCTTTCTGTTCCCGCATCCGGTGAGGGAAATAGCGGAGATTGCCAACGAAGTTGATGCAAAGGTCGTTTACGATGCAAGTCACGTTTTGGGCCTTATAGCTGGAAAGGAATTTCAGGATCCTATTAGGGAGGGGGCGGATGTAGTTACCGCTTCGACTCACAAGACCTTCCCCGGCCCTCAGAGGGCGGTCGTGATGTGCAGGAGGGAGTTGGCTAAGAAGATAGATAGAGGAATTTTCCCCGGAGTCGTTAGCAACCACCACATCCACAGCTTGGCGGGTTACGTAGCTACATGCATAGAGATGCTCGAGTTCGGCAGGGATTACGCGAGGCAGATAGTTAGAAATGCCAAGGCCTTAGCCAACGCATTGCACGATTTGGGATACGACGTCGTGTGTCCCGAACTGGGATTCACGGAATCCCATCAGATAGCGGTGGATGTTTCCAAGCTTGGTGGCGGAGACAAAATCGCGAAGAAGCTTGAGAGGGTAGGAATAATTCTAAACAAGAACCTCCTGCCTTGGGACGATGTGAAAAATGCGGACAATCCATCTGGAATAAGGATAGGAGTGCAGGAGGTGACGAGGATAGGAATGAAGGAGGATGAGATGGAGAGGATAGCGGAATTCATAGATATGGCAATAAAGGAGAAAAAGAGCGAGAAAGAGATAAGGAAGGAGATAGGGGAGTTCAAGTCCGAGTTCAACACCGTTAAGTTCACTTTCGAGGAGTGCCCTGCATACGATTTCCCGGAGATTTGCTGAACTATTTTATATATCCTTCCTTAACCATCAACTCCGCGTTTAGAACGCTCGCTCCCGCCGCCCCTCTAACCGTATTGTGTCCTAAGACGATGTATCTAATCACACTGCCCTCGACTTTCTTGAGCCTTCCAACCACCACGCTCATCCCGTTTCCCGCATCCCTATCTAAGCGGGGCTGAGGCCTGTCGGGCTCATTCCTGACGATTATGACCTTCTTCGGAGAGGTCGGAAGGTCTAAAGGCTTGAGAGATTCGAAAGCCTTCCTGACCTCCTCCAGCTCCACGTTTCTATCGAATTCAACCCACACCGCCTCAAGATGCCCGTCTATAACCGGAACCCTGTGGCAAGATGCGGAGATCTTCAAGTTTGCCGGAACTATCTTCTCCCCGTCGAACTTCCCCAAGAGCTTTAGAGGTTCAGTCTCGACCTTCTCCTCCTCCCCCTTTATGAAAGGTATGACGTTGTCCATTATGGCTAAAGAGGGAACTCCCGGATATCCCGCACCACTCAAAGCCTGCATCGTAGCAACCGTCACCCTCCTAAGTCCTAAATCCATGAGAGGTTTTAGGGTTATTACGAGCATTATCGTCGTGCAGTTCGGATTCGTAACTATGAACCCGTCCCAACCCCTCTTACGCTTCTGAACATCGATAAGCTTTAGATGATCCGGATTCACCTCCGGAATAACCAAGGGCACATCTTCTTCCATTCTGAATGCTGAAGCGTTGCTCGCGACCACGAATCCCTCCTTGGCGAATTCAGGCTCGACCTTCTTAGCCACATCCGAAGGAAGGGCGGAAAAGACTATATCCGCATCGCAGTGCTTCGGATCCATGGGGGCCATCTCTATGTCCCTGACATTTTCGGGGACGTCCGATGAGACTATCCACTCCACCTCATCGCCGTATCTCTTCCCTACCCTCCTTTCGGAGGCCATCAAAGTCGTTATTTCGAACCAAGGGTGATCCGCGAGAAGTTGAACGAACTTCTGGCCGACCATGCCGGTTGCTCCCAAAATCGCAACCTTTAACCTCATGTGGCAAAGCAATACGAATCGTTAATAATACTTTGGGGTTTCTTATGGTCATGAAGGTAAAGATCGGAAGCTTCGACGAGAAGTCTTCGTCCGAAATAGTAAAGGCTTTGAAATCGGCTGGAGTGGGCGTGGAAGTTAGGAGGTATGTAGAACTCATGTTCTTTCCGATGTTCTTCGTTGAAGGAAGGTTCAGCGAGCTCAGGAACAAATACGAGGAAACCGAACTGATAGATGAGATAAGGAAGTGGAAGGGTTACCTCGATCTCGCCAAAGAAGTCGAGACTTTGGAGGAGTTCGAGAAGCTCGTAGAGGAAAAGACGGGGGAGAAATGGGTTTTGGGTATTCTATACGATATGCTTGAACTGAACGGAATGGTAGATGGTAACGAAGTTAAGGATCCTCCGGAGGATCCGATCATAAGGTTTCCTTACGAGACCGACGAGGATAAGGCCAAGAAGTTGGATTTAAAGGAGAGACTCGTCGTAATAGCGGACGTCTTTTACGACGTCTTTGCGGATTTGGAGGGGGCAATATTCAACGAAAAGATCGCGAAGTTGTGCGAGAAGCACGACGAGATTCTGGGATTGCTCATGATTGCTGAAGTAGCCAAGAGGTTGCTCGAAAAGCTCGCCGAAGGTAAGACGGATATTGAGGAGCTTTTGAGCGGGGGTAAATTCGAGTTCGGAGAGAAGGTTGAACTCAGGGCTACAAGAGAAGCTTTGGAGGCTGTGCTCGAATGCCTCGAGGAGGTAGATGTGGTCAAGATTAAGAGGGGGAAGGTTTCGCTGAAGGGATGATACACCTTTGTCTCTGGCTTGGCTTATTGATAATAATATCTCTAACGGCTTTACCATTAGCCGAAGGACTCCGAATTCCCTACTCTTCCAAGCCGTTGGGTTTGATTCTACTCGCTTATATCGTCTGGATTTTGGCGAACTTCATGCCGTTCAAAATTGCAAGCGTGTTAGGTTTAATTTTGCAATTTGTCATCTGCACGCCGTTTTTGAAGAAGTGCAATTTCAGAAAAATCCTCAGGTTCGAGATAACTTTCGCAATCCTCTTCTCCCTTTACGTTTTATACACCGCATTCAACCCTGACATATTCGGCGGAGAGAAGATGATGGATGTAGGGGTTCTGAGCGGGATTTTGCGAAGTAAGGGAATGCCACCGTTGGATGTAAATCTGGCGTTCTTCAGGTTCGACTGCTACTACTACATGGGATATCTCATCGTTGCGACTCTAACTGTTTTAACCGGAACACCAATAGGAGTTGCATACAACTTGGGGCTCGCAACCTTCTTCGCATTGGCAGTGTCTTTGGCTGTGGAATTCTCTCTAAGAAACGGAACGAAGACCCTGCCATTCCTACTGCTCGCGGGGAATCTCGCTCCCTTAGTCGTTCTCCTTGGATGCGGATTACAGAGTTTGGGTTTAATCCATATGGATCTCAATCCCGGGAAGGCTTTCGACTTCTGGACTGTCACGAGGATAATTCCGGGAACCATCAACGAATTTCCGTTCGCGACTCTGACCTTTAGGGACCTGCATCCCCACCTAATGGACATACCCTTTCAGATTCTGTTTCTCATAATGCTGTTCGAATACGTAAGGCTGGGGGATGGTAAGATAGTAGCTTTTCTCTCCTTCCTTTTGGGGTTCATGTTTACCGTGAACTCTTGGGAACTTCCAACATATGCCGCCCTTCTGACCGTTACGATTTTATCTCTAAGACGTTTCAAAGATCTGAAGTTTTTGCCTATAGCACTGTTGTTCCTTCCTTACGCGATCAAGCTTCACCCCGAGGCCGTGAAAGGTATAGGTGTAGTGGAATTCCGAACCGCCCTTCCGAACTTTCTGGTAGCTCAGCCCCTATTTTTGATACCGCTCATCTACATAGCTCTCAAAGATTGGAGGAAGTTTCTTGCATTGTGCGTCCCGACAATTCCCGTAGCTCTTCTGTTGAACTTCCAGCTACTTCCTCTCCTTTTCCCGGTGACGGTGATAGCTCTCTTAAAGTTACGCGAGGGAGATTTCAAGTGGATTACGCTTTTCATAGCGACCCTCACCTTACTACTCGTCGAGATATTCTACGTGAACGATCCCTATACGGGAAAATTCGAAAGGCTGAACACTGTATTCAAAACATACGTTCAGGTTTGGATAATGCTGTCTTTCGTAGCCTCCTTCATTTTGAAGGACGTAAGGAACAAAAAAGCCGTCCTGATACTACTGGCGATACTCTGGATATATCCCGCTGGATTCTTAACGACGTTACACTTCAAGGGAACGATAGACGGGATGGCATACACGAAATCCTACGGAGAATACGATGCCCTCAGATTTCTTCAACAATGTCCGAATGGTGTTATTGTAGAATATCCGGGGAAGAGTCCGTTCGAATCTTACACATACGCCGGAAGGGTTTCAGCATTCACTGGTCTGCAGAGCGTCATCGTAAGGGGCGGGCATGAGTTATTTTGGCGTTACTTCAACAAATCGACGATACCCTTGCTCTACGAAAGGTGGAAAGACGTTAACAGAATTTACGAGGCGAAAGACCTTAAGGACATCATGGGTTTAATCGAAAAATATCACGTGAGATACATTTACGTCGGATACCTCGAAAAGAAGCACTATCCTCCCGAATCCCTACAAAAGTTCGAGAAACTGAAGAAAATATACGACGACGGCAGAGTTGAAATATATGAGGTAACGTTTTTAACAGAGAAGTCCAAAGCCCTACGCCGATGATGAATGATGGGCGATCTGATTCGTGAAGAGAGGGAGAGTCCTGAGGATACTTTAATTCGATTTTAAAATTTTAGTCTGGCTTTACTCAAGAAGAGGAGAGCCAACAACTATCTGATTTTAACCTTCGGACAGTGTCTATTGTGGGTTTTAGCGATAATAGTCTTTATTTAGTCTGATTTTAACATTGTTGCAACGAATACGCGGTTTTCAAGTATTCTGACTTTCAATCCTATATTAGTCTGATTTTAACACTTTCACAACCCATCGAGATTGACATTCCCACTTACAACTTTCAATCCTATATTAGTCTGATTTTAACTTTCGGTTCCGGTTTCGGGTTCGGGTTGTGTAGGAGTCTTTCAATCCTATATTAGTCTGATTTTAACTGTGTATGTTTTGTGGGTTTTTAGCCATATAAATGTTTCTGAATTACTCTTTTGTTTAAATACTGTCTGG